>Ga0310694_10005609_pt1 | contig 11991 bp, 7 predicted proteins | sample 174DNAGHGhighgp2_FD_203884 | JGI IMG/M metagenome (GOLD analysis project Ga0310694, IMG submission 203884) | Sheep rumen microbial communities from Palmerston North, Manawatu-Wanganui, New Zealand - 1742 DNA GHGhigh gp2 (v2) (version 2) | ecosystem: Host-associated > Mammals > Digestive system >...
TTCGGCACCGAACTTCTCGTAGTCGGCAATGTTGTCGTGACCGAGGCAGACATCCGTCATGTTGCCGTCCTTGTCAGGCACCATGATGCTGACGATGCGGCCACCGAAGTTGGTGAAGCACACCTCCATGCCGTTCTTGTTGGAAATGACATAGAGACCTGTAGAGTCGCTGGCAAAGTCAACGGGATTCAGACCAGAAAGTAAAATGCTGTCTGCATCGCCTGTGTTGCTGGCCGTCTTGCCGCTGCAAGCAGTCATGCAAAGTCCTGCTGCGATTGAAGCAAGGACAATGTAAAATTTTTTCTTCATGTTAGTTAAATTTGTATTAGATGTTATACAATTCTTGTTGCAAAGTTACAACTATACATGAAAAAAGCAAAAGATTTATCTTTTTTTATTGCATTGTATTGAAATATCTGCTACCTTTGTACCGAATATGTGCACGAACATATAATTTTAATGAACATGAAACGACTCTGCAACACACTTAAACTGTGCTTTGCCACAGTTTCCATTTACTGCTTGTGGAACTGTTCGGAATATATCGACACCTCGGACCGTTTCCCCTTCTCCGATGTAACTATCATGAGTTACCTGGAGAATCACGAAGCCTACACCACCTATGTTGACATACTGAAGCAAGTGAACATCAACGAACGGAACGAGGAAAACAGCACTAAAGTCGGACAGTTGCTAAGTGCTCGAGGCGTATATACTGTCTTTGCTCCCACGAATGAGGCCATACAGCAGTACCTTGAGCAGCTCGTGGAGGAAGGACTCATCCCTGAACCCTCATGGGATGCTTTCCCCAGCAAGCATAAGGCTGATTCAATTCGCAGAGTCATCGTCTTCAACAGCATTATCGACGGTGGAGACGAAGCCAATGCCTTCTACTATACATCGGACTTCCCTGCCAACGACGAATTCGTCCTTGCCAACCTCTTCGACAAAAAGCTCTCTTCCAAGAAGCCCGAGAAGGCACCCGACAGCATATACATCAACGGAGACTGCCCCGTCAACACCACGGAACGCGACATCCTTGCCACCAATGGCATCATCCACCAGATGGAAAAGGTCATTGCTCCAAAAGACATCACTGCCGCAAAATACATTCTGCAATATCTGGAAGAGCAGAAAGAAGGCTTCCGCACATGTTTCCGCATCATTCAAGCATGTGGTTTGCTCGACACGCTGAGCAAGGAACGAGACGAGGTATATGAGACACTCTATCAATTGGGGAAAATCCCCAATCTGGAACACATGAGTGGTGAGGGTGGCCTCGGCTTTGCCGAAGGAAGCACCGGCTACGCTCCAAGGCATCGACTTTATGGCTTCACCATTTTTGCCGAAACCGACGAGTTTTGGGAAAGCCAAGGCATTGACCCCAACTCACCCGATCTGCTCAAGGAGGTCACACAATGGATTCTTGACAACAAGCAATACAGCATGGACGACCAATTTGTCACAGACGACAATTATGACAGCGAGGACCACCTGCTCTACCAGTGGATTACCTATCACATGTTGCCCATGCGAATTCCTAAAGGCAAACTCGTGTTCCACATCAACGAGTATGGCTACAACTTGAGCAAGCCCTACTCCTACTCCATCCCGGTGTATGAGTTCTATACCACTATGGGCAAGCGACGCCTCTTCAAACTTACCGAAAGTGGAGCCACTGATGGCGTTTACATCAACCGCTTCCCCATCACTGACAACGGACGACAGGGCACTGGCAACGAAATTGGATGCGACCCCGACAAAGTGGGCAGTCGCATAGACTCAGAATCGCCAATTGCTATTCTCAGTGACATGGTCAACTGCAACATTTACCCCATAAATGCTCCTATCTCCTATAATGATGCCACGCGCGATAACCTGCACCGCAGTCGCATCCGCTTCGACGGCATGAGCCTTTTCCCGGAAGCCATGAACAATGACATCCGACTGAAGAAGGCAACCGGAGAGGACGCCAAGCATGTTTACATCCCCAACACCATACGCGTCTATGACTACTTCAAAGATATGAAGCAAAACGAAAGTACGCATTTCGTGTATTATAATGCATGGAACGACGACTGGTGCAACCTGAATCGCGACGAAATGAAAGCCGTAGGACAATGGGAAATCATGGTTACCCTGCCGCCCGTTCCCCGCTATGGCACCTATGAAGTACGATACAAAGTACTGGCAAATGGCAATCGCGGTGTGGCACAAATATATTTCGGAACAGACCCCAAGCACCTGCCTGTTGCCGGCATACCTCTTGACTTAACAATGACATGCTCTGACCCCAAAGTGGGATGGGCTGATGACGACCCCCTCGATGATGACTTCAACGCCGAGGTTGACAAGCGCATGCGCAACAACGGCTATATGAAAGGGCCGCAGTCCATCAACTCTGCCGATGGTACAGAACGAGGAGTTAATGACCGCGAGAACATACGCCACATCTTCGTTCGCCAACCTATGGACCCCAACCAGACTTACTATCTTAAACTTAAGTCCGTACTCGACTCCGACCGCAAAGAGTTCTACATGGACTTTATAGAGTTCTGTCCAAAAGAAATTTACGATAATCCCGAGTCACCTGAAGACATCTGGTAAAAAGCAAAAAAGCAAAAAAAGCAAAAAGGTGAAAAGGTGAAAGAGTCATAATCAAAGACTTCACCCTTTCACCTTTTCTCTTGTTTATAACTTACCTCCTCATTCTTTTCACCTTTTCTTCAACTCTTCTTCATCTTCTCTTCGTACCTCTCACTGCCTCTGCCTCCAAAGGATTGTCGGGCCAATAGTGCTTTGGATAACGGCGTCGCAATTCTCCGCGTACCTCGAAGTAAGTGTTCTGCCAAAAGCTGCGAAGGTCACTTGTGAGCTGAACAGGCTTGTAGCCTGGCGAGAGCAGTTCCATTAGCACAGGTACCTTCCCATCGTTCACGCAGGGCGTCTCATCCATTCCAAAACATTCCTGCAAGCAAACACTCAGCACAGGGGCTTCAGCACCGACACGATAGTCCAGACGTATGTGGCTGCCAGTCGGCACAACGATATGCGATGGCGCAAGGCGGTCTATGTGCTGTTGCAGGTCGTATGGGATGAGCGACCACAGTGCTGCACACAGGTCAATTTTCCGCAAGGCAGTTCCCGTCGCGCGCAATCGCTCGCCATCATATATATAATAAGGTAACCAGTCGTGCGCCGTTGCAAGCAAATGTTGCGTAGATAGGTCGGGAAGGTTCAGTTCGGGATGCCATGCAGCCACCTGCGCAATGCGTCGCTGCAAGGCGCTGACCTCGTCGCTCCACGACAGCAGACTGAGTCCGTTCTTCATCACGGCATCGCAGATGACTTGTTCCTGCAAGTCGCGCGGTGCATCGTGGATGGGTTTGGCGCGAAGCAAGAGCCGTCCGATGCGCCATTCTCGCTGCATAAGCAGACAATCCTGCCCCGTGTCCCAAGCCACGAGGTCGCGTTGCGAAGCCAGTTCCTGTAAGTCGGAAGGCTCAACGGCAGCCCCTACCAAACCTCCTCTTAAAGAGGTGGCTTTTATGTTTGCGACGCCAACAGACTGGACTTTCGCAAAGACGAGCCACGGATAAGAAGACAGCGGGTCGCTGCGGTCAAGGCGTACCTCGTCGCCACTGGCAAGCCTGTATCGCCCCGCACGGTCCATTTGCATCGCAATGCGTTCAGGGTAAGCGTAGGCGAGGAAAGGGCCAGCCTCCCCCGTCCCCTCCAAAGGAGGGGGGAACGGTTCACCATTTCCCGTGCCATCTAAGGGAGGGGTGGTCGGCGAAACCTTCATCATCTTTCTATAAGCATCGGCCACTTGCGCGATACGCTGCCATGGGCCAAGGCTTTTATGCTGCCTGGCACGCTGCAACTGGCTGACACGCAGGCCAATGTCTGCTTCATGTTCGTTCTGCGCGAGCGGGTCTTTCTCTTCGAGCAGCGAGGCAATGTCGCAGGCGAGGCTTGTCTTGCCAAGGGAGGCCGCACGGAGTATCATGCGGGCTATACGGGGATGGCAAGGCAGTTCTGCCATTCTTTTGCCCAGCGGCGTGATGCCTTTTTCGTCGATTGCCCCGAGGGAAAGGAGGAGATGGCGGGCGTCGGCTATACTCTTTACAGGTGGTGGCGTAAGCCAAGGCAAGGTATCTGCATTCGGCTCGCCAAACGCAGCGATGTCAAGAAGCAGCGGTGCAAGGTCGGCATACTCTATCTCCGGCTTGCGCTGCTCTGCCATGCGATGCTCCGCGGCTTTGGTCCAAAGGCGAAAACAAGTACCTGGTGCCAAGCGACCCGCGCGTCCGGCTCGTTGCTTTGCCATGTCCATGCTGATGGTTACCGTATCGAGGTGGCTCAGACCGGTGCGTCCGTCGAAGACAAGGGTGCGGCACAATCCGCTGTCGATGACGATGCGGACGCCTTCGATGGTCAGCGAGGTCTCGGCTATAGGCGTGGCTATCACGACTTTTCGCGCGCCGTCCCTCGATGGCAGGAGAGCCTTGCGCTGTTCCGCTGGCGGGAGGTTGCCGTAGAGAGGCAGGATGTTTGCCGTGCTTTCCCATAGCAACTCGGCGCACTTCATGATGTCTGCTTGTCCAGGCAGGAAGACGAGGATGTCACCTTCCTGTTCCTTCAAGGCTTGACGGACGGCATGGGCTGCCACTTGCGGCATGTCGCGTAGGTCGGAATCCTCTTTTGCATAATGAATCTCAACGGGGAACATCCGCCCTTGGCTCTCGATGAGCGGAGCCTGCAACGCTTGGCAGATGGCCGATGCGTCGATGGTGGCGGACATGATGAGAAGGCGAAGGTCGGGACGGAGCAGCTGCTGTGCTTGCCGGGAGAGGGCAAGGGCGAGGTCGGAATGCAGGTTGCGTTCGTGGAACTCGTCAAAGATGACGATGCCGACGCCATCGAGCGTCGGGTCGCTCTGCAGCATTCGCGTCAGGATGCCTTCTGTGAGGACCTCTATCTTAGTGTCCTTGCTGATGCAAGTATCAAAGCGGATGCGGTAGCCGACCGTCTTTCCGACGGGTTCGCCGAGCAGTTCCGCCATGCGCTCTGCAATTTGCCGTGCAGCCAGCCGACGCGGTTCGAGCATCAGAATCTTGCCCTCGACGGGCGCATCAAGCATGAGGGTTAGGGGAAGCAAGGTCGATTTGCCAGCTCCCGGAGGTGCAGTAACAACCAATGCCTGCTGCTCCCGAAGCGTCCGGCTCACAGCATCGGCAATCGACCAAGCAGGCAACTCACCCGAGCGCTCAAGGAGAAGTTTCTTGTCCATTGCCTTGTTTTCTCCCCATTAAGGGGGAGTCAGAGGGGGTCTTCCTACCCCACAATCCACTTGCTGCCAGGCAGCAGGGAGACAATCTTAGTGGTGACGGCACAGCAGATAAAGCTCAAAACGGCTATCGCGGGGATGGCTGCCCAGACGGGAATCAGGGGTTGTGCCTGGCTGCCATTCACGAAATAGACGGCGATGGGAGCCAGGAAGAACAGATGCATCAGGTACATGCCGAAGCTGAGCTTAGCCAGGGAGGTGATGATGCGAGGTGCCGGGCGGTGAATAGTCGAGAAGAGGAGGAAGAGTCCATAGGTTGCGACGAGCACGTTGAGCGTGCAGAACTCCCAACTCCACTCGAGCATCGGGGTCTCGATGGCAACGCCGGGAACGCCTTTCAGCCAGAAACTCCAGCCGGTAAACGCGGCGCCAATGATGAAGCAGACAAGTCCGATGATGGTTCGACGCTGGTCGGTCCAGTGGAGATGGTAGCGGATGTAGTGCGCCAAGACAAGGTAGCCGAGGTAGCCGGAGCAGTACCAGAGGGCATGGAAGCCGTTCCAGAAGCACTCGCCCCACAGTTCGTCGCTCACGAAACGGTGCAGCCAGGGCATGGTCGTCGAGAAGACGAAGATGTAGAGGAACAGACGTTCGTCCTTTGCGGAAGCCTTCTCAAGCCAAGGCGACACGACGGGGATGATGAGGTAAAGGCTGATGAGGGGGTACATGAACCAGAGATGCCCGGCCATCGACGGGAAGTTCCAGGGCAGACGGCACAGGTCGTTCATCGATGTCTCCCATGTCATGCCGCCCCATGCCAGCGGGAGGAAGCAGTAGAGGAGCATGAAGACAATCATCGGCGGCAGGATGCGTAGGAAGCGCCGACGGTAAAAGTCGCCCATGCTCACGCCCGACTTCATCGGCACAAGCAGGAAAGCGCTGATAGTCATGAAGAGAGGCACGGAGACACGACCAAGTGCTCCGTCGTAGAAGGCTACCCAAAAGCGGTTGCTCTCGGTGGCGAGTTTTGACATATTGCCTGCCAACCCGCTATCGTCGGCACCGTAGAAGTTCTCACTGGCATGCACAAGCATCACTAGGAAGCACGCGATGACGCGTATCCAATCGACGAAAGCGATGCGCTGCTCTGTTTGCTGTTTCATTGCTGTTCGGTCAAAGAAGGGTTATTGGGAGTGCTAGTTGAACTAGTCGAACTAGTTAAACTAGTATCGCTAACACTATTTGTTGGCATGGGCTTCTTGATTGACGTCACGATTATCTTGCGCACCTTCATGGGTTGCTCTATGCAATGCACCTGATGCGATGTGCCTCCGCTGCCCACCAACTCCACGCAACCTGTGCCAAGAAGCCTTTGCCACAGGGACTGGTAGAAGTTCACGGTTTCCACGCGAGCCAGGGGAATCTCGGTCATCTTGATGTTGAAGATGCCGTCCTTCTGCACGAAACGGGTGTCCGTGACAGCAAACTCGGTGCGAGTCCTGACGATGCGTCCCACAAGCCAGACAATGAAAGCAAGCACAAACAAAGCAATGCCGAAGTAGAAGAGTGTGTTTTTCTGCTCTGGTTGTTTGCTGTAAGCCAGGTAGATAACTATGATTCCGCCCACTGCGAACAGCAAGGTAAAGAACATATACCTGAAGATGTACGACCAGTGAAGCCGTCCCTTGTAGATGATTGTCTCGCCTTCTTCGAGACTTTGTTTGATGTAGTTTGCCATATCGATATAGATTAATGCTCTGCAAAGTTAGTGAAAATATCCGAATTAACAGCCTGTCCGACTAAGTTTTTCGTGTTGATGCATACATTTCATTACATGAAGACGCTCAACCCCACACGACTATTTCTTTGCTCCTTCATGTAGAAGCAATTGCTCCTACATGTATGTGCAATTGCTCCTACATGAAGGAGCAATAAACTTGACCTGTTATGTCTGGCAACGAGATGTGTTTAAGGAACCACTCAAACTGCAGAAAATTGGCATTAAAACAGCCTTCGTATTCAAAAAAATGCTATCTTTGCAGGTGAATAGACATTATTATATTATGTATAGAGCCTTATACCTCATCCTCTTCATCTTGCTTTGGGCGGTGCAGACACGTGCCGCGCTCTATATCGTGGGCTCCGCCATCACGACAGGCTGGACGCGTCAGCAGATGACGGAACAGGCTTCGGGCGTCTATACATGGAGCGGCTTCCTTTTCCACGGCGGCGAGCTGAAGTTCATGACAAACGCCTCGGACTGGGGCAACCACTGGGGACCGTCCACTACAGACACGCCGCTCCGCATGGGCACACAGGCCATCGCGCTCCACACAAGCGGTGACCATAAGTTCCGCGTCGATAACATCGGGCTCTGCCAGGTGCAGGTCAATACCAACTCCAAGCAGATTCAGATAGCCGACACGAACGGGAACTTGCCCCACGCGCCACTCTACCCCCCCTGCCTCTACCCTATCGGGACGGCCGTCGCGACTGCCTTTGACGAGGGGAACGACTTTGCTCTGCGCGAAGATTCGCCTGAAGCAGGCACCTACACAGGCTTGCTCACGCTCTCGTCCGGCACGCTGGCTCTGCATTCGAAGCCTTACAAAAAGACGGTCGAGGCTCGTCCCATCGCCCCGCTTCTCGCGACAGGTGCATCGGTGAAACTGCCCAAGTTGCGCTATCAGATTGAGACCGACAAGTGCTGCTACAGCCCTGGCGATACGGTTTCGCTGACCTTCTCAACTGTTCCGCCAGCGGGAACGAGGGTGCGCTACCGTTTCCTCGGCGACATCATCGCCGACACGCTGCTCATTTCGCGCAGCTGGACCTGGACGGCTCCAACGGAGGACTTCCGCGGATATATGGTCGAGGTCTATCACCCTGCTGAGGCTGGCGACGAAATCCTCGCGACGATTGGCATCGACATCAGTAGTGACTGGACGCACTTCCCGCGTTACGGCTTCGTGGCAACCTTCGGGAGCGACAAGTCACTCGGCAAGACGAGGACCGAGATGAAGTGGCTCAACCGCTGCCACATCAACGGGGTGCAGTTCCAGGACTGGCACTACAGCCACGACTGGCCACTCGGCGGTACCCGCGACGGCGGGCTCTGGACGACCTACAAGGATGTCGCGAACCGAACCATATACACCTCCAGCATCAAGAACTACATTCGTGCTCAGCACGACAGGGGCATGAAGAGCATCTTCTACAACCTCTGCTTCGGCGCCCTTGACGGGTGGCAGGAGCGAGGCGTCCAGCCCGAATGGTTTATCTTCAAAGACAGAAACCACTCGGCAATCGACTCTCACGACCTGCCAGACAGTTGGAAGAGCGACATCTACCTGCTCAATCCGGCTAACGACGGCTGGCTGTCATACCTGGCAGAACGTAACGACGAGGTCTATTCGATGCTCGACTTCGACGGTTTTCAGATAGACCAGCTCGGCTCGCGAGGCACCGTCTATGACTACAACGGCAACTCCGTCAACCTGCGCGACGCGTATGCTGACTTCATCAGCCACATGAAGAACCGTCACCCGGGCAAGCGACTCGTCATGAACGCTGTCGGACAATGGGGCGCGCAACAGATTGCAGGGACCGGAAAGGTTGATTTCCTTTACTCGGAAGTCTGGGGGAATCAGGCTGGCAGCAGTCTTGCGAGTGGCGACGGACGCTTCTCCAACATCAAGAACGTCATTGATGAAAACCTCAGCCTCAACCCTGCCCTGCGCTCCGTCCTTGCCGCCTACATGAACTATGCCGCTGATAACAAGAACTTTAATACGCCCGGAGTGGTCATGGCAGATGCAGTCATGTTCGCGCTCGGCGGGTCGCATCTGGAACTTGGGGGCGACCACATGCTCTGCAGAGAATACTTCCCTTACTCGGGCATGAAGTGGCATAATCAAATTGAGGACTGGATGACGCGCTACTACGACTTCCTCACGGCCTACGAGAACCTGTTGCGAGACGATTGGAAGGAGAAGACAAATGTCAAGGCAACGTGTTCCGACGTCACGATTAACACATGGGAACCGGTGGCAAACCAAGTGACGATGCTCGCCAGAGAAGTGAACGGCAGACAAGTCGTCCATCTGCTCAACTTCACGCACGACGACTCGGCGACCGACGTTACGGATGATTACATGCTCTGCTGGCATGATAATCAAGCCACACGACCTTGGCCGAAGCGCTTCGAAGCACTTTCCATCAAACTGACCGGCATGACAGGAATGGGCAAAGTGCGTCGCATCTGGGTCGCTTCGCCTGACTATTGCGGCGGTGCCATGCAGGAACTCACGGACTATCGCTACACCTCATCGACCGGCACGATTACCCTCACCTTGCCCTCCTTGCAGTTCTGGACGATGATTGTCATCGAACCGGAGACTGCCACAACGAAGGACAACACCTACTTCGCCCCGTCTTCTAACGGCGAGTCGCTCGTTCCGGACATCCCTTCGACACTCGTCTCCACCACTTCCAGCACACGTTCCTGGAGCCTGCAACTCGAAGAAGCCGTTTATCAAGCCCATGCCGACATCCCATCCGGCACGCTAACGCTGTTCAAAGACAACGACGATGCCATCGTTCTCCCCCTCGGGGAAGACAGAGGGAGGCAGTTTACTCCTGCCGGGCAGCCTGCCACTTCTCGCACCCGAGGCATTGTGATTAGCCAAGACAAAAAGGTGCTCCGATAAGCTTTCAATTGTCACTTTTCAATCTTTTAACTTAAAAAGTTGCCCGTTCGGCGTGACATTTCACCTCTTTGTGTCTATATAAGGTAGAATGACAAACGACGACAACAGCATCATAGAGCGCATACGAGGCGGCGAGACAAGTGAGTTCGGCCTGCTCGTGAAGCGTTACGGCCCATCGCTCATGGTGTTCGTCGGACGCATCGTGGGGGTGCAGGAGGACACGGAGGACGTAGTGCAGAACACTTTCGTTGCGGCCTATCAACACATGAAGGACTTCGACTCGCAGAAGGCATCTGTCTCAACCTGGCTCCAACGCATTGCCTATCACGAAGCGCTCTACCATCTGCGAAAGCGAAAACGGCAAGTCATGCTGCCGCTTAATATAAGTGATGACGTTCCCGACGAGTTGCCTGAAGACACGACAGCACAGCAACTGGACGAAGCTATACAGCAGCTCTCGCCCGAAGACCAAATGCTCCTGCAGCTCTTCTACTTCGACGGACGCTCTCTTAAAGAGATTGCCTACATCACAGACAAGGCGGGCCAGGCCACGGCTCGCGAGGTGTCGCGCCTCAGCAGCCAGCTTCACCGCATACGCCAAAGACTTAGAATCATCTTAACACACATGAAGCCATGAACGACGACAAACTTTTCCGCCAAGCCCTGCAAAGGCAGAACGACCGAGCAGCAGGCATGAAGATGCCCGACGACATGGAGCAAAGGGTGATGAAAAGCATCAAAACCCAAGCCACCAAGCGTCGCTGGCTCTATCCCCTCTCGGCTCTTGCCATCGCTGCCTGCGCGCTCTTGCTCATCTTACTCAATATAGAAAAGCAGAAGCCTGAGCAACAGACGCCTGTCATAGCAGAAGTAGTGACGGAGCCGCAGGACAGCACTGAGGAAACAAAAGCGACAATTCCGACGGAAGCTATAGAGCAACCTGTCGTGGCACAAGCAGAGAAGCCTCAGCCAGTTAAGAAACGCAGGAAAGTCCACAAGCCTGCCCTCGAAGAACCTGTACCCCAAGAAGCAGAACCTGCGCAGGTAGAGCCAGAGCAAGAAAATGAATACCTGCCCAAACAACCCGACTTGTACCTGCTGGCAATAGCAGATGCTCAGGACATCCGCTCTCGAGGTGAACGCCTTTACCAAGAAGTAGCTCAACTGATGAATAACCATTAATAATATAAAACGATGAAAAAGATTCTTACCTTCATGCTTTTGGCAGTCTTTACTGCCACAACTTATGGGCAGCAGCCAAACGTTCGCCTCACTCAGTTGGAACAATACTTGCCGACACAATACATTAATGTCAACAAGCAACAGGACAATAGCGCAGGAAAAATCACTTACAGGATAGAGACTGGTGGCGTCCACCACACAGGTGGATGGAAATCCTATTTCAAGAAGGGACTGAGCGAAGAAGAAAGGCAACAGCGTGTCCTTACGGTTAATAGCCGCATTACTCAAGGGCGTCAGAAAATGGAGGGAGTCATTGATTACTTCCGCACAACTTTCGCCAGCTTAGGCAAGGATGCTGCAGAAAGCTACTTATATGAGTTCCACAAGAACGGCTTGGACACCATCAAGTATTCCTATATGGGGCCTTCCGACGAATTTGCCAACTTCGAATACCACAATAAGCCCTATAAAAACAATGATAATGGGATTATTGACTATAGCGACTATTACTACTCTTACTATCACTCTTATACTGTTCCAACAGGCATCAAAGAGGACGACATGAAGCCCTTCGACGGCAAGGCTTTCTGCGAACACATCCAGCCTGTTCTGAAGAAGTTCATGAAGCTGAAGGGAGCGAAGGCTTATCCTGTGCATTGGCAGCACGACGAAGGCTTCGAGAATGACCGAGATTTCTTTATGACACCCAAATATGGCCGTGACAAGCATGAGTTCGAAACGCATCCCGGCCTTGTTACTGGCACGCACTATATCATTCCCTCTCAAAACGAAGCCGATGCAAAAGCGCTA
>Ga0310694_10005610_pt1 | contig 11990 bp, 9 predicted proteins | sample 174DNAGHGhighgp2_FD_203884 | JGI IMG/M metagenome (GOLD analysis project Ga0310694, IMG submission 203884) | Sheep rumen microbial communities from Palmerston North, Manawatu-Wanganui, New Zealand - 1742 DNA GHGhigh gp2 (v2) (version 2) | ecosystem: Host-associated > Mammals > Digestive system >...
AGCCCCGTTCGATAAAGCCGGGCTCATAAATCTCCGTTACGCCCTTGGCCATCAGCCCGGCGATCACCAGCGCCGCCCCGGCCCGCAGGTCCGTGGCCGTTACCGGCGCGCCGTACAATTCCGGCACCCCCTCGATGATGGCGGTCTGGTCCAGAATGCGCACATGAGCGCCCATGCGACGCATTTCGTTCAGGTGCTTGAAGCGGGATTCAAAGATCGTTTCGATCACCACCGAGTCGCCGTTGGCCCGGGTGAGCAAAGCGCTCATGGGCTGCTGAAGATCGGTGGGAAAGCCGGGATATTCCTGGGTTTTGATGTTCACAGCCCGATGGCCCCGTACCGTGCGCACCCGGATGGCGTCGTCCATATCGCTGACGGCCACGCCCATTTCCAGCAGCTTTGCGGTAAGGGATTCCATATGCGCCGGAATGCAGCCGTGGATCACCACGTCGCCCCGGGTGGCCGCCGCGGCGATCATCAGGGTGCCTGTCTCGATCTGGTCGGGGATCACGGTGTACACGCTGCCGTGCAGGTAATTCGTTCCGGTGATGCGGATGGTGTCTGTGCCGGCGCCGCGCACCCGGCAGCCCATGGAGTTCAAAAAGTTGGCCAGGTCAACCACGTGGGGTTCCTTCGCGGCGTTGTATAATACCGTGTTGCCTTCGGCCCGGGCCGCGGCCAGCATGGCGTTGATGGTGCCGCCCACGGTGATGCGGTCAAAGTATACCGGCCCGCCGGTCAGCTTGCCCTTGGCGGTGATCATGGCGCCGCGCTCTTCCACCTCCGCGCCCATGGCACGGAAGGCCTTCAGATGCTGATCCACCGGCCTTGCGCCAATGGAGCAGCCGCCGGGATAGCCCACCTCTGCTTCGTGGAAACGGCCCAGCAGCGCACCCAGCATGTAATAGCTGGCCCGCATCCGCTGGCTCTGGCGGTAGGATACGTGGCAGGAGGTGAGATGCCGGGGGTCCACCGTCATGCGCCGGGCCTCGGGGTGATAGTCCACCTTCGCGCCCAATTCCCGCATGATGTCCACCAGCACGTGTACGTCCTCAATGTTGGGCAGGTTCTCCAGCGTGCATTCCTCGTCGGAGAGCAGCGTGGCCGCAATGACCGCCACCGAGGTGTTTTTGCCGCCGGAAACCGAGGTTTCTCCCATCAGCGGCGCGCCGCCTGTGATCAGCAGCTTGTAGGCATCCATTGGGCCGGTCCCTCCTTCAGTAAAAGGAAATCAAAAATAAGTTACCATTTTCAGTATACCATAGGTTGACGGTTTTGTTAAGTGTTTTTTCTTTATTCATGGCCCCTTCCCGAGGCCTCCGAGTTTGGAGGCCTCTGCTGGCTTCAAGCCTCCGCGCCAGGGGCATGCCCCATGGACCCATCCCGCCGAACAAGGAATAAACGCTGAGCAAACTTGTGTGCGCCAGAAGCGTATGGAAAAGCGAAAGCGCACCGCCGCTATGTCATCCCGAGTGAAGTGGAGCGCAAGCGGAACGGAACCGAGGAATCTGATAGCAGCTTGCATATACCAGCGTTTCAGATCTCTCGACTTCGCCTCGCCCCTGGCTCGGCTCGAGATGACATGGCGGGCGGGTTTGGATGGAAACAGGTATGCGCGCTGCAGAGCGGTTGCGGTAATCGCTTTTGCTGGGGATCAGCACGATACTGATACGGCTGCATGCTCTCTCCCGGGCAAAGGAAAAAGGCCGGGATTTGTGTAGAAAAAAACTTGTTTTCTCTGCACGAATCCTGGCCTTTTTCGCGTGTGCTTTACGCATGCCCGGCCGACAAAGCCGGCCCGCCCGGGAGCAGCGGTACGCAACGATGATTCTCGTTATAAATCGCAGCTTGGATGGCACACCTCATCCGGCCCTCCGGGCCACCTTCCCCAAAGGGGAAGGCAAACCTCATCCGGCGCTACGCGCCACCTTCCCCAAAGGGGAAGGCTTGCCCTCTTTGGTTCTTTCTCGGGTTTCCGAGAAAGAACGCCCCCGTCGTTCCTTTCCCGCTTTTGCGGGAAACAGCATTGTTTTCCTGTCCAAGCTCCATCCGCGGGATGAGGGGTCCGGGGAGGCATGCCGCCCCGGTAGGGTCCGGGGCAAAGCCCCGGGGGAGTCCCGGCGGGTCTGGGCAGCGCCCGGGAAACCCCGGAAGCGCTTACTTTTGCAGCAGATGGAAAGCGAACCCGGCGATTTCGTCCTTGAGGTAGATAGCGGTGACGCGGCCGTTCTTTTCCACGGCGGTATCATCGTCAAAGGCGAAGCCGCGCCTTTCCAGATGCCAGCGGGCCCGGGGGATGGAGTTGGTGGCGATGGCGATATGGCCGTTATGGCCGCGGCCCACCTTCTTCATGCACTCAAAGCCGATGCCGGCGAAGGTGGAGGAATTGCCCTCCTTGACCTGCCAGCCCAGCAGGCGGCACAGGAGCGTCGCGTCCTTCATGGCCTGGTCGGCGTTGCCGGAATTGATGCCCACGTGGCGCAATTCCAGCCCCAGCACCAGGGCCACGGCGTCCCGGGCCAATTGCTCGATGCGGGCCCAGTCCTTTTGCTTCACGGCGTCGTCCGGGGCCATCCAGCTGCCGCCCACGGCCACCACCTTGGGGAAAGCCAGGTAATCGCCCACGTTCTTTTCGTTGATGCCGCCGGTGGGCAGGAAGGAAACGCCGCTGTAGGGCGCGCTCATGGCCTTGATGACCTTGAGGCCGCCCACGGCTTCCGCGGGGAAGAACTTCACGGTGGTCAAGCCCAGTTCCAGCGCCGTTTCCACGTTGGAGGGATTGGCGGTGCCGGGCACGATGGGCACGCCCTTTTCCTGGCAGTAGCGCACGATGGCCGGGTTGATGCCGGGGGAGACGATGTAGGAAGCCCCGGCCGCCACGGCCCGGTCCACCTGCTCCTGGGTAAGCACGGTGCCCGCGCCCAGGATCACCTCGGGCAATTCGGCGTGCACCCGGCGGATGGCCTCCTCGGCGGCCTCGGAGCGGAAGGTGATTTCCGCCACGGGCAGCCCGCCGCCCGCCAGCGCGCGGCACAGGGGCACCGCGTCGTTGGCGTCCTCCACCTTGATTACGGGCACCAGGCCCACCAGAGACAATTGCTTGATTACGTCCATTTTTTCGTTCCTTTCAGCGGATCACAGTGTCACGCCCTGCTTGAAGATGGCCAGGTCGTGGAAGCCGTTCTGCTCGTTTTTCGTTTGTTTGCCGCCGGCGGTTTCCAGGACCAGCGTCATCAGTTCCTGCCCCAGCTGCGGCAGCGTCATGCCGGAAAGCAGCCGGCCGGCGTCAAAGTCGATCCAGTTGCGCTTGCGCTGGGCCAGGGGAGAATTGGAGGAAATTTTGATGGTGGGCACCGGGCAGCCAAAGGGCGTGCCCCGGCCGGTGGAGAAGAGGATCAGCTGCGCGCCGCTGACCGCCAGGGCGGTGGACGCCACCAGATCGTTGCCCGGGGCGGAAAGCAGGTTCAGCCCCGGCTGCTCCACCCGTTCGCCGTAGGCCAGCACGCCTTTGACCGCGGAGGAGCCGCTCTTTTGGGTGCAGCCCAGCGCCTTGTCTTCCAGGGTGGTGATGCCGCCGGCCTTGTTGCCGGGGGAAGGATTTTCGTACACCGGCATATGGTAGGACTCAAAATATCCCTTGAAATCATTGATGAGGCGCACCGTTTTTTGGAACAGTTCTTCACTCTCGCACCGGCCCATCAGGATGGTTTCCGCGCCGAACATTTCGGGCACCTCGGTCAGGATGGTGCTGCCGCCCATGGCGGTGAGCAGATCGGAAAACACGCCGATGGTGGGATTGGCGGTGATGCCGGAGAGGCCGTCGGAGCCGCCGCATTTGAGGCCCACCACCAGCTGATCCGCCGGGCATTCCGCGCGCTGATCCTTTTGCATGCGCTCAGCCAATTCTTCCAGCAGCCGCATGCCGTCCTCCAGTTCGTCCTCTGTCTGCTGGCACACCAGGAAGCGCACCCGGCTTTGGTCAAATTCGCCCATGTAGGGCCTGATCTGCTCGATGCCGCTGTTTTCGCAGCCCAGCCCCAGCACCAGCACGCCGCCGGCGTTGGGATGCGTGGCCAGGGCGGCCAGCACCTTGCGGGTGTTTTCCTGGTCGCCGCCCAGCTGGGAGCAGCCGTAGGGATGGGGGAAGGCATAAACGCCCTCCACGCTGCCGCTGGTCAGCTTCTGCGCCCGGCTTGCCAGGGCCCTGGCCACGTCGTTCACGCAGCCCACGGTGGGCAGGACCCACAATTCGTTGCGGATGCCGGGGCGGCCGACGGAGCGCGGATAGCCCATAAACACGCGGGGCGAAACGCGCTCCTGCGTTGGATGGGTGGGGCGGTATTCGTATTCCTTGGCCCCGGACAAAAGCGTATGCAGGTTGTGGGTGTGCACGTGGGCGCCCCGGGGAATATCCTCTGTGGCCTGACCGATGGGGAAACCGTACTTGATCACGGGCTCGCCCGCGGTGATGTCCCTTAGCGCCGCCTTGTGGCCCATGGGCAGATCCTCCAGCAGGGTCACTTCTCCGCCGTCGCAGGGCACGGTATCGCCCTTTTTCAGCGGCGTCAGGGCCACGGCCACCATGTCTTTTTCCGTAATGCGAACCAATTTATTCATGCGTTTATCCCCTTACAGGCAGCTTTTGTAGGCGGCCAGCGCGCCCTGGGTGCGGATCATGGAGAGGCCCTTGACCACGGCGTCCCTGAGGCCGTCCACCCGGCGCAGGTCCTGGCCCCACATCTGCTCGTTGCCCAGCACCGCGTCCACCAGCGCTTCCGGCGCGTCGTCCTTGTGGGCCAGGTAGAATTCCAGCACCCATCTGTCGTCGTTGACCACGTATTCGTTGCCCTTGGGCCGGCGGCAGACCAGGCCCTTGTCGGTGAGGCCCTGCACGTCGTTGGAATAGAAGGCGATGTAGGCCGCCAGGCTCATGGTCAGGCAGGGCGGAAGGGCCTTCTTTTCGGCCACGTAGTCCAGGAAGGTGGGCATGTTGCGGGCGCGCCATTTGGAGGTGGAATTGAGGGAAATGCTCATCAGTTCGTGATTCACGAAAGGATTGTTGAAGCGGTCCTGCACCGCGGCGGCGAATTGACGGCAGTCCTCCTTATCCAGGGGCAGCGTGGGGATCACTTCTTCATAGAGCATCTTGTTCATGAAGCCCAGCACGGTTTCGTCGTTCATGCAGTCGCGCACGATGTCAAAGCCCGCCAGGTAAGCCCCCAGCACGAAGCCGGTGTGGGCGCCGTTGAGGATGCGCACCTTGCGCTTTTTGTAGGGCGTCACGTCGGGCACCACGATCACCGGCACTCCGGCCTTTTTGAAGGGAAGGCGGTCGTTGAGCTCCTCCGGCCCTTCGATGGCCCAGAAGCCGAACACCTCGCCCACGTCGGTGAGGGGATCGTCGTAGCCGTTCTTTTCCGCCAGCGCCTTTACTTCTTCCTGATCCCGGATGCGGCCGGGCACGATGCGGTCCACCAGGGTGGAGCAGAAAATGTTTTCTTCATTGACCCAGCGCTTGAATTCGTCGCTCAATCCCCAGTCGGCGATGTATTCGTTCACGCAGCGCAGCAATTCCTTGCCGTTGTTGTCGATCAATTCGCAGGAAAGGATCACCAGGCCCTTTTGCCCGGCCTGGAAGCGCTCAAAGAGCACCCGGGTCAGTTTGGCGGGGAAGGTGATGGGGGGCGTTTGGTCAAAGCGGCTGTCCTGATCGTGGACGATGCCGGCCTCCGTGGTATTGCTCACCACGATTTCCATTTCGGGGCTGCGGGCGGCTTTCAATACTTCGTCCCATTGCTCGTAGGGGTTCACGCAGCGGCTCACGCAGGAAATGACCCGCTTGTCGTCCACCTTTTTGCCCTTTTCGCTGCCGCGAAGGTACAGGGTGTACAGGCCTTCCTGGGCGTTGATCAGCTGGGTCAGGCCCTGGGCGATGGGCTGCACCAGCAGCACCTTGCCGTTGAAGCCCGCCTTTTCATTGGCGATGTCGAAAAAGTCGTCCACAAATGCCCTGAGGAAGTTGCCCTCGCCGAATTGCATCACCTTTTCCGGCGCGCTGGGCAGCAGATAACCGGAAAAACCGGTTTGCCTGAGTACCTCGTAATTCAAAACAGCCATGCCCGTATTCCTCCTTTTTCATAAAAAACCAATGTAAGCATACAACTTTTTCTCTTGTTCGTCAACAAAAAACCGGGCGTATATGGTTGATTTTGCGCCGTTTTCTTGTTATACTGCTGTTGGATAGGACTTTGCCTGATACAGAAAGGAAGGTTTTTGCCCATGCCTTCTTCCCTGCCCATCGGCATCCGTTTGCACGACACGGCTCCCGGAACCCTGCCGGAGCGGCTGCGGTCCGCCCGCCGTCAGGGCTTTTGCTGCGCCCATCTGGCGCTGAGCAAGGCGGTGGATGGCTTCAAAATGAGCGAGGCCCCGGAAAAGCTGACCGAGGAATTTGCCCGGGCGGTGAAAGGGGATTTCGCGGCGGCGGACATGGAATGCGTGCTGCTGGGCTGCTATCAGCAGCTGACGCAGAAGGACGGGGAAGCGCTGGAGAAAACCCGGGAGGTATACCGGGCCCATCTGCGCTTCGCCAAATGGATGGGCGCCCGGGCCGTTGGCACCGAGACCCCGGCCAAGGGGCTTTCCTTTTCCGACGGCCTGGCCGAGGAAAGCGGGGAAGCCTATCAGCTGTTTTTGCGGGGCCTGAAGCCCCTGCTTCGCTGCGCCGAGGAGGAAAAAGTGCCCCTGGCGGTGGAGCCGGTGTTCTGTGACGTGATTTCCACCCCCAAAAGGGCCAAAAGGCTTCTGGAGGACGCAGGCTCGGATTACCTTCGCATCATTCTGGACGGGGTGAACCTGCTGTCCGGCGAAACGGCGGACAGGCAGGAGGAGATCATCGGGGAAGCGATCCGGCTGCTGGGCGACAGGGTGTGCCTTTTGCACCTCAAGGATTACCGCCTGATTCCCGGCGACAGGCGGCTGGAATCCATCGCCTGCGGCCAGGGCGGCATGCGGTATGAAAAGCTGCTGGCCTTCGCCAAGGAAACGGGCCTGCCCATGACCCTGGAAAACACCGCCCCCGACAACGCGGAAAACACCCGGCTGTATCTGGAGCGGTTGGCCCATCAACTGTAAACGCTGATTTGGAGGAAATGCCATGCTGGAGCAAGTGCGCGAATTTGTCGCCCAATACCTGGAGAGGTATCAGGATTACAAAACCTATTGGAACTACGAGGACGGGTGCGTGCTCAAGGGCTGCGCCGATCTGTTTGCCGCCACTGGGGAAGCGGCTTACCGGGATTTTGTGCTGCGGTATCTGGAAAAGCGGGTGACGGCGGAAGGAACCATCCCTTCTTACCCCGAGGATAAATACAACATCGACTCCACCAACTGCGGCAAGGCGCTCTTTTTCGCCTATGACCAGACGGGGGAGGAGCGCTACCGCAAGGCGGCGGATTACCTGACGGAAAGGCTTGTGCATCATCCGCGCTGCCAATGCGGCAATTTCTGGCACAAGGAAATCTATCCCGAGCAGATCTGGCTGGACGGGCTGTACATGGCCCAGCCCTTCCGGGTGGAATACGATATGCGCTTTGGCGGCAGGAAAGACGCCGCCGACGTGGCCGGGCAATTCCAGAACGTGCGCAAATACCTGTGGGACGATGAAAAGCATCTGTATTACCACGCCTGCGATCTGGCCAAACAGCAGCCCTGGGCCAACAAGGAAACGGGCAAAAGCCCCAATTTCTGGCTGCGCAGCATGGGCTGGTACCTGATGGCGCTGATCGACTGCGTGGACAAGATGGACGAGCGTCTCTACGAGCATTACCGGGCGCTGATCGACCTGTTCCGGGAAGCGATCCGGGGCATCGTGCCTTACGCTGATCCTGAAACGGGCCTGTATTATCAGGTGATCGACCGCGCCGACGTTGCGGGCAACTACCTGGAGACCTCCGGCAGCGCCATGGTGATCTACGCTTTGTTCAAGGGCGTGCGCCTGGGCGTATTGGACGGGGAAAAGTATTTGCCCATCGCCAGACGGGCCTTTGACAGCCTGGTCAGGGAAAAGCTGCACCGGGACGAAGAAGGCCGGTGGCATCTTGGCGGCATCTGCGCGGTGGCGGGCCTTGGACCCGGGGAAAAGCGCGACGGCAGCGTGGCCTATTACCTCTCCGAGCCTGTGGTGGACGACGACGCCAAGGGCGTGGGGCCTTTCCTGATGGCCTGGAGCGAGCAAATGAGGGCGGACAAATGAAATTGCTGTTTGTATCATCCCGCAGCGCTTCGGTGCTGCTGGATGAAAACGGATATTATGAAATGGACCGGGCCGCCAGATTGTATCTGAACGGCGGGGAAATCGGCGAAGAAAAGCGCGCCGTTTGCTCCTTCTATGGCCTGTGGCCCGATACCGCGTACACGCTGCGCGCGGAAAAGGACGGGGAAACGCAGGAAATCTCTTTCCGCACGGACAGGGAAGCGTGCACCCTGAACGTAAAGCGCTTTGGCGCTAAGGGCGACGGGGAAGCGGACGATACCGCGCCCCTGCAGGCCGCCATCCTGTGCTGCCCCCAGGGCGGCCGGGTGCTGATCCCCAAGGGGGATTACGTGACGGGGCCCCTGTTCCTCAAAAGCCACGTTACCGTGGAATTCCAGCGGGGCGCGTCGCTGCTTTTGACCGGCGACCGCAGCCGCTTTCCCATCCTGCCGGGGGTCACCTATCCCACCGATGAAGACGGCCAGGAGACCCTGCTGGGCTCCTGGGAGGGCAATCCCGTGGATTGCTTCGCCGGGGCGCTGACGGGCATCGGGGTGGAAGACGTGCGCCTCATCGGCGAAGGCGTGATCGACGGAAGGGCCGGGGAAATGGGCTGGTGGAAAAACCCCAAGGGCAAGGATGGGGCCTACCGGGGCAGGCTGTTTTTCTTAAAGGACTGCAAAAATGTGACCGTCCAGGGGCTCACCTTCCGCAACAGCCCCTCCTGGAACATCCATCCCATGTTCAGCGAGCATCTTTCTTTCTATAATATCGCGGTGGAGGCCCCCGCTGTCAGCCCCAATACCGACGGGTTTGACCCGGAAAGCTGCCGGGATGTGAAGCTGCTGGGCGCCCGCTTTTCCGTGGGGGACGACTGCATCGCCATCAAATCCGGCAAGATTTACATGGGCAGCAAGTACCACACCCCCTGCGAGGATCTGGAAATCGCCTACTGCGCCATGCTGGACGGCCACGGCGGCGTGACCGTGGGCAGCGAAATGGCGGGCGGCGTGAAAAACGTGCGGGTGCACCACTGCTTCATGCGGGGCAACGACCGGGCCCTGCGCATCAAGACCCGCCGGGGCCGGGGAAAAAACGGGGTGATCGACGGCATCGTGTTCCGGCATGTGAAGATGGAAAACGTGAAGGCCCCGCTGGTGGTGAACTGCCTGTACTTCTGCGATCCCGACGGGCACACCCCCTGGGTGCAGAGCCGGGAAAAGCAGGCGGTGGACGATACCACGCCCACCGTGGGCAGCATCGTGTTTGAGGATGTGGACGCCGTGGGCTGCCGGGCCTGCGCCGCCTACATCCTGGGCCTGCCGGAAAGGCCGGTGAGGGAAATCGTGCTGCGCAGCAGCCGCTTTGCCTTTTCTCCCGGCGCCGAGCCCATGGCCCCCGCCATGGCCGAAGGCGTGGAAAAGTGCGCGGGCCGGGGCGTGATCGCCTATTTCGCCCAAAGCATCCGCTTGGAAAACACCCGCATGGAAGGCCTGCAGGGCAAGAAAGCGGAATTCCACGGCTGCGGTATGGAAGAAACGCCGTAAATCAATCAATTCATTTATTATAAGGAGGAACCTCATATGGACATCCGTTATTCCTGCAACCAGCGCGATTTCAAGCGCTACACCACCGAAGAGACCCGCAAAGAGTTTCTGATTGAAAAGCTGTTTGCGAAGGATGAAGTGATCGCCGTGTACAGCCACGTGGACCGGATGGTCACCCTGGGCGTGATGCCGGTGGATGAAAAGGTGAGCATCGACAAGGGTATCGACATCTGGCACAATTTCGGCACGGAATATTTCCTGGAGCGCCGCGAATGCGGCATGTTCAACGTGGGCGGCGCGGGAAAAGTCACCGTGGACGATACGGTGTACAGCCTGGATTACAAGGACTGCCTGTACATCACCAAGGGCGCGAAAAAGGTGCTCTTTGAAAGCTGCGATCCCGCCTGCCCGGCCAAGTTCTACATCGTGTCGGCCCCGGCCCACTGCAGCTATGAAAACAGGCTGATCAAAATCGCCGACGCGGCCAAGAAGCCCTGCGGCGACGCCGCCACCAGCAACAAGCGGGTAATCAACCAGTTCATCCATCCCTCCGTGCTCAAGACCTGCCAGCTGTCCATGGGCATGACGGTGCTGGAGAGCGGCAGCGTGTGGAACACCATGCCGGCCCACACCCACGAGCGCCGGATGGAAGTGTACTTCTACTTTGAAGTGCCCAAGGACAACGTGGTGTTCCACATGATGGGCGAGGGCCAGGAAACGCGGCATATCGTGATGCAGAACGAGCAGGCGGTGATTTCTCCCTCCTGGTCCATCCACGCCGGCGCCGGCACCAGCAACTATACCTTCATCTGGGCCATGGGCGGCGAAAACCAGGCCTTCGACGATATGGACGTGATCCCCACCACCGAGCTGAGGTAAAAAGCAATGAAAGAATACAAGCTGGTCTACCTGAACAAGGGCCTGTCCATGAGCCGGGAAAAGGATCTGGAAAAGGCGGAGGAAATAATCAACCGGTTCGTTTCCGAAGGATGGACGCTGCAGCAGGTCGCCGCGCCGGCGGACGGCTTGGGCGCATTGATCGGCGTATTTTATAATGAAAGCAAGCTGTAAATCAAGCAACTGAAACGGCATCAAAAAAGGAGGAGCAACCCATGGACATGAAAGCGTTCAGCCTGGAAGGAAAAATCGCCTGGATCACCGGCGCGTCTTACGGCATTGGTTTCGCTATCGCGGAAGCCTACGCCGCGGCAGGCGCCACCATCGTATTCAACGACATCAATCAGGACCTGGTGAACAAGGGTCTGGCCGCCTATGAGGAAAAGGGCATCAAGGCCCGCGGCTATGTGTGCGACGTGACGGACGAAGAGGCCGTGCAGGCGCTGGTGAAAACCATCGAAGCGGAAGTGGGCCCCATCGACATCCTGGTCAATAACGCCGGGATCATCCGCCGCATCCCCATGATCGAAATGAGCGCCGCCGATTTCCGCAAGGTGATCGACGTGGACCTGAACGCCCCCTTCATCTGCGCCAAGGCCGTGATCCCCGGCATGATGAAAAAGGGCCACGGCAAGATCATCAACATCTGCTCCATGATGAGCGAATTGGGCCGGGAGACCGTCAGCGCCTACGCGGCGGCCAAGGGCGGTCTCAAGATGCTCACCCGCAACATCTGCTCCGAGTACGGCGGCTGCAACATCCAATGCAACGGCATCGGCCCGGGCTACATCGCCACGCCCCAAACCGCGCCGCTGCGCGAAAGGCAGCCCGACGGCAGCCGCCATCCCTTCGATCAGTTCATCATCGCCAAGACCCCGGCGGCCCGCTGGGGCAGCGCCGAGGACCTGCAGGGCCCGGCGGTGTTCCTGGCCTCCGACGCCAGCAATTTTGTCAACGGCCACATCCTCTACGTGGACGGCGGCATCCTGGCCTACATCGGCAAGCAGCCGTAATCAACTTTTGCTGTCGATCCGGTTATTTTTTGCGATTTTACCATTGACATGTCCATGTCTGATTTGGTATAATGCTAACCAGAGACGGGGGAACATCCCCTGCACCCGAAATCGGGAATAAAAAAAGGAGAGAGAACCACATGAAGAAACTACTTGCTCTCATGCTGTGCCTGGCACTTGCGCTGCCCTGCATGGCCGGCGCTTTCGCCGAAGGCGAAACCTTCAAGATCAAAATGATGGTCGATACCACTGTTGTGGACCAGAACAATGGCCGCGACG
>Ga0310694_10005611_pt1 | contig 11990 bp, 20 predicted proteins | sample 174DNAGHGhighgp2_FD_203884 | JGI IMG/M metagenome (GOLD analysis project Ga0310694, IMG submission 203884) | Sheep rumen microbial communities from Palmerston North, Manawatu-Wanganui, New Zealand - 1742 DNA GHGhigh gp2 (v2) (version 2) | ecosystem: Host-associated > Mammals > Digestive system...
TAGCTCTTGCCTTGTTGATGCTCTTTACGAGCGTAATCTTCAAATTAGCCATCTAAGAGTGCCTCCTTACTTGATATCTTTGATGTCCTTGCCGCGAAGTCTTGCAACTTCCTCGACAGACTTAAGACCCTTCAGACCCTCGAGAGTAGCGTTAACCATGTTGTTAGGGTTGTTGGATCCGATGGACTTTGTACGAATATCCGTGATTCCTGCGAGCTCGCAAACAGTACGAACAGGACCGCCTGCGATGACACCGGTACCGGAAGCAGCCGGCTTCATAACGATCTGGGAAGCGGAGAACTCACCGAGTGTCTCGTGAGGGATAGTTCCGTTAACGATAGAAACGTTGATGATGTTCTTCTTAGCTTCTTCGATGCCCTTTCTGATGGCATCAGGTACCTCGGTGCTCTTACCGATACCCTTACCTACGCGGCCCTTACGGTCGCCGATAACGACGAGAGCAGAGAAACGCATATTCTTACCGCCCTTAACAGTCTTGGAGACACGGCTGATATGGATTACGCTTTCCTCGAACTCTTTCTTCTCGTCTCTTGACTTGTTCTTATCAAAAGCCATTATATTCTCCTCCTGCTTAGAAATTCAGGCCGGCTTCTCTTGCCGCCTCTGCGAGTGCCTGGACACGTCCGTGATAGAGGTATCCGCCTCTGTCGAAAACAACATCCTTGATCTCCTTTGCAGCAGCACGCTCAGCTACGAGCTTACCTACTGCAGAAGCAGCCTCGATGTTGCTGCCGTTGCTGATCTCACCCTTGATGTCCTTATCAAGAGAAGAAGCGCTGACAAGTGTCGTTCCTGCCTCGTCATCTATAATCTGAGCATAGATGTGGCTGTTGCTTCTGTATACGCAAAGGCGAGGGCAATCTGCAGTGCCGGAAATCTTCTTTCTGACACGAACATGCTTTCTCTTGCGGATCTTATTCTTATCAATCTTACCAATCATGTTGATTTACCCCCTTACCTTACTTCTTAGCTCCGGTCTTACCTTCCTTGATGATAAGGTGCTCATCAGAGTACTTAATACCCTTGCCCTTATAAACATCAGGAACACGGAGCGATCTGATCTTAGCAGCTGTCTCGCCGACCTTCTGCTTATCAGCGCCCTTGACCGATATGGTGTTGTCCTTGACATCGATTGTGATGCCCTCGGGTTCTTCCAGCTCAATGGGGTGTGAATAACCAAGGTTGAATGTAACCTTGTTGCCCTGCTTTGTTGCTCTGTAACCTACGCCGTTGATCTCGAGAGTCTTTGTGAAACCCTCAGAAACACCTGTGACCATGTTGCTGATCAGGGCTCTTGTGAGACCGTGAAGCGCTCTGTGATTCTTATCGTCAGAGGGACGCTCAACAATGAGCTCAGCGCCTTCCTGCTTGACGGTAATGTCGGGATGGACGTCCATCTCGAGCTGGGTATTGCCGTTCTTTACCGTTACGTGCTGGCCGTCGATCTTTACATCAACGCCTGCAGGAATGGCAATCGGCTTTCTACCAATTCTTGACATAATGTTTTTCCTCCTGCTCTTAAGATTAAGCGCCCGCTATGCAGTATGCCGCCGCCGCGGGGCTTTTCAGAGATGTATAAATGCCAGAGGCCTTGCGGCCGGTGGCTATTTACCATACGTAAGCGAGAACTTCTCCGCCGACACCGAGCTTTCTTGCGCTCTTATCGGTCATGACACCCTTGGATGTAGAGATGATAGCGATACCGATACCGCCAAGAACTCTGGGGAGATTCTCTTTATCAGCATAAGTACGGAGACCCGGCTTGGAAATCCTCTTGATGCCGGAGATAACGTGCTTCTTGCCTGAATACTTGAGTGTAACTCTGATGATGCCCTGAGTATTGCCCTCAACGCACTCAAATCCGCTGATGTAACCTTCATCAAGTAAGATCTGAGCAATAGCCTTCTTGAGGTTGGACTGCGGGATATCTACAGTAGCGTGACCTGCATTGCCTGCGTTACGAATTCTCGTAAGCATATCAGCGATTGCATCTGTAATCTGCATTATATTTTCCTCCTGTTAAATCGACAGTTCTATAATCCGGGGATTCTTACCAGCTTGCCTTCTTGACACCCGGGATATCGCCCTTATAAGCGAGATCACGGAAGCAAAGACGGCAGACACCATACTTGCGGATGTACGCGTGAGGTCTTCCGCAAAGCTTGCAACGGTTGTGCTGCTGTGTAGAAAACTTGGGTGTTTTCTGTGACTTAAGAATCATTGACTTCTTTGCCATTTGTAATTCTCCTCCAAATTATTTGCGGTAAGGCATTCCCATGAGCTTAAGGAGCTCGAATGCCTCTTCGTCTGTCTGAGCTGTCGTTACGATGATAATATCCATACCACGGATCTTATCGATCTTGTCGTAGTCGATTTCAGGGAACATAAGCTGCTCCTTGATGCCCATGGCATAGTTGCCGTGGCCGTCGAAAGAGTTGGGATTGATTCCTCTGAAGTCACGAACACGGGGAAGAGCGATGCTTACGAGCTTATCGAGGAAGTAATACATGTTCTCGCCTCTCAAAGTAACCTTGCATCCGATCTTCATGCCGTCTCTGAGCTTGAAAGCTGCGATCGACTTTGTAGCGACAGTAGCAACAGGCTTCTGTCCTGCAATGATGCCCATGTCGCGCATAGCAGCGTCCAAAGCCTTCGGATTATCCTTGACTTCGCCTACACCCATGTTGAGAACGATCTTCTCAACCTTCGGGATCTGCATGCATGAGCTGTACTTAAACTTTTCCTGAAGGGCAGGTGCTACTTCAGATGTGTACTTATCTTTTAATCTGGACATCTAATTACTCTCCCTTCTTTGCCTTTGAAACAGTATCGATAACCTCGCCGGATCTCTTAGCGATTCTGGACTTTGAGCCGTCCTCGTTAACTCTGTATCCGACTCTTGTAGGCTTGCCTGTCTTAGGATCTACAAGCATAACGTTGGAAGCATCGATAGAACCTTCGCGCTCTACAATGCCTGAAGGTGCATTCTGAGTTCTTGCCTTCTGGTGCTTCTTAACGATGTTGACACCCTCGACATATACTCTGCCCTTCTTGGAATCAACAGCAATAACCTTGCCTGTTGCGCCCTTATCCTTACCGGAGATTACGATAACATTGTCACCGTTCTTAACATGAATACTCTTTGCCATTGTTATCTCCTCCTTACAGTACTTCCGGTGCAAGAGAAAGGATCTTCATATAGTCCTTATCTCTGAGCTCTCTCGCGATGGGTCCGAAAATACGTGTTCCGCGCGGATTCTTGTCTTCCTTGATGATAACTGCTGCGTTCTCATCAAACTTAATGTATGAGCCGTCTGCACGTCTTACGCCCTTCTTGGAACGTACGACTACAGCCTTTACGACTTCGCCCTTCTTGACCATGCCGCCGGGAGCAGCGCTCTTAACGGAGCAAACGATTACGTCACCGATGTTGGCGTACTTTCTCCATGAACCGCCCATGACCTTAATGCATGCGAGTTCACGAGCTCCTGTATTGTCGGCAGATCTGAGTCTGGATTCAACCTGAATCATCTGATATATCCTCCTTAAGTCTGCTTACTTAGCCTTCTCGACGATCTCGACGAGTCTCCAACGCTTATCCTTGGAGATCGGGCGGGTCTCCATGACCTCAACCTTGTCTCCTGTATGCGCTGCATTCTCTTCGTCATGCGCCTTGAGCTTGTATGTTCTCTTCATGATCTTTCCGTAGAGAGGATGCTTAACGTGCTCTACGACAGAAACCGTGATCGTCTTGTCCATCTTGTCGGATGTAACGATGCCGACTCTGGTTTTTCTTAAGTTTCTTTCAGCCATTTAAGTCGTCCCCCTTACTTCTTAGCAGCGAGTTCCTGCTCGCGCTTGATTGTCATTACTCTTGCGATGTCACGCTTAACCTGAGCGATCTGTGCGGGATTCTCAAGCTGGTTTGTAGCGTGCTGGAAACGGAGCTTAAAGAGTTCTTCCTTGAGAGAAGTGAGTTCTTTGTTAAGCTCTTCAGTTGACATCTTACGAATTTCTTCAACCTTCATTTGCAACTTCCTCCTTCTCTCTAGCGATGATCTTTACCTTGCAAGGCAGCTTATTGCCGGCAAGTCTGAGTGCCTCTCTTGCGTCTGCTTCAGGAACTCCTGCAACCTCGAAAAGAACTCTTCCGGGTTTAACTACTGCGCACCAGTACTCGTTTGCAGCCTTACCTGAACCCATTCGGACCTGTGCAGGCTTCTTTGATACCGGCTTATCGGGGAAGATCTTGATCCAAACCTTACCGCCACGCTTGATGTATCTGTTGATTGCGACACGGGCTGCCTCGATCTGATTTGACTTGATCCAGCAAGGTTCAAGTGCCTGGAGTCCGTACTCGCCGTAAGCAACGAAGTTTCCGCGGGATGCCTTACCCTTCATGCGGCCTCTCTGCTGCTTTCTGTATTTGGTTCTCTTAGGAAGTAACATTAATCATTTCCTCCTTCGCCGTTTGTGACGGGAGCTTTCTTTGTGAAAACCTCGCCCTTGTAGATCCAGACCTTAACACCGATTCTGCCGTATGTTGTGTTAGCCTCAGCAAAACCGTAGTCGATGTTAGCTCTAAGTGTCTGGAGCGGGATTGTACCCTCGTGATATGTCTCGGATCTTGCGATCTCGGCACCGCCCAAACGGCCGGAGCACTTAGCCTTGATTCCGAGAACGCCCTGCTGCTTCATAGCGAGCTGCATTGATCTCTTCATTGCTCTTCTGAAGCTCTGACGGTTCTCAAGCTGTGAAGCGATGTTCTGAGCTACGAGTGTAGCTTCGGAATCGGAATTCTTGATAACCTCGATGTCAACTGTGAAGGTTCTCTTCTGATCCTTCTTGACATTCTTGTTGAACTCTCTTTCGAGAGCTTCCTTAAGCTCGATCCTTCCGGAACCCTTGTCGCCGCCTACGAGAGAAGGTCTTGCTGTTCTAACAGTAACAGCGATCTTGTCTGCGCCCTTACGGTCGATGATGATATCGGAAACACCTGCAACATTCGTGCGGCTCTCGTCAACGGGCTTCTTGGAGTTCTTCTTTGCGATAGGCTCTACTGCCTTAAGAACGAACTCACGAATCTTTCTGTCCTCAACAAGAGTATCACCGAAAGTCTTCTTATCAGCGTACCAGTGAGCATTCCAGCCATCGATAACGCCTACTCTTAATCCATGCGGGTTAACTTTTTGACCCATGCGAAATCCTCCTTATACTCTTTCCTTGAGAACAATCGTTACGTGGCTTGTTCTCTTCTTGATTGAACTTGCGGAACCTCTGGCTCTCGGAATGTAACGCTTGAGAACCGGACCCGGGTTAGCAATCGCTGAAACTACATAAAGGTTCTCTCTGTTGAGGCCGTTGTTGTTAACAGCGTTAGCCTCTGCAGACTTAAGTACCTTTGCGAGTACAGGGGAAGCTGCCTTGGGTGTGTATGTAAGGATTGCGTATGCATCATCCAGGGACTTACCCTTGATGAGGTCTGCTACGATTCTCACCTTGCGGGGAGCAATCCTGATGTACTTAGCCGTAGCAATGCCCTGATCCTTGCCCATGCCGAGGAGCTTCTTCTGCTTCTTGGTGGGAGTGGGGAGCTTGCTGGACTTTTTCGTAGAAGCCGCGTATGCAGCAAGAATCTCGTCGCGGTTCTTCTCGATATTTTCTCTGCTTAAAATAATCTTTTCCACGATAATCCTCCTTAGCCGTTCGACGCCGATTTCTCGTTGCTGGTGTGGCCGCCGAACTTACGTGTAGGAGCGAACTCACCGAGCTTGTGACCGACCATGTCCTCTGTGATGTAAACAGGGATGAACTTGTGGCCGTCATAAACGCCAATTGTGTTTCCGACGAACTCAGGGAAGATCGTAGAAGCTCTAGACCATGTCTGAATGATCTTCTTATCCTTAACGTCCTTCATTGCCTCGACTTTCTTCATCAGGGCAGGCTGAACGTAAAAGCCTTTTTTTGTAGATCTACTCATTTACGCTTTCCTCCTTATGCCTTTCTAGCCTTGACAATATACTTGCCGGACTGCTTCTTCTTATTACGTGTCTTCTTACCGAGAGTAGGAACACCCCAAGGTGTAACAGGGCCGGGAAGACCGATAGGTGATTTACCTTCACCACCGCCGTGAGGGTGGTCATTCGGGTTCATTACGACACCTCTTACAGAAGGTCTGATACCCTTATGTCTTGACTTACCTGCCTTACCGAGTTTGATGTTCTCGTGCTCAGCGTTGCCGATCTCGCCGATCATTGCGCGGCACTTCTCGGGAACGAGACGAACCTCACCGGAAGGAAGGCGGATCTGAGCGTAACCGTTCTCTCTAGCCATGAGCTGCGCGGAAGCACCTGCTGTTCTAACCATCTGAGCGCCCTTGCCGGGATTGAGCTCAACACAGCAGATGACTGTACCTACAGGGATAGAAGAGATAGGAAGAACGTTACCTACGAGGATATCTGCGCCTGCACCGCTCTCTACCGTATCGCCTACCTTGAGGCCTGCGGGAGCGAGGATATAAGCCTTAGCACCATCGATGTACTGGATGAGTGCGAGGTATGCTGTTCTGTTAGGATCGTACTCGATAGCCTTAACTGTAGCCTTGATGCCCTCTCTGTCTCTCTTCCAATCGATGTTTCTGAGCTTTCTTCTGTTGCCGCCGCCGATGTGGCGAACTGTTATACGACCATAGGAATTACGGCCGCCTGTCTTCTTTCTGGACTTGAGAAGACTCTTCTCGGGAGTTTTCTTTGTAACTACGGAATAGTCAGCAACTGCCATTCCACGGACTGCCGGAGAAGTAGGATTGAATGTTTTAACTGCCATTATCTATTTCCTCCTTACTGACCGAAACCGAACTCTTCGATTGAAGTCTTATACTTAGCGCCGCTCTTTACAGCCTTGCCGCCCTTGCCGAGGTAGGAGATATCCTTGCCCTCAGTAGCGATGGTAACAACAGCCTTCTTGTAAGCAGCTGTCTTGCCGGCCTTGCCGCGCTGTCTCTTTACCTTACCGTCGAAGTTTGCAATGTTAACGCCGGTAACCTTAACGCCGAAGAGCTTCTCTGCAGCGTCCTTGATCTCATCCTTATTAGCCTCGGGAGCTACGATGAACGTATACTTGCCCTGCTCTGCAACTGTCATTGACTTCTCTGTGATGACAGGCTTAAGAATTACGTCATACGGTGTCTTCATTTGTACACCTCCTCAATCTTCTCCACTGCTGCCTTTGTAGCAATGAAGCTGTCGTACTTCAGGATGTCGAATACGTTGATCGTGTTGACATATGCTGTCTTAACATCCTTGATGTTCCTTGCTGAAAGCTCTGCGTTCTTGTTAGCGCCCTCGAAAACCACGAGAGAAGAAGCGCCTGCACCAAGATCCTTAAGAGCCTTAGCAACTGTAGCTGTCTTAACCTCGGAAAGGTTCATGTCCTCAACAACGATCATCTTGGAATCTGCGAGCTTAGAAGAGAGTGCAGACTTAAGTGCAAGTCTTCTAACCTTCTTAGGAACCGTATAAGAGAATGATCTGGGTGTGGGTCCGAAGATCGTACCACCGCCTACGTACTGAGCAGAACGTGTGGAACCGTGTCTGGCGCGGCCAGTACCCTTCTGTCTGTAGGGGCGCTTTCCGCCACCGGATGTCTCGGATCTTGTCTTTGTCTTCTGTGTGCCCTGACGGCGGTTAGCAAGCTGATTCCTTACAACGATAGACATAACTGCTTCGTTGGGCTCGATGCCGAAGATCTCGTCAGAGAGCTCCATGGAACCTGTAACGGCGCCGCTGAGATTTTTAATATCTATTTTAGCCATTTATCAAGTCCTCCGTCTTACTTTGCAGCCTTGACAGTATTCTCAACTGTCACGATGCCGCCCTTAGGACCGGGAATCGCGCCTCTTAAGACGAGGATTCCTCTGTCACCGTCTACCATGACAACGCTCAGGTTCTGGACTGTGCAGTTAACTGCGCCCATATGTCCAGGAAGCTTCTTGCCGGGAAGAACTCTACCCGGTGTGGAAGTAGCGCCCATGGAACCGACTCTTCTGTGATACATGGAGCCGTGGCCTGAAGGACCACCCTTCTGTCCGTGACGCTTGATGTTGCCCTGGAAGCCCTTACCCTTGGAAACGCCGGATACGTCAACCTTGTCGCCTACTGCGAACATGTCGGATACCTTGATCTCCTGTCCGAGGCTGTACTCCTCGTCGGTCTTGAACTCGCGGATGTATCTCTTTACCTCTACGTCAGCCTTCTTGAACTGACCCTTATCCGGCTTGTTTACGAGCTTCTCGCGAACTGCACCGGTACCGACCTTTACTGCCTTGTAACCGTCGGTCTCAACCGTCTTGTTCTGGAGCACATACATGGGCTCGCACTCAATAACGGTTGCCGGAATAACGTTACCATTCTCATCGAACAGCTGTGTCATGCCGGACTTCTTGCCAATGATGAATTTCGTCATAAAGTTTTCCTCCTATATTGGTTATTGGTTCGCCTTTTGTTCGTGGCGGCGAACATGACCCGGGATGCAAGGCTTGGCGTTCCTTATATCCCGCTTAAGCCGCGGCTTTTCCCTTTGATCAAGTGATCTTGATCTCGATGGAAACACCTGCAGGCATGTCAAGCGTGCTCATATCATTAACTGTCTTCGATGAAGGTGTGTAGACGTCAATGATCCTCTTGTGAGTTCTCTGCTCGAACTGCTCACGGGAATCCTTGTTTACGTGGGGTGAACGAAGGATCGTGATGATCTCCTTCTCTGTAGGGAGCGGGATGGGGCCGGAGAAGCTTGCGCCGTCTCTGGTAAGGGTATCAACGATAGCCTTAGCGCTCTCATCGAGGAGCTTGTGATCGTAAGCCTTGAGCTTGATTCTCAGTCTGTTTGCTTTCATTGCCATTGTGTTTGGCCTCCTTAATATAGCTGTATTTTTGTCTCAACCTTCTCGGGCGTGTCTTTGTATTCCATTCAAAAACCCAGTTGACCAGTTACTGCTTACCAGCAGCACTTTGGGGCTCCGGGTACGTGATCGAACACCAGCTGCCGCCTGATTGATCAGACAATCGCAGGAGATCTATGTTCCTGCCTCGGCTCCTCCGAAGTTACCCGCATGTATCGCGCAGCTCGCGCCGCATACGGCAATCTCCGGCATCAATGCCTGTGTGCACGCACAATAACCCCTGTTAAAGCGCGTGCGAAAAGTATTCTACACTCGTAAAACAATAATTGCAAGTGCTATTTTGAACTTGTTTCTTATTTTCTTAATTAATATAAAACAACCGAATAAAAAGGCTGCACGGGAGCAGCCTTTTCGTGTTGTTTTTTGTTGTTTGAACGTTATCCGCGCTCGTTGAGGAAGGTCTGTACTCTGTCCTCGATGATCGGGATTACGTCTTCAATGCTCTTCTGTCCTTCGAAATATGCAGGCATCTCCTCCTTGAGGATAGCATTGACCGACGGGTCGGACCTGTCGAGTCCGGTGCAGCTCTCGATAGCGGCAATGTAAGCCTCAGCTGCAGACTCATCGACCTTGTCGCAGGGAATGCCGTATGCTCTGAGCTCTTCTTCCGTATAGCCTACGGACAGATACAGATCGACCAGGGAATTCATGTTGTCGATGTCTGCCTGGTTCATTGCATCGAGCGCTTCCTTGTTCAGAGGGTTCTCGCCGTTCTGACCGTACATCATCTGAACATCGTCAGAAAGAAGTGTCTTGATGAACTCCCAGCATCCGTCGGGGCTTGCGGTCTGTGCGTAGATTGCAGCACTGGCGCAGTCTGTGAACATGGCGCCTCTTCCGTCATATGTCGGGCATCCCATGATCTTTGTGTCACCGTCAATGACGCCGGTAGCAAGGAGATAATTACCGAGAGAATACATTGTCGTGAACTGTGCGGTAATGGGTTCTGCATCTCCGCCTCCGAACGTGATCACGCTTCCGGAATCAACCTTCTCGGGTACGTTATCCTTAACATATGCGGCAAGTGCCTTGAAGACCTCGCAGTCGTAATTTACCTTTCCGTTCTCATAGAACTCGTCGTTCATGAAAGCAGCGGACTTGTTGAAGAAATCTACCTGGTTCATTCCCATGGGGTCTGTTCCGTTGCAGGGACCCTTTACGAATTCTTCGTACTCGTCAAAAGTGAATCCGACCTTGCCCTCTTCGACATCACCGGCCTTAACTACGATGCCTTCGATAGCGAATGTAACGGGAAGCTGATAGAGCTTGCCGTCTGCTTCCTTGGCGGAGTCGATAACATTCGTATAAAGATTGGACGTATCGAGTGTCTCAAGATAGGGAGACAGATCAAGGAGATAGTCTGAGTTGTTGAGCTGTGAGAAAGCAGCACCGTCAACGATGATGTCAGGACCTTCTCCGGATACGAGATCGACTGCAAGTCTGTCGGACAGTTTAGCATTTGCATCGTTGATCGCGGAATTCTGGTCATTGGCATCGAGGATCGAATCGTAGTCGATCTCATCGATCATCGAATAGCTGTTGTCGTACTCGATGAAGTACTTGTCATTTGATTCATTGAAGTTGCCGATAGCTTCGCAGAGCGGATATGAGAAGTAGTCAAGAGCCGCAAGTCTTAATACCGTCTTGCCTGCATTGGGGTTCGTCTCAGCCTTCTTGAGGATTACGATCTCGAGTTCCTGGCCGCTGATATCAAGAGAAGAACCTGTTCTCCAGACAGCGCCGCCAAGTACGATCTCATCTTCTGTCATGGAAAGGATCTTGAGGTTCATAACGTCATATCTGTTGATGTTGCAGCAGTCAAAATCGAGATAATCCTCTACCGACTTCTTTTCAAAGTCGATCTTCTTGATTCCGTCCTGCTTTGTAAGGAAGCACCCCATGCCTTCAATATTCTCTGTCTCATACATGGAAGTAACGTCTTCGAGCCACTCTGTATCTTCCTTATACTCTGTAACGGTATTGGCAGCGAGGTCATATACCATGTACTTGGAGTTCTTCTTTTTGTCAGCCTGGCAGAAGATCAGGACCTGATTATTGCCCATTGAGATCATCGTGGGAATGCTGATGATGTTCATCTCGGGATTCTCTTTGCTGAAATCATAGATCTGTGTCGTTCCGTCCGGAGCAACACTCTCAAGCGAGTATGTATATGTATCATCTGTATAGACAATATTCTTCTTGATGGTATATCCGTCGATCTTTTCGGTGCTCTCAAGATAAGAACCGCTGTTCTCTTCAGTATCAACAGCATCGCTCTCCTCAAGGCTGATGACATCGCCTGTGGCAGGATCAAGTATGCCTTTGATGCTCGTCATCTTGCCGTTATCATACAGGCTGAAATCGCAGACGATCTGCTCATCGACGATGGATACGCCGGAAAGGCCGAGAGAATCGATATCGTAACCATTGTCTTTTGCGATCTGCATCAGATCGATGTTCCTTACCAGGCTGCCTTCCTTGTCATAGATGTTGACATGCACGACCATATATTCTCCATAACTGTCGTTTGCAATATCAAAATCCGACGGGAACGGAAGGATACCTTCGATATATGTTACGAAGTTTCCTCCTGCCATACCGAGGAGCATCGGGCTGAGATACTGGTAATCGTTCGCATCATACTCGGTACCGAGCACCAGTTTTTGTGTTGAATACCAGGGATCTGTCGCGAGGATCTCTTTTGCCTTCTGATTACCTTTGGCACAGGAGCATACCGCCCCGGCCAGCAGCGTCACAGCCATAACTGCGGCGCCGAACCGTAGTTTCAAGTTTTTCATCCTATTTACCTCCATGTTTTGCGCTTTCGCAAACAGCATAAGTATAGTCGTACTCCAAAGGTACGACAATAGGCTTAATCCAAAATTAAGGTTAAGTTAAGTAATGAGCTTTTTTATCTCTTCGGGATCAAAATGATACTTCTTGTTGCAGAAGTGGCACTGCGTATCGATGCCTTCACTGCCCGAAGCAAGTTCTTCGAGTTCAGATTGTC
>Ga0310694_10005612_pt1 | contig 11990 bp, 7 predicted proteins | sample 174DNAGHGhighgp2_FD_203884 | JGI IMG/M metagenome (GOLD analysis project Ga0310694, IMG submission 203884) | Sheep rumen microbial communities from Palmerston North, Manawatu-Wanganui, New Zealand - 1742 DNA GHGhigh gp2 (v2) (version 2) | ecosystem: Host-associated > Mammals > Digestive system >...
GGCTTTGCCATCGATAACATTGAGATTCCTGACCCGTCCGTGTTCACTGGCTCGGAGAGTGACCTTGACACGATGGGCGAACGTGACGCGACCGGATATCTGCACAGGAACAAGGTCGCGACAAAGTACCCGCTGAAGGTCGAGTACCACAATATTAGCTGGAACGTCATTATGGACATCTGCCCGCTGCTTCGGAAGGACAAATTCAAGTTTACTTTTCCGGATCCGTTCAATGGCGGGTTCAGCACCATCGACGCGTATGTGGGCGACAGGGAGTTCGAGTGTGTATGGAAACCGAGCAACCATGTCGGCATCGGCAACCTGAAGTTCAGTGTGATTCAATATTAAAGGAGGGACGCGCATGTATCAATTCAGCACGACGCTTTCACAGGCGCTTGCATCGAACGCGAAACAGCGCGTCCTTTTGGAGTTCTTCAAGCGTCCGAACGGCACGGCATACAACCCGGTGGTGCAGTTTTCTAATGAAGACATTCTGATTTCGGACGGTATCCGGCTGACGACCGAGTTTAATTCGGAGACTGACGTTGCTATCGGTCTGTGCCCGTCCGCCGAACTTCAGTTCAAAATGCTTAACGACGAAGGTCAGCTTGAGAACTTCGACTTCGGGCGGTTCAGGGCGTATCTTGGCGCGGCGATTACGGAAGGGACGCCAAGCTCTGCCGCGAAGACGAAGACCTTTACCGAAAACGGCGAGGATGTGCTGTATGAGTTCGCGCCGCTCGGAACCTTCATCGCGCAGAAGCCGGATATTGTAAAGGTAGCCATTATTGACGTAGACGCGAACGACCAGATGGTGCTGTTCGACGAGGATATGCCGACGCTGTCCGTAACGTATCCGACGACGATTTACGCGATCACATCGGAGCTTTGCTCACGCGTTGGTGTTTCACTGAAGGAGTCATCATGGCTCAATTCAAACCTGACCGTCGCGGCAGAACCGAAACAGTTTGCGAACGCGACCATGCGCGAAGTGCTTGGCTGGATTGCGGAAGCTGGCGGAAGCAACGCGAGATTCACAAGAAACGGATACCTTGAGTTCGCGTGGTTTACGCCGATAAACAAGACCTATGACGAACACGACTACGCGGACTTCACGCCGACATGGTACGCGACGAAGACCATTGACGGCCTGCACATTCGGAACGCGGATTCGACGTCCGAGTTTGTGGTCGGTGGGAGTTCAAACGCCTATATGATTCAGGACAACCCGTTCTTGCGGCAGGATGATTCTGAAGAAGAGGAAGGGGGTGGCGGAACATGAGCGAAGTACCGAGCGGCGCTGCCGAGAATGCCATATTCAACCGGCTATCGTCGTTCAGTCCGTATCACCCGGCAAGCGCACGCCTGTTTGTAAATGACTGGGGCCTTGAACCAGGCGACATTGTGAGCGTAAAGAGCGGCGAAGATACCTACAGCGTGCCGATTTACAGCATGGATCTGCAATGGAACGGCGCGTCGATGGTGGACATTCAGGCGACCGGAAACCGCGAACGTGAACCACTCCCGGCCCTGCGGAGAAAAGAGTACGCTACCAATTCGAGCATGTACGGCTACCAGAAAGAACAGGACACGAAATTCAAGGAATTCGAGACCTGGCGCGTAGAGACGGACGAAATGCTCGGACAGTACGCGGCGCAGTACGCGCAGGACATGGACGATATCGACGGTCGGATTCTTCGCGCGATGACCGCGATTGAACAGAATGCGAACGAAATATCCCTTCGCGCCTATCAGGCCGACCTTGACGAAACGAACCGTCTGCTCGGCGAGTACCATGCAGAATTCACCATCTCCGCGTACCGGATTATGTCGCGAGTGGAAGACGCGGAAGGAAACATCAGCCGGATTCAGCAGACCGCGCATGACATTCAGGTTGAAATGAGCAGCGCCGTTTCTGACCTGTACTCGCACATTTTCTTGTCGGCAGAAGAACTGCGAACCGAATTCAACGCGAGCGACAGTCAGATTTACAGTGTTATCAGCCAGACGGCACACGACCTTCAGATTGAGTTCGGCAACGCGACATCCGACCTTTACTCGCATATCTTCTTGTCGGCAGAAGAACTCAGGACGGAATTTAACGCAAGTGACAGTCAGATTTACAGCGTTATCAGTCAAACGGCCCATGACTTACAGATAGAGTTTGGCAACACGACGTCCGACCTGTACTCCCACATCTTCTTGTCGGCAGAAGAACTCAGGACGGAGTTCGCGTCGAGCAACAGTCAAATATACTCTGTCATCAGTCAAACGGCACATGACTTACAGATAGAGTTTGGAAACGCAACATCCGACCTGTACTCGCACATTTTCTTATCTGCCGAAGAATTAAGAACCGAGTTTTCGGCAAGCAACAGCGATATTTATTCTGTTATCAGACAGACCGCTGAAGACCTGAATGTTGAGTTCGGGAACGCCATCTCTGGGCTGTACTCAAACATCCATGTATCAGCTGAAGAACTCAGGACGGAGTTCCGGTCAAGCGACAGTCTGATTTACTCGGTTATCAGGCAGACCAAGGACGACCTGAATGTCGAGTTTGGCAACGCGGTGTCTGACATGTACAGCCAGATACACGTATCCGCGGAAGAACTGCGAACCGAGTTTTCGGCAAGCAACAGTGAGATATACTCAAGCATCCGGCAGACTGCGAGCGGGCTTGAAATTGAATTCGGCAACAGCATTTCAAACCTGTATTCATCCATCACCGCGAGTGCAGAAGCCCTTGAGACGGAGTTTCACAATTCTGAAAGCACCATTTATTCGACCATCCGTCAGACGGCAAGTGGCATTCAAACCGAGGTTCACAATACGGAGAGCCGGGTATACTCCGCAATTTCGCAACAGGCTGACAGGATTGCGCTTGTGGTTGACGGCAACGGAAACATCAACGCGGCAAGCATCGTTGCGGCGATTAACGCAACGGACGGCTCCAGTCTGGTTGCCATCGACGCGGACCATGTGTACATCAGCGGAAACACGAAACTGAGCGGCAAACTGTCCATTGACCAGAGCGGTTATCTGATGGTGAATGGCGTCGCATTGTTCCCAGGGAACGGCACAAACCGCGTTGTCATCAATAATGGCACCATTACCGCAAGCAACGTACAGGTCAGTCAGGGTGGCAACCTTACCTTTGTGGGATCAGGGTCCGGCGAATACTATCAACTGAATGCGGCAAGGATTCCGAACTTCATCACCGCGTTGCAGTTGGTCGCGCCGACCGGGACAAGCAACACCTACACGTTGCAGAAACAGACAGTAGGCAGTCCGGGTTGGACGGACGTAGGGTCTTTTAGCCGCGCCACTTCGCTTACCGGTGGGTGGAGTGGCGGCACGTACACCGTGGAAGCAACTCCGCAAGGCAACACAGAAGCAACGACCATTTCAAGCGTTGCAATGAACGGCGTGCCGAAACCGGGTGCGACTGAAAAGCATTTGAACGTGCCTGTGAAGGTCATGTATCAGGACGGTTCAGATGAAAGCGCGACAGGGTTTACAGGGTATATCGACGTTGACGCAATTCTCGCCTACACCGACGGGTGGAACGCGGCAGTTGCGATGGTAAAGCCGCCCAGTCTTGGTATTTCGGATACGATTTATGTTGGCGTCCCAAGCACGACCGTTGGCGAGTCAACCAGAATTCGTCTTTCGTTGAGCAAAGACCCGACGCCGTCAGCGACAGGAAACGTTTGGGTGAACTATGGTGGTACAACCGTCGGACGCATCCTGATCGGCGATTGGTACTCTGCCGGGTACGATGCCGGTGTCAGTGGTGCTACTGTTGACGTAGCTGTTGTAAAAGGCAACTGGGTAGGCGGCGTTATCAACTTTACGCCGAGTTCTGGATCCGGTGCGTCCGCAAGTGTCGCACTCGCGCAAGGAACGGACTCTTACTCGAACGGCACGATTACGATTCCCATTCTTGATGGCGGTTACTCTACCGACTACGCGGCGTCGTTGACGGTAAGGCGCGGTGAAGCGACACCAAGCACACCAGTGTGGGATGCCACGAACCATCAGTACACACTCTCCGCGGGCGGCAGTTTCAGCGTTGGAAACTCCGGTACGATCTTCCAAACGAGTGCTGTTGAAACCTTCACGCCTACGGACGCGATCAATTACGGAATGACACTCGTCGGAACAAGAACGGCGACCGGACTGTCTGATACCATCACGCTTGCGGCGAGCCAGACCGGCGTAAGCGACCACAGCGCGTATGTGGAGTACGATGACGACTCTGAAAGCCAGATAAATGTAAGGGTCAATGCCGCAAACGTTTATGACGCGGGCACAACGGACGGGTTTACAATCTGCCATGACAGTATCGGGTTGTCGGCAACATCTCAGACGATAGCCGCTGGAACGAGCATCACGATATACCCAAAAGCGAAGGCAACAAAAACATCGTCAAACGCCAGTAACATTACGACACAAGGCATCACCATCACCGCGTCCGGCGGTTCAGGAACGCAGAGGACAGCAACCGGCCTGTCAGACACGATTACCCTTCTCTCGACACAGACCGGGACGAGCGACCACAGCGCGTATGTCGAGTATGATGACGACTCTGAGAGTACCATCAATGTGCGCATTGACGCATCCAGAGTGTACGCCATTGGCTATTCAGACGGCTATGAAGACGGCAGTACAGGCGTTCCCGTAACGGTTGACAGCATTGTCAAAAACGGCAACATCACGTATTCGACCGACAAAAAGACCGCGTATGTGCCTGTGCTTGCTACGGCAAGCAACGGTGCGACCGGAACGGAGACCATCGAGTGCGACGTTACAGCAAGCTTCAACGCGGGCGAACAGCAAGGCGCGGCTGGCGTAACACTCAGCGTGAGTGGGTGGACCGGGCCGAACGGAAAAAACACCGTTACCGCAAGCAACGGTTCGTCGACAGTCATATCGCTCCCGTCGTTCACGACTTCCGGCGGCACAACGTTCAATGCGAACCATCAGACAACGGTCAATTTCAGCACGTCAAGCGTCACCAGCGGGCCGCTTAAATCGGTCACAGTAGACGCAACAAGCGTGTATAACGCCGGGTATACCGCGGGTGCCGCATCGGCGGGGCAGAGAACCGCAACAGGGCTTGCGGACACCATCACGCTTTCGGCTTCGGATACAGGGACGAGTAATCATTCGGAATACGTTGTGTATGACGATGATTCTGAAAGCTCAATCAACGTTCGGGTGAACGCATCCAGCGTGTACGACAAAGGCACGACGGACGGCTTCACGACATGCTATGACAGTATTGGCCTTTCGGCAACGTCCCAGACCATCGCGGCAGGAAGCAGTATCACGATTTATCCGAAGGCGAAGTCAACAAAAACAGCGTCAAGCGCAAGCAACATCACGAGCAAGGGCATCACCATCACCGCGGCGAGCGGGTCAACGACGCAGAGAACGGCGACCGGGCTTGCAAGCACCATCATGCTGACGGCTTCAGAAACCGGAGCAAGCGACCATACGGTGAATGTGAATTACGACGATGGAAGCCAAAGTTCGATCAGTGCCAGAGTGAACGCATCCAACGTATACGCCGCCGGGTTTAACGTTTGTCACGACTCCATCACCCTTTCGTACTCGTCCGGGACGCTTTCTCCAGGGCAGAGCATTACCATTTACCCGAGAGCCAAGTCGAGCGTCAGTTCAAGCACCATAACGGACATCACGAGCATGGGCATTACGATAACCGCGCAGAGCTTCAGCACAGTATCTATGAACAAAAGCATTACTTCTAACGGGACCTACACGTATACGCCGTCAAGTGGATACGACGGAATCAGCGACATCACCATTACAGTCAACGTTCCGACCGGCGGAGGAGGAGGCGGTAGCGGTACGTACACCGGTTATATCATGTCAAAATTCATCAAAAATACTGGTGCGTGGAATAGCAGTAGCGGCAGTGCCCAAAAAGCAGATGCACCCGGTGACGGTCCTTATTCATCATATGGTTATCTTGGCACAATTGATACTTCAAAACACGGCACGGGCGGTTATGTGAACCTTAGGTCAAGTCCGAACGGGTCAGCACTATGCACTGTTCCAAATGGCGCTACCGTACATTGTGCTAAGAACCCAAAGATTATTTATGAATATGAATGGATGCCTGTACAATACACCACTTAATTATCTGAAAGGAGCAACCAATGCTTGACCTGATTATCCCGCATTACACAGAACCTTGGTATATTGGCAAAAAGATGTTTGAAATTCTGGACGTGCAGCGCGGTATCGACTTTGCCGACATCAAGGTGATTCTGGTGAACGACGGCAAGGAAAACGCGCTTGACCAGAAGCACTTCGAGAACCGTCCGTACCGGGTGGAACAAATTTCCATCGACCACGCGGGTGTGTCTGCGGCAAGAAACGCTGGCATCCGCGCGTCGGACGCGGAGTGGGTTATGTTCTGTGACTTCGACGATACGTTCACGAACATCTATTCTCTCCGCGATATCCTGAACGCACTTAAACAGGGTGAAGGATACGACATGCTCTGGTCCGACCTGTACATTGAAGACGGAAAAAGCGAAGAGTGGCACCTGATTAAAAAGGACAAGGAAGACGCGGTGTTCACACACGGCAAGGTGTTCAGACGGCAATGCCTGCTCGATAACGACATGTGGTTCAACACCGAACTGAACTACAACGAGGACAGCGAGTTCAATGCCATCTTCCATACCAAAGTCCATTTTCAGCGGACGGGAAAACTGGTAACACCTACACCGCCTTACGCGTGGTGCTGGCGCAAGGAAAGCACGAGCAACCGCGACGGGTCGAGCATCCCTGCCGCGTGGGGACATTTCAAACGAAACCTTTCAGTATGTAAGGCCTTTGAAGAACGGATGCCGCTTCCACGGTACTGCGCGATGGTGACACGCACGGTCTACGACGCCTACTACACGCTGAACGGCAAGCACCTTGAATCGGAGCTTCAAGACATGAAACGGCAGTTCGCGGAGTGGTACATGGCACACAAGCAGTACTTTGGCAGAATTGACGTGAAGTCCATCGCCATGATTGACGTGATCAGTCAGGCAGAAGCCAAGCGGGAAGACCACGACAAGAGCCTGAACATCATCGATTGGCTGAAGAAAATTGAAAAAGAGTACGGTACGCAACCAAAGGCATAACCGTGAAAACCGGTTTTACAAATAGAAAAACTGACAGACGGAAAGGGGATAAACATGGCTGAACTGAAAGAACTGCGACCCACAGAACCCATTGACGCCGCGAAGGAACTGAAGGACTTGCACGCGCACGAACGGATTAACGCGATGTTGAACATCATCAATAAAATGCCGATTCAGGGCTTCGACCAGTGGAACCCGGCGGTGGAAGTGATGAAGGGACTTGCGACGCTCGACAACGACCTGAAACAGATTGAGCAGAAACTCCAGACCGCAGATGGCGCGGAAGGGGCCGAAACCGAGTAAAGAACAGGGGTGAGAACAGTGGCAAACGTTTATTGCATTGTCAATAAGCATATCAAGCTTTCGACACCGACCGGCAAGACGCACTTGCAAGAACCAATTGCATACGACAACACATTATCCCATGCAATACAAGCGACTGTATACGACGATGACGGAAGTGAAGCAGACCTTTCTGACGTTGGTGTAACGGCTTCGATGCTAAGAGCAGACGGGACAACGGTGACACCCATTAACGCCACTATAGTTGGAAATGTTGCACAAGTGATATTGCCAGCGTCGTGCTATGTTGCACCCGGAAGATTTAAGTTTACAATGAACTTTTCTTCAGATGGACAAGTGCGAACGGCGGTATGGGTTGAAGGGTTTGTCGAAAGGAACGTTAGCGAAGACATTGTTGACCCTGGTACGCCTGTTGGAAACATTTCAACTGTAATTTCACAGGCAAACGCGGCGTCACGGGCAGCGCAAGCCGCAACCACTTCCGCAAACGCGGCCGCACAAGCGGCACAGGCTGCTGCAGACGCGATTAGCGTTGCGACTATTGCAGAAACGATGGAGTACATTGGCATTGCCTGACCACAGATAGAAAGAAGGGGTGAAAACGATGAACGAAACGGTGATTGGCAACAGCAACATCAAGTCTTTGACGTGGGGAATGCACGACGCAGTTGCAAACGGTGAAATTGTACGGGACATTCCGTCAAGGCTGATCTTCGTAGCGAACGTAACCGAGCGCGACGGTCTTACCGACTTGCTTCCAGGAACGTTCGTTGCGACATATGGTTGCACGAACGTATGGCAATTGAACGGCAATAACGAATGGGCAACTATTAAGTAAGGAGGGTGGACATGGAACTACTTGCTTTCATCCTTGCGATTACGGCCGAGAAAATTACAGACGCGGAGGCTCAAGCGACACTTGCAAGGTACATTGAAGAAAACCCAGGTGCGGTAGATGTGCAAGTGGCAACGGCTGCTGAAACGATTGAATACCTTGGACTTGTATAAGGTGGTGTGCAGATGGCAACAAAAGACAAACTTGTAAACTTGGCCGACCTAAAGGCCGTGCATGACGCAGACGCGGCAGAGATGGCCGGCGTAAAGGATGACGTTGAGAGTATCAACGCAGCCTTGGAACAGGTCAATACCTCGCTTTCCGGCATGGTCAACGGGTGGTTCGTTGAAAACGGCACTTTATATTTGACCTCTGACGGTGTGGTTGTCGGTGACGGTGGCATCAGCGGCATCGGCGGAGGTGGAGGAAGCGGAGGTGGCTCCGGCAATGATGCCACAATGACCATGACGAATGGCATGGAATGGCTGTCAACGACGATCCGTCTTGGCGCGGCTTGCCCGCTTTCCGTGAACTGGTCGTCTACAATCGACGAAACACCAACCGGAAACGGAACGCTGAAAGTGTCGGTAAACGGTTCTGTACGTGAGACGCTGAACGTTACGCAGGGAAAAGTAACTGTAGACGTCGGCGAGTATCTTGCCGCGGGTTCCAATAACGTGCGGTTTGCCATGCAGGATGTGTACGGGAATTCCCGCACCATTATCTTTACCGTTTCTTGCGTGTCGATTTCGCTATCTTCTACGTTTGATGCGCAGACACCTTATGACACGGCATTTGCGTTCCCCTACACCCCAGTTGGGTCGGTCGAAAAAACGATGCACTTCAAGTTGGACGGTGTTGCGCAGGAAACTTTTCAGGTGTCTGTGTCCAACCGTCAGTTGAGTTACATTGTGCCTTCACAGACAAACGGCACTCACAGTATTGAATGTTGGTTTACGGCGGTTATCAACAGTGAAACGGTCGAATCCAACCACTTGTTCTATGAATATATGTTTGTTTCAGCGGAAAGCGACGAACCGGTTATTGCCGTTCAATTCAATCAGCCGAGTGTTCAGCAAAATTACACTGTCGCAATCCCTTACCAAGTGTATGACCCAACTTCACAGCAGTGTGAGGTTTCGATTTATGAGAACAACGTTCTGAAGAGCACGCTGACAGTTGGGCGCGAACAGCAGCAGTATTCTTACCGGGCTTCTGTTGCCGGTAATGCAACCGTTAAATTTGTCGCTGGCGCAACCGAGAAATCCGTTTCTTTTACGGTAGTTGCGACCGATATTAACGTCGAAGCCGAAACCGAAGGACTGCTTCTGTACCTGACAGCCGAGGGACGGAACAACAACGAAGAACATCCGGAAGTATGGTCTTACGGAAACATTCAAGCGCAGATGACCGGTGTTGACTTTACTTCTGACGGATGGCAACAGGACGAAAACGGCGTTACCTCGCTTCGTATCAGCGGTGACGGACGCGTAACGATTCCGTACCAGATCTTCGCGGAGGATTTCCGTGCAAACGGAAGAACCATTGAGCTTGAGTTTGAAACAAGCAACGTTCGCAATTACGACACGCCGATTATCACCTGCGTCTCTGGTGGGCGCGGCCTGACGGTATCCTCGCAAAGCGTTACGCTCGCTTCCGAGCAGAGCACCATTTCTACGCAATACAAGGATAACGAGCGCGTGCGACTGTCCTTTGTCGTCCAGAAGCGGGCACAGCAACGGCTGATTCTCGTGTATATTGACGGTGTGGTGTCCGGGACGATTCAGTACCCGGATAACGATGACTTTTCACAGGTTGACCCAGTTGGCATTACACTCGGCTGCGCGGATGCAACGTTGGATATTTTTAACATCCGCGTGTATGACCACGATCTGACGCGCTTCCAAGTGCTGAACAACTGGATTGCGGACAAACAGGATGGTTATGACTTTGTGACCGCTTACACGCACAATGATATTTTTGACGAATACGGGAATATCGTAATCGCCAAGCTGCCGAGCAACCTGCCCTATATGGTGATTTCCGGCACGCTTCCGACGTTCAAGGGCAACAAGCTGATCGTCAGCGGCGAATACGTGGACCCGGTGCATCCAGAAAAGTCGTTCACGTTTGAAAACGCGCAGATCGACGTACAGGGTACATCCTCGCAGTATTACGCCAGAAAGAACTACAAGGTCAAATTCAACGACGGGTTCGTGACCAACGGGAAAACGGCTTCAAAATATGCGATGAACGACAACGCGATTCCAGTAAAGACCTTCACCTTTAAGGCTGACGTGGCTTCATCCGAAGGCGCGAACAACGTGGAGCTGGCAAGGCTGTACAACGACGCCTGCCCGTACAAAACTCCATACCAGAAAGCAAACGCCAAGGTGCGGCAGGGCATTGATGGTTTCCCGATGGTGATTTTCCACAACGACGGAAGCAGCACAACGTTCCTTGGCAAGTACAATTTCAACAACGACAAGGGCACCGAAGAAGTCTTCGGCTTTACGGACGGGGACGAATCCTGGGAAATCAAGAACAATACTTCCAACCGCGTTCTGTGGAAATCGGCTGATTACAGTGGCACGGACTGGCTGAACGACTTTGAGGGACGGTACCCGGAAGACAATACCAACGCTACGAACCTTGCAAGGCTGGCACAGTGGTTGGTATCCACGGACCGTACACAGGCCACTGGCAATGCGCTTTCACAGCAAGTCACGTATGTGGACGGCGAAGACAGCAGGACTTATGACTACGACGACGCGCAGTACCGTCTGGCCAAATTCAGGCACGAACTGGCGGACTATATGGAAGTGGATTCAGTGCTGTTCTACTATCTGTTCACTGAGCTTTTCCTGATGGTAGACAGCCGCGCCAAGAACGCGTTCCCATCCAAGCTGGGCGGAGACAAGTGGTGCATACTGCCGTACGACTTTGATACCGCGCTCGGCATCAACAACGAAGGCGCGCTAACCTTCAGCTACAACCTTGAAGACACGGATACGGTCGGCACCGCTGACGTGTTCAACGGTCAGCAGTCCGTACTGTGGTGCAACCTGCGTGACGCGTTCGGTGAAGAACTGAAAGCGATGTACCAGGAACTTCGGTCTTCTGGCGCGATCTCGTTTGAAAAGGTCGAGAAGATGTTCGAGGACCACCAGGGCAAGTGGCCCGAGGCGATCTTCAACGAAGACGCGCAGTACAAGTACTTGGATCCGCTGATCGACGACAACGACGCTTCTTATCTTGGCATGCTTCAGGGCTCCAAGGAACAGCAGCGCAAGTGGTGGATGTACAACCGGTTCCGCTACATCGACAGCAAGTACAACGCAGGTGACGCGCTGACGGATGTTATCCAGCTGCGCGGTTACGCCAAGGCGAACATTACGGTTGTGCCGTATGCGGATATTTACCCAGCAGTAAAATACGGCTCCTACCTTGTGACGCAGCGAGGAACGAGGAACGTGGCGGCAACGCTTGTAAATCCTCTTGACAACGTAAACGACACCGAAATTTATATTTACTCCTGTTCACAGCTTGCGTCCGTCGGAGATCTGTCCGGGCTGAAGGTCGGCTTTGCAGATTTCAGCAGAGCAATTAAATTGCAGACGCTGAAGATCGGCGACAGCGCCAACACGTACGAGAACAGTAACCTGACTGAATTATATTTG
>Ga0310694_10005613_pt1 | contig 11990 bp, 8 predicted proteins | sample 174DNAGHGhighgp2_FD_203884 | JGI IMG/M metagenome (GOLD analysis project Ga0310694, IMG submission 203884) | Sheep rumen microbial communities from Palmerston North, Manawatu-Wanganui, New Zealand - 1742 DNA GHGhigh gp2 (v2) (version 2) | ecosystem: Host-associated > Mammals > Digestive system >...
GCAAGGTGCCGGATGGTCTGGAGATGGGGCCGTTCTCGTACTTTCCGGAGATGTCCACCGCAGAGGCCGAGCGCCTGCACGTGATGAACGGAGAGCGGATGGAGCGGCTGCTCGATTCTGCGCCCTGTGCGCTGGCGGCGTTTTCCGGCTATGGCTTTGCGATTGAGGCGCCAAAGGGAACGCAAACCCCGATTGAAACGCGCCGTGGGTTTGAGGAGCGTCTGCGGCGGAAGTATCGCTATGCGGGGAAGGTCGAGAACTTTGGCCAGAACCACACGTTGCTGCAGTATTACCTGCGTCTGTAACGGCGGCTGTACATGGTCGCGCCGATGTCGCGCGCGGCCTGGACGAGTTCGGGGTATGGCGTATCGGTGATCGTTACGAATCCGATCTGGTAGTTTTCGCCGTCGCTGCGCCCGGTAAGCGCCTGATCCTGCCACTGGAACCAGTGTGTGCCGACGAAGCGCGGATGGTCGAGGCAGGCGTTGACGAAGGCGCGGTAGCACTCCGCGCGCTCCTTCTGGTCGCGTGTGCCGACAAGACCCGTATGGAACATGCCGCGGTCGAGCGCGCCGAAGTGGAACTCGCCGTTGATCATAGGCTTGTCGATGGCGGATGCCGGCAGGTTGCGGTCAGGCTGGCGGCTGTAGATGTTTACGCTCACCACGTCGCAGTGACGTGCGGCGGCACAGTAGATTGCGTCCGCGCCCCACGCGATGCGGCAGCCCAGATACAGGTGGTTCGGCAGTTCCTCTTTGAGGACGCGGCTGATCGTGGAGAAGTACTTCTCGGAGACCTCGGCCATGCGCGGCTCGGAATTCCACGAAAGTTCGTTATCCACGAACACGCCCAGACACCACGGATCGCTGCTCATCGTCTTCGCCGCGTTTTGCGCCCGTTCGCGGAAAGTCCGCTCGAATGCGGGGTTGAACGGATCCGGCAGTGCGCCCCACCAGCCGGTAGAACCTTTCAGGCGTGGCGTTCCGCCCGTGCCGAGGCAGAGAGTGTAGGGCGTCTTGCGCATGTTGTAGATTGCGGAACTGCTCCAGTTCGCGATCGTGTTGAGACCCCACGCGCGGAAACGTGAGTGTGCGCGTTCGTCGCAAAGCTTCTTCCAGTCTGGACCATACTTCCGCACTGCATTCGCGCGCGCGAAGTCGTATGTGTCGTACGGCAGGTGCGCAGATTCCTTGTAGAACCCGTGCGCCGCCGGCCAGGTGACCTTCTGCCAGAACTTTCCGAAGAGGGGGTCGTCCTTTTTCGGAAGCCAGGCGAAGTAGTCTTCGCGGAAGCTGACCCCCGTATTTTGGCCGATTCCCACGCAGTCCACACCGTGGGAGAAGAAGAGATGCCCGTCCGGATCGACAAGCCACCACTTGCCGTTCACCTTCTCCGTGCGGAAGAATCCTGTCGCCTTCAGTTGCGGACCGCCCGCCCAGCCACCGAACCGATCTGCGTCAGGAATCGGGCTTTGGCCATGTTCCTTCAGCCATGCCGCTTCGTTTTCTTTTGCGGCAGCCAGCTCGGCGTCACTGTGGATCTTCCCCGGCCAGTCATCGTGGACGAATTGGCCGTACTGGTCCACAAACGGCAGGAACGTCTTGGCCGGCAGCACCTTCTGTTTCACGCCCGAACCCGACACCGTGATGCGCCGCACACTGAATCCGCCCGGCGCACCGTCCTGGCAGAGGAAGATGTGGAAGGAGTACGTGCGCCGCAAGTCGAACGTGGTGCCGGCATTGGCGGTCGGATAGCCGCGCATGCCGTTCAGCTCCAGCGGCGCGTCGAGCAGCCACGGCATGTTGCAGAGGTCGATGCGCATTTCGCCGGATGCGTGTGGCGCAAGCCGGACGTTGCCGCCGGGAGTGCGTCCCTGCGTGGTGCGCCCCTTTACGCTCAGGTGGACAGCCGTCGCCTTGTCGGTGGTGTTGCTTACGGCAATCGTCACGCGCCCATACATGGAGAGGTCGCATTCGCCGTCGATGAAGTCCATGTGAACGCCTGGCCAGCGGTGCTTCACGCCTGTCGTCACGCCCATTGAGCCGTCCGGCAGCGCCTGGATGCTCGAATCTGGCAGCGCCAAGAGTTTGGTCTTGGGCGATGGCCACAGCACCGTACCATCCGCCATCGCCGCCAACGCCAACGCCGCGCATGTCATGCATATCGTTTTCTTCATAGGTTCTCCTACCTCCCTTTTAATTGTGCGCATGATACCAAAAACCATTGACTCCTTCAACGGAACCGGAACCTTTTTTGTGTCTGGTCGTCTGGTTAAGCGGATGTGATATAATATGCGGCAACTTGAAAGGAGAGATGCCCACATGACGCTTCAACAGCTGAAATATGCCGACGCGGTCGCAGTGTATGGGTCGATAAGCGAGGCCGCGCGCCGGTGTTTCGTAACGCAGCCAACACTAACCGAGGCGATCCGCATGCTCGAAGAGGAGCTTCGCATGGCGATTTTCAACCGCACGAGCCGAGGAGCAACCGTGACGCGCGAGGGCGAGGAGTTCCTCGCATCGGCGCGGCAGATACTTGACGACGCAGCGCGCATCCAGGAGAAGTACACAGGCAAGGCCGTGCGGCGTCCGCAGTTTGCCGTCTCATGTCAACACTATGCGTTTGCCGTTGATGCGTTCATGGAGTCGGTCAAGGCGAACGCGGCAGCTTCCTACGATTTCACTCTCCGCGAAACGGTGACGAGCGAGATCATAGACGATGTGGCGCGGCATCGCAGCGAGATTGGCGTCCTCTACCTTTCCCGCCGCAACTCGCGCGCGATAATGAAGATCCTCCGCAAGGAGGAGCTTGAGTTCGAAGAGCTGTTCGAGGCGAAGCCGCACGTTTTCCTCGGAAAGAATCACCCTCTCGCAAAAAAGAAGTCGATACGCCCGCAGGAGTTAGACGACTATCCGTATCTCACCTACGAGCAGGGGATGGAGAACGCACTCTACTTCGCAGAAGAGGTGATGCCGGCTGTGGACCGCAAGAAGAACATCCGCGTGCGCGACCGCGCCACTATGACGAACCTCGTGTTAGGGCTGAACGGATTCACGGTTGCGTCTGGAGTCCACGCAAAAGGATACAACCCCGCCATCGTCTCGGTGCCTCTTAAGATGGATGATTCGATTCGCGTGGGGCTGATCCGACGAAGCGGCATACCGCTTTCCGTCGCAGGCACCACCTTCGTGAACGCCATCCGGGCTTGCATCGCGAAGCGATAGGCAACGCTCCGCATTTCATTTGCGCATCCATTTTCCCCCATAGGATTGCCCTATGGATAGATGGAGTTACTTCCGATTACCATCTATGCTCCTCGTTGCAATATAATACGCCCCCATCAAAGCCACAAAAGGCGATGACGAACGAAACAAACGAAAAGGAGCAAAAACATGAGCGACAGGAAATATCACATCGAGACGCTGGCGGTCCACGCCGGGCAGGACGTTCACGGCGATCCCGCCACAAACTCTCGCGCCGTGCCGGTGTATCGCACCACGGCCTACAACTTCCGCGACTCCAAGCACGGAGCCGATCTCTTTGCCCTGCGTGAGCTGGGCAACATCTACGCCCGCCTGATGAACCCCACTAACGACGTGCTCGCCAAGCGCATCGCAGCGCTTGAGGGGGGCGCGGCGGCGCAGACGCTCTCAAGCGGTACGGCGGCGATCTACTTCACCATCACCAACATCGCCCGTGCGGGAGATGAGATTGTGTCGGCGAGCAACCTTTACGGCGGCACTTTCAGCCAGTTCGACGCAATCCTCCCGAACGTCGGCATCAAGGTTAACTTCACGCCCGTAAACGATTTTGAGGCTGTCGAAGCAGCAATAAACGAGAAGACTAGGCTCCTCTTCATTGAAGCAGTCGGCAACCCCGCCCTTGACATTGCGGATATTGAAGGCTACGCCGCTGTTGCGCACCGCCACGGGCTTCCGCTCGTGGTGGATGCTACGTTCACGCCGCCGCCGCTCGGTAGCGCCATAGCACATGGAGCTGACTTGGTCATCCACTCGCTTTCGAAGTGGATCGGCGGACACGGCGCCGGCATCGGCGGCATCGTCGTGGAGAAAGGCGGCTTCGACTGGAGCGATCCCAAGTTCGCGCTCTACAACGAGCCGGACGCCGGCTACCACGGTCTCCGCTTCGCGCATGACTTGCCGGAGTCGCTGAAGCCAATCGCGTTCTCCATCCGTCTACTGACGGTTGGCATTCGTAACCAAGGGCCGACTCTTGCGCCTGACGCAGCATGGATATTCCTTCAGGGCGTCGAGTCGCTCCCGCTCCGCATTGCACGCCACAGCGAGAACGCGCTTGCGGTGGCGAAGCATCTCCAGAGCCATCCGAAGGTGGCGTGGGTGAAGTACCCTTCGCTCACGCAGCCTGAGCTGGCGGCGAAGTACCTGCCGAACGGTGCAGGCGGCGTGGTGGTTTTCGGAGTGAAGGGCGGATCGGAAGCGGCGCGCAAGGTCACTGACGCGGCGAACGGGGACATATTCTCCTTGCTCGCAAACGTTGGTGACGCGAAGAGCCTGATCATCCATCCTGCTTCCACAACCCATTCGCAGCTCTCGGACGATGACCTGCGCAAGGGTGGCGTTGCGCCGGAGCTGATTCGCCTCTCCATTGGCCTCGAACACATCGACGACATCATCGCCGCGCTTGACGAGGCGTTGGCGGCAATCTGACACTTTCGCCCTCGTCCCGGTCCCCCCAGGACGAGGGCGCTAACCCCAAGCCAAAAACTAAAAAAAGGAAACGCACAATGAACAACAAGAAATCAGTCAACAATGCTTTGTCTCTCTTCGCCGCGGTTGCGGCAGGAGTGGGTGTCCACGCCTCTCTGTATGGCGGCGTGCCGCTCAACAACCTGCAGGGAACTGGAGGCATCGCCTTCAACCCGCTCGCCTACACGGCTGGATTGCCGTGGGATGGTGACGATGGAGGCGATACGACAAATGAAGTGGAGCATTCCGCGCTCAATGGCGTGGTATCTCGTCCGCAGGTGGGCGCGTGGTACGTGAACCTGAACGACGCGGGCGTCAACTGGTGGGCGGGCTCCGCTGCGCTGACGTTCGCGAACCACGTGGAGATATCGGCTGGATACGGATTCGTAAACGCACACAAGTACGGAGACAAGTCGATCAACACCTACAACCTCGGCGCAAAGGTAAAATTCCTCGACGAGAACGCCTTTGATACGTCGTGGGTTCCGGCGCTTGCCGTCGGCGGCGTGTACAAGTACACAGATTCGCGCACGGTCGATGCGCTCGGGCTTGACGACGACGGCTTCGATGCCTACGTGGTCGCTTCCAAGCTCATCACGCAGACGCCAGTGCCGGTGCTGCTTTCCGCTGGCCTTCTCCTCTCGGATGAGGTCGTGAACGGCGTTGTAGGGCACAACGACTACGATGTGGTGGCGTTCGGCAACATCGATGTGCTGCCTGCCGAGAACGTGGCCATCGGTGTTGAGTACAAGCAGGGCGTGAACGCCGGTGACGGCATCCGCAACCACGATTACTGGGATGCGCACGTCGCATGGTTCGTGACGAAGCAGCTCACGCTCGTGGCGGCGTTTGCCGAGACTGGCGACAAGGACAAGTTCTACCGCCACGGCTCCGCCAAGGATCTTGGCGTCGGCTCCGGCGCGGTGTTTTCGATCCAGTATCAATTCTGACAAGGCGGGCCGCGCTTGCCGCGGCCGCAGCCAAAGCGTATAATACCAATCCAACAAAACGAAAGGAAAAAGACAATGAGCAAGACAGCAAAGAACATTCTGGAGAAGGTCGGCGGCACACCGCTCGTCGAGATCTCCAACAAACTGAACAAGGGTGGCGCGAAGGTGCTCGCAAAGGTCGAGTTCTTCAACCCCGGCGGCAGCGTCAAGGACCGCATCGCTCTCGCGATGGTCGAGGCGGCAGAGAAGGACGGAATCCTCAAGCCGGGCGCGACGATCATCGAGCCGACAAGCGGCAACACAGGCGTTGGCCTCGCGCTCGTGAGCGCGGTGAAGGGCTACCACCTCATCCTCACCATGCCCGAGACGATGAGCATCGAGCGCCGCAAGCTCGCCGCCGCCTATGGCGCGGAGATCGTGCTTACGCCCGGCTCCGCCGGCATGAAGGGCGCGATCGCCAAGGCGAACGAGCTGCGTGATGCGACGCCCGGCGCGGTGATCCTCCAGCAGTTCGAGAACCCCGCCAACCCCGACTTCCACTACCGCACGACCGGCCCGGAAGTGTGGAACGGAACGAATGGTGAAGTGGCCGCGTTCGTCGCGGGCGTCGGCACGGGCGGAACGATCACCGGCACGGGCAAGTTCCTGAAGGAGAAGAACCCGAACGTCAAGCTCATCGCGGTAGAGCCGGACACATCGCCTGTCCTCTCCGGCGGACAGCCCGGACCGCACAAGATCCAGGGCATCGGCGCGGGCTTCGTGCCGAAAGTGCTCGATACCGCCCTTCTCACCGAGGTCATCAAGGCATCGGCCGACAACGCGGGCGCGACGGCGCGCGCGGCGGCGGCGCAGGAGGGGCTGCTCGTCGGCATCTCGTCCGGTGCGGCACTCTGGGCGGCGCTTGAGCTTTCGAAGCGCCCGGAATTCGCAGGCAAGACGATTGTCGCGCTCCTTCCCGATACCGGTGAGCGCTATCTCTCGACCTGGCTTTTTGAATGATGCGGAGCTACATTCGGTGATTAGATGCGCGAAGGCGCCGGCATGCTGGGCGCCTTCGCATTGCTCTTTGTATGCGGGAGTGTGATATAATACGCCGCTCTTTTGTGCACAGTCAGGCGATACCGCCATGAGTTTTAGCGCATCAGGAGGAGAAATCAAATGCTGGACATTGACAGATCAAAGGTAAGAGTTGGTGGCATGATATGCCTGTTGGCGGCATCCATGCTGGAGCTTCAGGCAATAGAAGGGTGGCCAATCGAAACTACATCCGAGGCGACAAAGGGCGCGTGGATGGAGAATTTCGCCATGGCGACGAATCTGGCGTTCAAGACGAAGACTCCCATGATCATGTTTTGGGCCAACAGTCAATGCGAATACTGTGAACGGCTTGAGGACGCTATCAACTCCGATGAGTTCAAGGCATGGCAGGCGGCGCATCCAGACTACATCTACAATTTCGTCTTCGCGTCTGGCGGCGTCGATCAGGATCCAAACGCCGATTCTGGCGCGATGGAGTTCGCGTGGAGCGCGAACGGCACGATCACACCGTTGAATCTATATCCGTTCGTATGCCTCTACTGGCCGAAAGCGGACGGAACCATGTTTGCGGCCAGCCGTGTGGGACGGGCTGGATTAATGGATGAAGCCTCATATCGCGCAGGCAAGCCGCTCGTGGAGGAGTTTGAGGCGTTCATAGAGACGCAATTTTCGGAATACAGTCCGGAGCAGTCCATTCCCGAATACGTCGGTGGCGAGCTGGCGTTTTCGGCGGAGTACGACAATGCGAGGCTTGAGGCGGAGGTCGGCAACACTGAGTACGTGAACATACCGTTAAGGCGTGACGTCGTGACGGAAGGATACGTAGGTACCAACACTATAAAGGCGATATACGGTGACGCAACGATACTGGACAGCGCATTGGTCTGGGACGAGCAGCAGACGTCCGCCTCCGTAGAGGTTCCAATACCAGCTGGCGCAATCGCCGGGGAGAAGATCTCCGTCACGCTATACGACGATTCGGGGGCGGCAAGAGGCACGGTGAATGTCCACGTTGTGGCTGAACGGGAGAATTCACCCAAAAATCCGTATTTCGTAGGCGAAAGGACGGTGGATCAGCTTCAATACGGCGAATGGACGATGGATATTGACGTGGCTATGGCAAAGTACAGGGCCAACGCTGATTCGAAACTGCTTGCGCTGGTGGGAGGATCGCTATGGTGCCCAGACTGCGTAATGACGGACGCGCATCTTCTCGACCGCGCCGAGTTCAGGGAATGGGCTGCGGCAAACAAGGTCATACTCGTGGATATAGATATCCCGAATCTGCCGAACACCACCAGTTCGCCATCGCTTCTGACGCGCATTGTATCGCGGACCAGCGACAGCTACGTGACTGGGCGCGGCACCATTGAAGCGGACGAGGCGCAGCGTTATCAGTCCGGCGCAGGGTATCTTTCGCGCCATATGGTATCTGAAGCGGCGGCGGCGGAGATCATTGAACGCAACAGGAAGCTTGTTGGCACCAATACGCTTAATGGAGGCTGGAACAGCCCAGATCGGGCGAATCAGAACCGCACAGGGGTGCCGATATTCGTGACGCTGCGCCGAGACGGCACGCTTTCCGGGAGGCTGGAGACCTTTTCCGTAGTCGCTCCGTCGGAATTCAAATCCGCCTACCTGAACCGTCTTGACGAACTGCTCGCCACATCGGATGATGCTTCGGGCGCAGATGAGGAGGCGAACGCATCGTGGCAGACGACGGCAAATGAATTTTCAGGTGTCGGGACATCTTCCGGCGCTACGCTGAGCGCGGTTGATCTTGTCGATACGTATGAGCTTGAGCCCATTGCGGAGGGTGCGGTCGAACAATCGGTTACAGTGGCGGGCGAGAATCCCAACACGACCGTGACAGTTAGTCTCCTGCAGGTTATGGACGGTATGGCGACTACGCTTGCGACGGCTGAGGGGACGCTCTCTGACCAAGTGACCGTGCGCGGTGCTGTCGGGATCGGGGCGCGGTACTACGTCCAGATTTCCGCTGCCGCAACGGGAACGCTCGCAATCGATTCGGATTCGCCGAGTACGGTTGCGGCATATACTATAACCGGCACACGTGCCGAAATCGCAAACCCATATTCAAACGATTGGATTGCCAGGGCTGCCACCGCGGTGCTTCCGCTCTACGGCAGCGAGAACGGCGACACGGTCCTCCTTGGCACGCTCACATTAAATATGAGGAAGAACAAGACGATTTCGGCAAAGTATTCGGACGGCAAGAAGACGCTCGCTACCTTTTCGGGCAGATGGAGCGTCGATGACATTGCCGCTGATGGCACGGCAAGGCTTGCGCTTGAGAGGAAGGGATATGCGTTGGCGCTTGCGCTCAAGGCGGATGGCACCATCGACGCCAGAATCAGCAACGGTGACGAGACTCTTTCAAGCGGTGAGTGCGGGCTTTCTGATTCATATCCGGATTTCGCCGGATACTACACCGTACTGCTTCCAGAGCTGAACGAAGGGGCTTCATCCGCGACGTTGGCGGGACCATCGTTCATGACGCTGAAGATGCTTTCGGCATCCATGCAGAAGGCAGGCAGATTTAGCTATGTCGTTTACCTTGCGAACGGGGCGAAGCTTTCGGGAAGCGCCTATGTCACGTGGTATGATGCGGACTTCGGCATAGTCCCGATCCTGAAGGTGTCTGGCGGATATACGGTGGCCATTTCCTTGAAGATCCGCAAAGATGCCGGGAAAGCGCCTTCGTCCCGTGCGGTTGTGGCCCTGCGCGGCGTGACATCCCGCGTAGCCTGCGCAAAAAGCGGCAAGGCATTTGATCTGTCGGTTGGTGCATACGGCAGCCGTTACGACAAAGACAGCTCGCTCGCGGATCAGGGGCACGTCGATAGCGGCCTTAAGTTCGTCTGGACGGCAGACACGTCGCAGATTTCGGATAGCTCGGCATATGGCGCACTCGAATCGGTGACAGGGAACGGTTCTGGGCTGACGGTCGGCGCGAAGGGCATGGCAGCCACTGGCCGCACAAATGGATTCTCGTTCAAGTTCAACAAGACCACTGGCATTTTCAGCGGCAAGACAACCCTCGCGTTCGAGAGACGCCCGAAGCTGTCGGCGAAATACCTTGGCATAGTCCTGCCGGGATGGTTTACGGATTGCGACTGCAGTGAAGACGACGACAAGCTTATTCCGATCGTCTCGCTCCCGTTTGGCGTTGGCTACTGCGTGTTCAGCGACAAGGCCGATCACAAGACGGTAACGCGCAGCCTGCCTGTAGGAATCGATCTCCCAGCCGAGTAGCTTCCTTGAATGTGGGCGCCGCATTGTCGCGGAAGGGCAGAATGGCGAGGCTCGTGCAGAATGTGGGAGGCGCACGATTGCCAGACTTTCTGCATACCTGTGTGCAGAATTCGGGGAAGGCTGTTCTGCGAGAAATATGCATGAATTTATTGTTTCGGCAACAAATGGGGTTGATATGTTGGGAGGGCCGCGCTCCGTCGCGGCCTATGATATGGACGGGGCGAAGCCGGCGCAGCAGTGCCGCGCCACTCCCAGATGCCGTCAATACCTTTATTTGCCGAATCAATAGAGCATTCCACCTTGCATTTCCTTCCGATAATATTTGGCATGCGCGTGGGCCGGGACGGAAACGGTCGGCGGCGATACTTGGACGTGCTGGATCAACAGCGACACGGCGGAGAATGTGATATAATATGCAGCAGATGTTATGAAACGTCAGCAAACACAATTGGCAGAAATTACGACGGCGATGCCTATGACGCGGGACTGCGTCAGCGACATAAGGAATATCATTGTCCTTGCGCGGCGGAGTGTCGTTCGACACATCAACACCACGATGGCGCTCGCGTACTGGCTGATTGGGCGGCGAATCGTCGTGGAGGAGCAGAAGGGAAACAAGCGAGCAGCATACGGCGAACGGCTGCTGGAGCGAATATCCCGCGAGTTGTCGTCCGAATTCGGCAACGGGTTTGGTGAGCCTCATCTGCGGAATTGCCGCCTGTTTTACAAGGCGTATCCAACCGAAGCGGAAATTCGATACGCACTGCGTATCAAATTGACATGGACGCACCACCGGGCAATCATGCGCGTACATGAGCCGAAGGCGCGGGCTTACTACTTGAAAGAGGCGGAAGAGCAAGGTTGGGATACGCGCGAGCTTGAACGCCAGATAAGGACGTTCGCCTACGAGCGTGTTGTCGCGAACCAGATAGAATCTGGGGGAACCTCGGATAACGAGCGACAAGAGCTCACGCCCGAAACCCTGCTGAAAGATCCTTGTGTAGCGGAATTCCTTAATTTGCGTGAAAATCTGCGCGGCAAGGAGAAGAAAGTAGAGAGGCGGATAATAGACCATATCGAGAAGTTCATGCTTGAACTTGGTAAGGGATTCGCGCTCGTCGGACGCCAGTTTAGGATCCCTGTTGACGGCGTGAACAAATACATTGACCTTGTCTTCTACAATTACATTCTTCGGTGCTTCGTGCTTGTCGATCTGAAGACTGCGAAACTGACCAGCCGCGACATTGGGCAGATGGATGCTTATCGGCGCATGTTTGACACGTTGAAGCGCCAGCCCTCGGATCAGCAGACGATAGGCATACTGCTCGGTACAGAGATTGACGAGCCAGAGGTCAAGTATTCAATCATGGCGGAGTGCGAGCGCCTTTTTGCCACGAAGCTCATGCCGTTCTTGCCGACGAAGGCGGAGCTTCAATGCGAAATAGAACGCAGCTGCCGTCGTACCAATCTGAAGAAGCGGTCTGATAAGCCCACAAGACCGGCCATTGGGAGGTCGTGAAGTGAGGCGGAACGGGAAAGGTGGATGCGCCGAAGAAACGCGAAAGCGTTTCGGAGGGAAGATTCGGCGAAAGCCGAACCCGAAGGGGGCGCAAGCATCCGCGCGAGGCGTCCCGCCGAGCCGCAAGGAAAACGATTTGAAAGGAACAACGAAATGACAAAGAAACTGATGATGATGGCTGAATATCCCCCGAGCGAAGCGAGCGCCGGAGGTGGCTCAATGCGGGGTGCGCTTGCCGTGGCGATTGGCGCATGGGCCGATACGGAAACGATCGGCGACTATACGTGGACGTGCTATTGTTTCGGCAACAAATGGGGTTGATATGTTGGGAGGGCCGCGCTCTGTCGCGGCCATATAGAAAGGACGGGACAGAGCCGGCGCAGCAGTGCCGCGCCACTCCCAGATGCCGTCAATACCTTTATTTGCCGAATCAATAGATCAACGGCGAGACGGCATATTGAAGGAGGAAAACTGATGAAA
>Ga0310694_10005615_pt1 | contig 11985 bp, 7 predicted proteins | sample 174DNAGHGhighgp2_FD_203884 | JGI IMG/M metagenome (GOLD analysis project Ga0310694, IMG submission 203884) | Sheep rumen microbial communities from Palmerston North, Manawatu-Wanganui, New Zealand - 1742 DNA GHGhigh gp2 (v2) (version 2) | ecosystem: Host-associated > Mammals > Digestive system >...
CGTAGAGCTGAAGCCCGACTTCAGCGGCGTCATCGGCGAGCCTGTGCTCCTGCTCTGCCCGCCCACCAAGCTTGCCGACCGACAGAGCGAATGGGAGAGCCGCAGCGCCACGCATGGCGAAGTGAACCGCCGCTGGACGGAGGGCAGCTTCCTCTTCCGCGAAGGGAACACATATTATATAATGTATAGCGCGAACCATTACGGCGGACAATACTATGCTGTCGGATACGCGACGGCCACGAATCCGCTCGGTCCCTTCACGAAAGCCGAGAACAATCCCGTGCTGCAGGAGAACGTGAGCCAGGGCGGCGAGGTCATGGGAACAGGTCACAACATGGTGCTGACCATGCCCGACGGCAACCGCTACTGCGTCTATCACGGCCGCATGACCAGCAATCCCGAGGAGCGTGTCGTGCTGATTGACAAGCTCAACATCAGCGAAGATGGTGTGCTCACTGTCGAAGGTCCGACGACAGCCTCACCCCTAACCCCTCTCCAGGGTGAGAGAAACTAATACAATGAACCATGTGTGTCGATATTCCCCTCTTCCCGGAGAGGGGTTAGGGGTGAGGTTTCTTCTTCTCCTCCTCTCCCTCCTCGTCGCCTTGCCAGCCTTTCCCCTTGGGCACAAGCTGACAGGTACCGTCATTGGCACTGCGAAAGGCTATGACTACAACAGAGGCAGCAGTTCATCAACCGTTAACATACGCGACTGGGCCTTCGACGGAGACCTCACGACCTACTTCGCCGGCTCCTCCACCTCTGGCAGTTGGGCAGGCCTTGACCTCGGCAAGACATACGTCATCACGAAGGTTGGCTTTGCCGCAGGCACTCGCAGCAACGGCCCCGAGCGCACGCAGCTCGGCCTCTTCGAGGGCGCCAACGAGCCTGACTTCTCGGATGCCTTGCCTCTCTTCCTGATAAAGGACATTGCGCCCGCAAACGAGATGACGTATGCCGACGTAAATGTCTCGCGAGCCTTCCGCTATGTCCGATACAAAGGCATTGAGGGAACGCGCAGCACAATGGCGGAGCTGGAGTTCTGGGGATACGTCTCTGCGGGCAGCGACACGCATTTCTACCAGGTGACAAACCTGCCGACGGTGGTCATTCACACGGCTTCTGGCAACGATCCCGCGGACAAGGTCAACGAATTGGATTCATATATCAGCATCATCTCGGACGACGGCACGACCATCTTCGAGAACGACGGCACTTCTCGTCTGCGAGGCAACAACTCGATGACGCACCCCAAGAAGCCCTACCGCATCAAGTTCAGCGAGAAGCAACGCCCGTTGCCCGACGCACCCGCCAAGGCCAAGAAGTGGACGCTCATCAACAACTACGGCGACAAGACCTTGCTCCGCAACTGCCTCGCCTTCGAGATAAGCCGCCGCATGGGCATCGGCTTCACACCTTACTGCCGTCCGGTTGATGTCTTTATGAACGGTGAGTACAAGGGCTGCTACCAGCTCTGCGACGCCATCGACATTCGAAAGCACCGCATTGACATTTACGAAATGGACAGCACCTGCACGGAAGGCGACGACCTGACCGGCGGCTACCTCATCGAGATTGACGCCTACGCCAACAAGGAACCGAAGTACTTCACCTCGACACGTTCAACGCCCGTCACCGTCAAGTACCCCGATGAGGACGAGATACTGACGGTGCAGTTCAACTACATCAAGCAGTACTACAACTCCTTCGAGACCTCGCTCTACAAGAGCAACTGGAAAGACCCCGAGCTGGGCTACCGTCAGTACCTCAACATGCCCAGCTTCCAAAGGCACTTCCTCGTGGGCGAGTTCTCGGGCAACACGGACACCTACTGGAGCACCTACATGTACAAGGACCGCTACGACACGCAGTTCTTCGTCGAGCCGGTGTGGGACTTCGACCTCGCCTTTGAGAATGACAACCGCACCTACCCCATCTGTAGCCTCACGGACTACGTCTATCGCACCAAAGGCTCGTATGCCGGGAACTTCAAGGCCATCGTGGACCGCATTCTCATCACCGATGCAAACTCTGCCGCCGACCTTCGCGAGCTGTGGGCAAACGTCCGATACTGGGGCGGCATCAACACAGAGGAGCTGCAAGCCTACGTCGATAGCGTGGCCAGTGAACTGATGGAGTCGCAAGAGCTGAACTTCATCCGATGGCCCATAATGAACAAGAAGGTGCATCAGAACCCGAAGCTCTGGGGCAGCTACGAGGCCGAAGTGCAGAACGTCAAGGACTACATCGCACGACGCATCACATGGATGGACAACAAGCTCAAGTACGACGAAGAGACCTTCGCGACGAGCCAACAGCCAACGACGGGTGGCGGATGGCGGATGGCAGAAATTCACGTCTGGAATCGTCGCGTGTTCATAGCAGGCATTCCCGCCGGCACGCCCTACCGTGTCCTCTCCTCCCTGGGAGCACTCGAAGCGCAGGGCATCAGCGGACAGGAAGGGCCGACGCTCGCTCCAGGCATCCACATCATCAGCATCAACGGGCTGTCTTACAAGATTTTGGTAAGGTAAAGACACCGCATCGCACAGAACCTTGCAAAACACACCGTGCTGCGTTGGCAAACGCACCGTGCCGCGATGGTCAACGCAGCGTGCCGCGATGCCCAACGCAGCACGGTGCGTTTTCAGACAGGGATGACGGCTGGGACGAATGATTACGTCCCTTGTTTAGTCGCAGCCGAAGATGTCGCGGGTATAGACCTTGTCGCGGACATCGTCAAGGCAGGCTTCGTAGCGGTTGGCAACGATGGCTTGGGACTGCTTCTTGAAGGCTTCGAGGTCGTTCACCACGCGCGAGCCGAAGAAGCTCTCGCCGTCCTGAAGTGTCGGTTCGTAGATGATGACCTCGGCTCCCTTTGCCTTGATGCGCTTCATGATGCCTTGGATGGCCGACTGGCGGAAGTTGTCGCTGCCCGACTTCATGGTCAGGCGGAACACGCCGATGACGCAGTGCTGCTCGCTGCTGCTGTCCCATTGGGCATTCTCGCTGTAATAGCCTGCCATACGGAGCACGGCGTCGGCAATGTAGTCCTTTCGGGTGCGGTTGCTCTCCACGATGGCCGTCATCATCTGCTGCGGCACGTCGCGATAGTTGGCGAGCAGCTGCTTGGTGTCCTTCGGCAGGCAATAGCCGCCATAGCCAAAGGAAGGATTGTTGTAGTGCGTGCCGATGCGCGGGTCGAGGCCGACGCCACGAATGATGGCCTTCGGGTCGAGACCTTTTACCTCTGCGTAAGTGTCGAGTTCATTAAAGTAGCTGACACGCAGAGCGAGGTAGGTGTTGGCAAAGAGCTTCACGGCCTCCGCCTCCTTCATGCCCATGAAGAGCGTGTCGATGTCGGGCTTCTCTGCGCCTTCCTGCAAGAGCTTGGCAAAAGTCTCCGCATTGGCCTTGGCGTCGGGATTGCCGATGGCAGCGATGGCGGCGTTCTCCTCCGTGAAGTTGTTATCGCTTATCTCGATAATCTTGGGGTAGCCGACGATGATGCGCGAAGGATAGAGGTTGTCGTAGAGTGCTTTGCTCTCGCGAAGGAACTCCGGCGAAAAGAGCAGGTTGAACTTCTTGCCTTTCAGCTCCGGCTTGTAGAGAAACTTCAAGGCGTACTTTGCATAGAGGCTTCGGCAATAGCCCACAGGGATGGTACTCTTGATAACCATCACCGCGTCGGGATTGACGCTGATGACAAGATCGATGACATCCTCGATGTGGTGCGTGTCGAAGAAGTTCTTGACGGGGTCGTAGTTCGTCGGTGCAGCGATGACAACGAAGTCAGCATCCTTGTAGGCAGCGGCACCGTCGAGCGTCGCCTTCAGATTAAGCTTCTTCTCTGCAAGGTACTTCTCGATGTATTCGTCCTGAATGGGCGAGATGCGGTTGTTTATCTTCTCCACCTTCTCGGGAATCACATCAACGGCCGTCACCTCGTGGTGCTGGCTCAAGAGCGTAGCGATGGACAGGCCGACATATCCCGTGCCTGCGACCGCTATTTTAAGTTCACTGAAGTCTCTCATCATATCATTTACTATTTAATCATTTGCCATTTACCATTTTTAATTACCTATTACGGTGCAAAGATACGAAATAATCTCTTATCTCTAATCTTTAATCCAAAAAAACTTTGTACCTTTGCAAACAAATGGCAAATGGTAAATGATTAAATGGTAAATAAAAGGTGACTTTTGCTGACATTATAGGACAGGAAGAGGTGAAGGAACACCTTGTGCGGCTGCTCGATGAGAACAAGCTGCCGCACGCCATCATGCTCTGCGGGCCGAAGGGTGCAGGCAAGCTGCCTTTGGCTCTTGCCTTTGCACAGATGCTCCTCTGCCAGCATCCCACGGAAGAGGGTGCTTGCGGCGAGTGCTCCGACTGCCGGATGTCATCCCTCTGGGCGCATCCCGACCTGCACTTCTCCTTTCCAGTCTATAAGGCAAAGAGTACCGACAAGCCCGTCTCTGACGACTTCCTGCCGCAATGGCGCGAACAGATAAGCCGCTCGCCTTACTTCGACGTTGAGGATTGGCTCGAGGACATTGGAGCCGAGAACCAGCAGATTGTCATCTATGTGCAGGAGAGCGACAACCTGCAACGCAAGCTTGCACTCAAATCGAGCCAAGGCGGACGCAAGGTCGTCGTTGTATGGCTGCCGGAACGCATGAACGAGCAGACAGGCAACAAGCTCCTTAAGCTCATCGAGGAGCCTCCCGTCGGCACACACTTCCTGCTTGTCAGCCAAGAGCCCGACCTCGTGCTCGGCACCATACAGAGCCGTGTGCAACGCATCAACATTCCCGCTTTGAAGGAAGAGGTCATCAGCGAGGCACTCCAAGAACGTCACTCAATGCCACAGGAAGATGCAAGGCTCTTGGCACACATCGCCCAGGGCAGCTACACGGAAGCCTTGAAGCGGATGCAACGCGACTCGGAACAGCAGCTTTTCTTCGACCTCTTCGTACAACTGATGCGCCACAGCTATGCTCGTCGCATCAAGGAGATGCAGCAATGGTCGCTTGCCGTTGCCGAGCTCGGACGCGAAAGGCAGAAGCGGATGCTTGAATACTTCCAGCAGCAACTGCGCGAGAACTACATATATAACTTCCACCGACCACAACTGAACTACCTCGGTCGCGAGGAGGAGAACTTCAGTACACGCTTTGCGCCATTCATAGGTGAGCGCAACGTCGTGGGCATTATGAACGAACTGAGCGATGCCGGACGCGACATCGCACAGAACGTCAACGCCCGCATGGTGTTCTTCGACCTCGCACTGAAAATGATAGTACTATTAAAGACCCCCTAACCCCCTTTAGGGGGAATAATAAGCAATGAACGATTATGAATAATGATGAAAGACAAACCTCTCTCCCCCTAAAGGGGGAAGGGGGGTCTCGTTATCTCAGCGGCGAGGGCGGGCATGGCTTCTCTGCCGAGAGCGCCAATACAGGGCATTATGCCCAACTCAACACCTACGACTATCTGGCCGATGTGCCTGGCAATAATGAGGTGACGGACCTTGTCGAGGTGCAGTTCAAGAACACACGAAAGGCCTACTACCACAACTGCGACAACCTGCCCTTGAAGAAGGGCGACATCGTGGCCGTAGAGTCAAACCCAGGGCATGACATCGGCGTGGTGTCACTCACGGGCAAGCTCGTACCGTTGCAGATGAAGCTTGCCAACCTCAAGCCAAACGAGGAGATTCGCAAGATATACCGTCTGGCAAAGGAGGGCGACATGGAGCGCTATGCCGAGGCGAAGGCACGCGAGCACGACACAATGATACAGAGCCGGCAGATTGCCAAGGACCTCGGCCTCGAGATGAAGATTGGCGACGTGGAGTATCAGGGCGACGGCGGCAAGGCCATCTTCTATTATATTGCCGACGGGCGCGTTGACTTCCGCCAGCTCATCAAGGTGCTTGCCGACACCTTCCATGTGCGCATCGAGATGAAGCAGATTGGCTCACGCCAGGAGGCAGGGCGCATCGGCGGCTTCGGCCCTTGCGGACGCGAGCTTTGCTGTGCCGGATGGCTCAAGAACTTCCAGAGCGTCGGCACGGGAGCCGCACGATTCCAGGACTTGAGCCTCAACCCACAGAAGCTTGCAGGGCAGTGTGCCAAGCTGAAGTGCTGCATGAACTATGAGGTTGACCAGTACGTCGAGTCCTGCCGCAAGCTGCCGCCGCGCGACGCGATGCTCTACACGCAGGACTCCGACTACTATTACTTCAAGGCAGACATCCTGGCCGGACTCGTCACCTACTCCACCGACAAGCGCAACCCCGCCAACCTCGTCACGATAAGCGCAGAGCGGGCAAATGCAATCATCGAGATGAACAAACGCGGTGAGAAGCCCTTCTCGCTCGAGGAAGGCGGACGCAAGGAGCCGGAACGTCCTGTTGACCTTGCCACACAGGAAGACCTTAACCGCTTCGACAAGAAGAAGCGCAAGAAGAAGCACAAGAACAAGGAGAAGGCGAAGAATGAAGAGTGACATTTTTCATTCTTCACCTTCAATCCCCGTTCTGGCGGATCTGAAATCCGCCTGCATTGAACATAAGCATTTGCAATGCTGAAAGACATGATTTCCGGGATTAAAAATCCTCATACTCGACATGGTCGGAATTCAAATCCGACCAATCGTCCTTCATTCTTTCATTTTCTCATTCTTTCATTGTTTTACTTTATGCTCTCCTCTTGCACGGGCAGCACGGTGCTTCACAGCTACAAGCCCTTGCCTGCGGAAGGCTGGGATCGGAGCGACACCGTTTGTTTCGACGTGCCGAAAGCAGAAGAAGACATCGACGGCGCGCTCTTCATCGGACTTCGCACGGCAGCACACATCGGCATGCAGGACGTAGTGCTTGCCGTGGAACAATGCGACGAGGCGGCAAAAGTCCTTCATCGTGACACGATTCATTATACTTTAACCGATGACGAAGGCAATGCCACGGCTCAAGGCGTGAACTACCATCAGTACGAGAACCGTCAGCTGCCTTTCCGTCTGCAGAAAGGCAAGAGCGCTACCGTCCGCATCTATCATCTTATGAGAAGCGAAGACATTTCCGGCATTACGGAAGTCGGAATCAGGATTGAAAGGCATTGAATTGTTCTTTCTTCCACGCTGAATTCTTAAAACGCAACTTGCGTTTTTACAAACGCAGGCTGCATATTTGAAAACGCAAGCTGCGTTTTTGTAAACGCAGCTTGCGTTTTAAGAATTATCCCTGGGGAAAAAGCAAATGTACAGAGGCTTTATGGCAAACATGAAGAAGCCCTGCAGCTTTGCCGGAATGGCAGGCTGCAGGGCTTCTCTTGTTTTGATACTGCCTGAGACAAGGGAGCATTACTCACCCCATATGTCCCATGCGTTGTCTTCTTTTGTCAGTGCGTCTCCACCGTCAACCGGCTTATTCGTGTTGATAGGGAGGCTCTCGGCAAGCATCTGTGCTGCCTGGGCTTCTTCAATTTTCATTGATGGCTTGATGTACCTCATAGCATTTATCATTTGACGATTTACTATTATTTACGAATATCACTCTTTGATATTTCTTCCACTCGATGTGGAAGAAGAATGAAGATTAAAAGTTATTGCACGGTAGCAAATCCTCCAATCCTCATTCTTCTATCTTCATTTTAGCGGAGCACCTTCTTACCGTTAATGATGTTCACGCCCTTCTGCATCTTCTGGATGCGCTGACCGGCGAGGTTGTAGATCTCGTCGCCATTTGTCAGTTGTCCATTTTCAATTGTGCTGATGCCAGTCGGATCGTCGCCCGGGAATACGAAGAAGAATGCCTTAACACTGGAAGAAATCTCAATGTATGCCTTGCCGGCTGCGAGAGTGCCACTTTCGGCCTTACAGAAGGCAACGGGATAACCATGACCTTCGGTCGCGGGATCAACCTTGGCGAGCACATACTTGCCTGTAGCGTCGATATCCTCGCTTGTACCCTTCAGGATATTATCATCACCTTCAGCCATCTGCTTGACGAGGGCAGTGCTGCCGTCCACTTCGTCACCATATACTCCAAGTGCGCCGTCAGGAATTGTCTCATCTGAGGGAACTGTAAACTCATAGATGCCTGCAGCTCCCTTCAGGATAACAGGAGTAAGTGCAGGAATAACGCTTCCAATGTCTGTCAGCGAAACGTACTGGTAGCCATCCTTTTCGGCAAGCTGGGCTGTGTAAGCTGTAACTCCACTTGGAACTGTGATGTCGGCATTGTCAACATACAGCGTTGCATAGCCAGCATCGGAAATCTCAGCAACAACAGACTTAAGAGCGTTAGGAGCAGGATATGCGTCTGTTCCGAGGTCCTGACGCCAAGCAATACCGAGGGCAAGAACAACCTCGCTGCTTGCCAGCTGCTCATTTGTAACCGTTGTAACTTCCTGAGGATTCAGGGTAACTGTGCTTGCAGAGCCGTTCACATTAGCACCCTGATAGTAGCTGTTGACGATAGAACATTTGTTGCTCTTGACTGCGCCGAAGAACTGACCAGTAATAGCAGACTGTACGCTACCGATAGACAAGCAGTTCTTGATTACTGCCTTAGGACTAGCACCAACATAACCAATGATACCGCCGAAGGTGCAGTTGCCAGGAGTTGCTGCGGTGTTGATGAGCTTACCGTCGAACAAGCAGTTGGTAACATTGAGATTTGCAGCGGAATTGTTGTTGACATAACCAACGATACCGCCATAGTTACCGCTACCGCCAGCATCGTTACCGTCGAGTGTACCAGAATAGGTGCAACGGTCAACAGTGATGGTACCGTTGAGAGAACCACCCAAGATGCCACCTACCTGAGCACCAGCCAACTGGTTGTTGTAGTTCATCTTGCTGTTAATGTTGCTGATAAGAACATTGGCATCAGCTGCAGCAGCGATAAGAGCGACTGCTCTGCCTGTAACACCTGAAGAAACTGTCATCGTGCCTTCTGCGGTAAAGTTCTTCACGACTGCGCCTTCAGAGAGCTTACCAAACAGACCATTGTACTGACCTGTTGCTGTGTAGGTAATGCCGCTGATGGTATATCCCTGACCGTCGAAGGAGCCTTTGAAAGGAACATCGTTAGTACCGATAGACGTCCAAGCAGCATCGCTGATTACCTGAGAAAGGTCGATGTCGGCAGTGAGGACTGCATTAACTGTGTTCTTGCCAGTGTTAACCAAAGTGGCGAAGCTTGCCAATTGAGAGCTTGTGCCAATCTGATATACGCCTTCAACTACGGGCAGTTGGGCAATAGCAACAAGGGCAGGTACCTCATTAGTGACGTAATTCAGGGCATCATTATATGCGGGGAGCAAATCGTCTGCCGTTGCGCTTGTCAAGGCGTCCACCTTAACCTGTGCAGTTGACATTATCTGATTCTTCAGTTCATCAGAAATATCCAATGATGCGAATTGTCCTGCAAGAGGCATTACCATGTTGGTCAGTTCAGTAACATATCCCTGACGAATTGCAGCGAACTCATCATCAGACAGGAACTTGAACTCTGCCATCTGCTGAACTGTGCCACTGTAACATGACTCAACTAAAATCTTGAAGTGAGTGTAGCCAGGCCAAGTCTCGCTAAAGTTGAAGTAAGCAGGAGCGAAGTTGACAGCAGGCAGACGGTCCTGACCAATGTTGGTCTTCTCGTCAAGCAAAGTCCATTCTGTGCTTGTGCTTGTAGCTTCAGCGTCGTCAGTAAATGTAGCGCCGTAAATCTTCCAACTCTTCCAGTTACGTGATCCGCCACCATTACCTGTGTCATTACCTGTAGTCAACATGTACTGGTTGAAAGCATTAGCTTCGTATGTCTTGAAGATAACGTATGCACCGCCATCGGGGATACCGCCACACCACTTGGTGTTCTGGCTTCCGTCGAGAAGCTTCGATGCATCTTCACCACTATTTCCTGCGTTGCCAGCAATAAAGCGGAAGCCGCCTGTTGCGAATGCAGAAGAATCCTCAAGCTCTGCCTTCAAAGCCATCAATTCATTGTAGAGCAAAGTCATCTGCACAGCATCGGCAGTTGTCTGCAACTCTGCAAACTTCTCTGCGAACTCGGTCTTCTTGCTTTCCTTGCTTGCCTCAACCACCAAGCTTTCTAAAGTAGCAGCAAAAGGTGCCAGCTCATCTACCAACGGCTGACGCATTGCCTCGAACTCTGCCTGAGTGCAGAGATACATCTCCTCCATCTGCTGCTGAGAACCACCAAACGACGCAGTTACCTTCACCATATAATAAAGATAATCTTCTGTAACACCCTGATTGAAGTCGAATGTTGCGGGATAGAAGTTCTTCATGGGCAGATACGCCTCTGTGACATTAGTTCTCTCGTCAATCAGAGTCCAACCTGTAGCAGCAGCGTCTGCAGCAGCGGCGAAGGAAGTGAAGTTGCCGCCATAGACACTCCAATTCTTCCAGTTACGACCATTTTGGGTTGCGGTGTCGTTACCAGTAACAAGCTTGTAGAAGAAAGGCTTGAAGGCTGCCTTCACGCGGAAGATAACATACTGCGGGAAGTTATTGCCGCCCCACTTGGTAGCAGATCTGCCTTCACAACCGTCTTTACCGTCAACCAGCTGTGAGTAGTGGCCGTCGCCCCAGCACTGGTCGGCAGAGCCGGCGAAAGCTGCATATTCCGCACCATTGACAAACTGATTCATTGCCTGAGCAATTGCATTGTTCTCTGCTTCAGCCAGCTTAGCTTCAAGTGTCGCATATTCGCCTGCGCTGATAGCTGTTGCCAATACGTCATCCAAGTCCAGACCTGCGAAGAAAGTAGCATACTCCTGACACCAGGGGTCATTCTCTCCAAGAAGAGCCTCGTATTCAGTCTTGGTAGCCTTTGCAGTGTTCACCAAATTGGTATAGTACTGTGCATCGGAAACATCAGAAGTGCTCAACACATGGAACTCGCCTACTTGAGTCCAGCCTTCGCTCTTCATCTTGTTCAAGGTCAGCTTGATATAGCGGAACTTGTCGGTTGTATTGGCGGGAATGTACTCGAACGTCGTGTAGTTTTCGTTCTGGATTTCGTCATCGTCAGTTCTTTCATCAATCAGCGTCCAGTTGCTGTTGTCGTTAGAGCCTTCAATCTTCCAGCTCTTGGGAGCACGGTTAGGCCAAGCGCCATCATCATGGGTGGAGAAAGAATAGCTCTTCACGGCGTATGCCTGGCCGTCACCAGATTCAATTGTCACCCAATTGCCTGCGAGGTTGCTGCCTTCCCACTTCTGGCCAAGCAGCAAGTCAACAGCTTTCTTGGAGTTTTCATTAGAAGAAGCCTTCCACTTGTAGCTAACCACGCGATTGGTTTCTGCAAGAAGCTTGAACTCAGAAAGCTGGATCATGCCATCATAATAGGTATTGTTGTCATTCTCTTTCTTGTAACCCTGACTTTCATTCAGGACAAGCTTGAAGTACTTGAATGGCTTCAGAATATTCTTTTCGCAGAAGAAGCGCTGTGTGTAGAAGTCCTTCTGCTGAATCATGTTGTTTCGTCCAAGGTCGGAGAGAGCGACCCAACCTTCTGCATCGACATCGCCACCAACTGTTGCATCGTTGGTTCCAAAGAGTTGCCATTTTCCAACGCAACGGCCATACACCGAATTGTCGTTGGCTGTGGTCATTTCATAGCCCCAGGCATAAACTGGCTCAGAAGCTGTAAAGAGTGCATAGGTGCCATTACCTGCATTTCCACAGAACTTGGTGTTCACGTTGTTGTCAAACAACTTGGCAGTGCCTTCGCCACCGTCGAAATTAGTTCCTGCCGTACAGGTGTAAGTCACCTGGGCGGAAGCTGCCGCTGCCATAGTCAGAGCAGCGAACAGACTCAGTAATTTCTTTTTCATTTTGTTTTTGATTAAGTTAATAAAAATGATTATTTGGGTTTATTTGACTTTATAATTATGCAATTTTATCTGCTTTGGGTACAAATATACATATTATTATATAATGGTCTGCCCG
>Ga0310694_10005616_pt1 | contig 11985 bp, 5 predicted proteins | sample 174DNAGHGhighgp2_FD_203884 | JGI IMG/M metagenome (GOLD analysis project Ga0310694, IMG submission 203884) | Sheep rumen microbial communities from Palmerston North, Manawatu-Wanganui, New Zealand - 1742 DNA GHGhigh gp2 (v2) (version 2) | ecosystem: Host-associated > Mammals > Digestive system >...
TCTACTAATTATCCACACCCTGTATATGGTTGGAGTGGAAGCTTTTTTAATCAACAAGGTAATTATTGCAGAACTTGTAGAAAATGACAACTTGTAACACACATAAAGAAGATAAAGAGAAACTGATAAACTATTTGTCAGGTAAAACAGGAGTAATAACTAATGAAGCGTTGAGAAGATATTTTGTTACACTATCTCAATATGGATATTATGATTATACTTCTGTATATAGGATATTAGCACTTTTAATGATTGCAAATTTTAGGGATGAGTTTAGTTGCTTTTGGAATGAAAAAGATGAAGCAATTATCCAAAGAGTTCTTGAATGTTTGTATTGTTCTATTTGTGCTATTCCAAGTCCTGTACAAAATGTAGAGACAGAGCTTAACTGTCAAGGTGGTAACAGAAAAGATTATATAGCAAAATGAGTACATACAGAGAACTTGTATATATGGTAATGGATAAGTTGAAACAGAATACTGATGATACTTATTTCACTGAAGACCATATTATCTTTTTACTGGATAAGTATAGAAACTTCTTACTGAAACAGGATAGAGGTACAGATAGTGAGATTGCAGAATCTAACTATCAAACTCTTTGTATTCCACTTGTAGAAGTACCAGCAATAATGGGAGAACCTTGTGAAAGTGGTGTATATCTCAGAAGTAAGGATAAACTTCCAGCCTTGTTAGGTAAGGGAATCACTACTATACATCCAGAAGATTATTTTGGCTCTATCCATATAACATTTGTAGATGCAAATAGATTTAGATATACTGGAGAAAATAAGTACCTTAAAAATATTGTATACGTAACAATGTATGACAGGTATTTATGGTTAAAAGCAGCTAATCCACAGTTTATTTATTTGCAGAAAGTTAGAATGACAGCTATATTTGAAGACCCTTCAGATGCTGCTAAATTAGCTTGTGAACCTACTTGTGACTCTCTTGATTCTGCATTTCCTATCAGTGAAGATAAAGTACCTCAATTATTAGAATTTGTATACAAGGAACTTCAAGTACCAGTAGTAGAACCTGAAGATAAAGATAATAACGCACAAGATGATAAAGCACCTAAAGTATAAAAAGAATAAAGGATATTGTTATGATAACAGGCATTTATTCTCAGAACTACGAAAAAAGCTGTTGAAGGATAGCAAAATAGTTCTACAGACACCTTTTTCAACTCCTCAGCTACATAAATTAGTAGAGGAAATAAATAAAGAGGTAGCTAATGAACTTATAGAAAAGCAGGAGATAGACTTACCGTATATAGGAAAATTGGTTGCTTTTGAAAGGGATAGATATTATAATCCTAAAACCAAAAGAACCAATTTACCTATTTTATGGGGCAAAACAAGGCAAATGAAGCGAGATAATGAATTAGGCAAAGGAAAATACCTTTATGATATAAATACGCTTAAATTAGTAAGAATTAAGTTCTATCATAAAAGACATCCACACGCTGCTATTTATAAATTCAGAGTTTGCCAGGATGTTGCAACCAGGCTTATTCATTATGTTACGAATAACTCTATAAAACTATTTGAAGATAAACGCTATGGTAAAAGAAATTAAATACGTAAACATTAAGGAAATAGTATCCAGAGTTTTAAGACATCCAATGTTGAAAGATTTTGGATTAGAGCAAGCTGTTCAATATGTTTCTGATTTTAATGACATATTTGGACTTCCTCAATTAACTGAAGATAAAGAAGCCGATATTGATATAAAGGATTACAGAGGTATATTACCGTGTGACTGTGTTGCAATTAATCAAGTCAAGGATTGTAAAACTGGTGTATGTTACAGGACAATGCAAGATACATTTATGCCTAATGATAAATCTTATGGGTGTAATCAAAGCGAATTAGCCTTTAAAACACAAGGTAATATTATATTTACATCACGAAAGTTTACTAAGATAAGATTATCATATAAAGCTGTTCCTGTAGATAAAGATGGCTATCCGCTACTTATAGATAACGGAATATATCTTAAAACATTAGAGTTATATATTAAGAAGGAACTGTTTCTCGTTTTATTTGAAATGGGACAAGTAAATGCTGCTCAAATACAAAATGTACAACAAGATTATGCTTGGAGGGCAGGACAATTACAAAAAGAGTTGACAACACCTTCTGTATCAGAAATGGAGTCAATAGCAAGAAATTGGACAGCTATGATTCCAAGAGATAATACTTTCTCTAACGGATTTAGAGATGCTGCTGACAGAGAATATCGTAGAATACATTAATACTAAATATTATGCCTATAAAACACGTAGATTTCATTATAAAGGGTATGCACAGAGATTTAAGTGAAAGTGCATTTAATCCTGAATTTGCCTACGAAAATCAAAATTTAAGAATAACTACAGCTAAGAATGATAGCTCAAAACATACTGGCGACTTGATGGCGTTGACTAATGAAAGGGGTAATAAATATACTCCTATTATTGGTCTTGAAGGTCAAGATATGCAAGGTGTACCTATTGGTCAATGTATGATTAACAATCAATGGGTTGTATTCTATACAAGCAAAAGTGAAAATGTTGAATTTTCAGAAGATGCCATAGAAACTGCTGTCAATAGTGACACTGTAAATTTAGTTGCTGAAACTGGGGAAATTGATAATTTAACTAAGAAATCTAAAGATAAAATTTATAGGTTATGGATGAATGAAGATAATCTTTATGGCGAACTATTGTATGAAGGAAATCTTGGTTTTGACTGGAAATATCCGATAGAAACCCTTGGATATTATGAAAATGAAAGCATACAAAAAGTTTATTGGACTGATGGATTAAACCAACCAAGGTTTATAAATATAGTTGAGAAACCCGAAAAGAAAGCTCTTTGGAATGACAAGAGCTTTGATTTTGTTCCAATAATTAATCTTCTTGACCACAAGATAACAATAACAGAAAAACCTACTGGCGGTAGATTCCCTGCTGGTGTAATACAATGGCATTTTACATACTCTAAACAATTCGGTCAGGAAACAGCAATATTTGAATCTACGAAACTATATGAACTTAAATTTGTTGATAGAGGTGCTGCACCAGATGAAGAAACATCACAGTCTTTCAATATAACAATAGAGAATCCTGATACAAACTTTGACTTTGTAAATATATATTCAACGATAAGAACATCTCTTGATGATATTCCGATAGCAAAATGTGTTGCAACAATACCTATTACTGGCAATAAAATCAGTTTCACCGATACAAATCTATATGGATATGCAATAGACCCACAAGAATTGCTGTATAAGGGTGGCGAGATAATCTCTGCCTATACAATGGAAAATAAAGACAATACATTGTTTCTTGGGAATTATTCATTGAAGAGAAGTTATATTCCACAGAATATAAGAGATAGAATCAAAGAAGAAGCATCAAATTTAAGATATGGGTTAGGAGAAGAATCAGACGACCCATATTTCAGAAGGTCTAACACATATAGGTTTGCATTACAGTTTCAACATAAGTCTGGCAAATGGTCAGAAGCTGTATATGTTAATGATAAAGTATGTGCAATAAGTCCTACAAACAAACCAGTGTGGGCGTTTATGAATCTTAATGCCAATAGTAATGATATAAAACAATATCTTGTTAACCTTGGTTATGTCAGGGTAAGACCTCTTGTTGTTTTACCTAATATGACAGAAAGACGCATTATTACCCAAGGATTGATGCAGAATACGATGTGTTTGTCATCTGATGTAAATAGGTTATATCCAGATTATTTTTCAAGATTTATTACGGAAGAAAGAATAACACAAGAAGGTGATATAACAGCTGATAATCGTTATTGGTATAGCAAACTTTGTGGAGTCAACATAAACTACGGCGATAGTGATGAAACAATGAGAAACGAATACAGTGGTTATTATGACTTGTTTGCAGAAGATGTAAATGTTCCAAAACCAAATATAAATTATTGGTCTTTGTATTCTCCTGATATAAACTTCAATGACTCATATCAATCTGATTTTAATAATATAAAAATATTATTTCAAGGATATGTGTGGGGAATCACACCAGTAATACAAGATAACGAGATAACGACTTCTTCTATAAGTAAACCAGCTACTGGTAAAAGAGCTTGGCACGAAACTGGTAGAGAGAATTTATTTTACGCTTATTGTGATACTTATAAGAAACAGGTAGAAGGAGATTATGTTACTGAAACAATAATTGAAGATGGTCAAGAAGTACAGCAAACCACCTTTAAGAGTAGATTTGTTGTTTATGGTAAGAATAGGGCTAATGAATATGGAGTTGACTATGTTAAAGCTACATCAGATAGCGTAGAGTACCATACATCGTTAGCTGCTTATCCAAAACGCAGACCATCATCATTTGATATAAAGAAAGTATATAAGATGCACTATGTGGGTGGATATTTATGGGAAGACACATTTATGAATTATTCTACTGAACATAGTGAAGTTCTTAATACAGATATACCATCAAGAGGTGGTGGCTTTATGCAGTATTATGGTCAATGGATATTCCCAGTTATGCTATGGCAGGCTTCTGGTAGTATAAACTATGATGCTGATGACAAACCGTCGTCTGTATTAAAATCAAATAAAACTATCAATTATTTTGATAGCAATGTAACTATGAATGGTTCATACTTGTGTGATACAACAGATTGCAAAATGGCTTATGGACGCAACATAATAAAATTGGAAACGTCTGAAACGCCTGTGTTATATACCAATAATGTAGACAACATAATATTTTGGAAAGAAGCTTATAGTGCAGTATTAAGATTACATCCAGATTCCAACAGAGTAGAAAACTCCTTTGCATTTACTTGGAACAAGAATTATAATCTTAGATATAAAAAGAGAGAGAATGTAATGGATTATCAAGATGCGGATTATAATTATTACATTACAATAGATGACATAACAAGGACACTCCCATTTGATGACAGGGATTTTGGACATAGCAGTCAATTTAACTGGCATAATCTTCCGTTAAAGTCTTCTTTCAGTAGGTCTGCTGATATGAAATACACAAGTGTTCCAAATCTTGTGTTCAAGATGAATCATCTTGATGTAAGAAGTATGATTCGCAACTACGTTCCAAGCACAGTCAAATATTGTATGCCTATAATTGCAATAAGTCAGGATGTTGACAATACTACCATCTTTGGTGGCAAGACGGACAGCGCATTACAGAATAACAATTTCATCGTTGCTGGCGATATTGTAAATATGGTTGATAGCAATGGCGAAATAAAAGACCTTGTTGAAGTTTGTTGGAGTAGAGGCGATACATATAGACAAGATTATGAGATATTAAAAACATATCCATTATCTTTTGAAGCAGAGAACTGTGTTACAGAAGTAATCAAGGTTAAGCTTGAAACATATTGGAATATGAATTGTAGGTATGACACTTGGAAAGGTAATCCTACATTTGCAACAAGTCCAGCTAACTGGAACCTTATGAATCCAGTGTATAACCAAAAGGACAATTTCTTTGTTTATCACGGTCTTGATTTGAGTACCAATAATATAGACGACTTTCCAAATTCATTTACTTGGAGCAAGACTAAATGGGCTGGTGATACAATAGATAAATGGACACATATTACTCTCGCTTCCAATATGGACGTTGATGGTAGTAAAGGCAGGATAACGAAATTGATTAAGTTACAAGACAATCTTTTGTGTTTTCAGCCAAGAGGTCTGTCACAAATTCTGTATAATGAAAGAGAACAAATTGCTACTGGTTCTGGTGTTCCTATTGAACTTGCTAATAGTGGTAAGGTATCTGGCGTAAGGTATGTAACAGAAAGAACTGGATGTAATAACAAATGGTCTATATGCAAAAATGAAACTGGTCTATATTGGATTGATGATGAAAATAAGGCTATAATGGCTTGGAATCAGCAATTAGCCAATTTATCTGACACATTAGGTTTTCATAGTTGGATTAATGCAAAATCTAATCTTCTTGTATGGAACCCAATAGAATTTGATTCGTTTGTAACCTATTATGACCCATTTAATGAGAGTGTGATGTTCTTCTATAAAGACAATATGCTTTCATATAATACTCAGTTAAACTGTTTCGATAGTTTCTTCTCTTATGGATATGTTCCATATTATATAGCTTTTAATGGCACTGCGTTCACATTATCAGATAGGGATAGCGATGGAAGAGATACATATAAAGTTTGGGAACAGCATAAGGGTGATTACAATTACTTCTATGTTCAAGACAAATGTACATATGATTCTGATATGAACATAATATCCAAGGGTAAATATGATATTTATGATTCTCCTACAGATTATGGTTATGAACCGTACTTCACAACCATCTTAGTTAATCCAGATATGCCTTATGACAAGATATTTACAAATCTTGATATGAGGACGGATATGTGGAACAAGAATAAGGAACTTCTTGAAGAAACATTTAGTCATATACACGTATGGAACGAGTTCCAAGAGAATAAATCTACTCTTATAAGAAATGTAGATATACCAAAGGTTCATCTTCCAGCTCAACATTCTATTCTTAAAAAGAAGTTTAGAGTGTGGTATATTGACATTCCGAGGGATATAAAACATCCAGATGCAAGATTCTACAAGAGAGATAGAATGAGGAATACTTGGTTATATGTTAAATTATCAAAAGAATTAATTGATAATGATGATATGATAACATACCCTTATATAAGTAATAATAAACATATAATACATCATATTGGAGTAAGTTATTTTATATAAATTTGCGAAAAATTAAAGTATTATGACACTAAGAGATTTATATTATAATTATACTGGTTATCCATATTCTTATGAGGAACAGTTGATGCGCCAAAATGCACCTTTAAATGCTAATGTTGCAGGTTTTGGTACTTGGTTACGTTATCCTTTCAATAAGAATAAAAGAATAAATGCTGGCTTTCAAGAAGATACTGGAAGTTTTAATACTCCAATAACTAATTATAATACCACAGGAAATGGGACTACTGATTGGAATAGTGGTTTTGTTACAGGACAGATGCAACAAGAACAGTTTACAAGACCACAATCTAATCAATTAAATCTAACTATGGATTATCAAAGTAATACAAAGGACAATCCAATAGTAGAAATGAACAGTGGTAATGTAAAGGAATCTAACGATAATACACAAGGATTTAATATTGGTGGTGGCTGGGCTTCTGCAATAGCTCCAGCTGCTGCTAATATAGCTAATGCTTTTACAGATACTGAAGCTTCTACTGCTGATAGAGTAGCTGGAGCTTTAGGAATATCTGCACTTGCTAAACAATGGACAGCAGATACTTCTAAGGGTGATGCTAAGCTGAAAGAAATGCAGAATAACTTGATTTCTTTTGCTAAACCTAATTATATTCAAGATGCTTCCAGCACTTGGGGAGCAAATAATGCAGTTAAATTAAACAACAAAAGCATTATATCACCAATTTCTTCTGTATCAGGATTACCATCTTTAAAAGATTTTAAAGGTAATTGGTGGAGAAATATGGGAGCTTCTGTAGCTCAAGGAGCAGCAAGTGGTAGTGCTGGAGGTCCTTGGGGCGCGTTAGGCGGAGCTATAACAGGATTACTTGGTTCTATTGGTGGTTTATTTGGTAGAAGCAATAGAGCAGATAGGGCTTATAAGGATTTTCTTGCAAAGAGAAACACACTTGTTTCTGCACAAGAAGCAGCATATAATAAGGCGATTAAAGACCAGACTTTATCTAATATGCAAGCTCTTACTAATGGTAATACGCAACAAAGAATAAATGATATGGCTAATATCAGAGCTTATGGTGGTAATCTTTATCCTGACGGTGGTAGTATAATAGACCCTGACCCAGAAACTATAACAGCAGAAGATATTGAAAAAGCAAGATTAGACGCTTATTATCCAAATAGGTTAAGTGATACATTTTTAGGTTATCCAGTAGGTTATCTTTCAGAAGATGCTGGATTAGAATCTTATGCTCCTATAGTTGGAACTGTTCAAGATTGGGATAAATTCACAGCAGAACCTACTGTAGGTAATGCTATATGGGCAGGTCTATCTACTATTGGTGATATTCCGTGGCTTAAAATGGGAGGTATTGGATTACGAGCATTAAAAAGAGGATGGGATGCTTATAATACTTACAGAAAAGTTACAAAAGCATTAGCTAAAAATAAAGCAGTAGGTAATTTTGGAGAAGCAGCAGAAGCTGTAAGAGATTTACAAAAAGTAATGCCTAATCCAGAATATACTCAAATGAGAAGACAAATAATAGCTCCTACTCGTGATAAAGATGTCATTGAAGGTATAAAAGATTATTATAAACATGAAGGAGCTAAATTAGCAAGTCAATTAGGTAAAGAATTTAAAACACCTTTAACTTATGCAGATTTTGCTGTAAATTTTGCACAAAACCAAATAGGTGGCGGAGACAATTTTATACCTGAAGATAGTAAAATACTGTCTAATAATGGTGTAATGTTTTCTTATAATCCATCATCAAGAACTTGGATTTCAGAAAACTCTGGACCTAAAGAAGAAAAAATAGTTGTACCAGCTGAAGAAATGCAACAAAATCTACAAAATGGATTAGGTAAGGTTATCAGTAATAATACAGAATATGCTATGGGAGGAAACTTATATACAGACTTGTCTCCAAATATGATGAGTCTTTGGAATAACAAACAAGCAATAGACCAACAGAAGGCTAATATGCAACAAATGAATTTTGGATTAGGAAATAGTTTTAATTATAAAAATATGTTTCCTGATGGTGGTGATTTAGTAAATCCAAATGAAGGATTAAGTTGGTATGACATTTTATTCGGAGATAGTAGGGAAAGATATGCAGAAGGAGTTACAGAACCTTCTCATATAGTTAGACCAAGAGGAACATTTGGTTCCGATTTGGCAAGAAGAGCTTATTTTTCTGAACAAGCTGTAGAAAATGCAAGAAAAAATAAAGCTTCTGACATTGAATTTTGGGATAGATATAGAAATGACTGGGGTGATAGAACACCAGATTATGCAAATATGTCTGAAGAAGAATTTATTAAAGCATCAGAGTCAGATGACCCTAACTTCAATGGATTACCATTAAGTGATTATAATAGATATAAATATAGAAAATATTTAAACTATCCTAAAAAGAATACGTTTAATAACGCTTATTTATTTATGCCTGATATAAATGAATTGAGAAAGAAATATCCTCTTAAAGATTTGCCTGTTTATCAGAAAAATGGCTCTTGGTATCTTAAAGAAGGGGTTCCAGCATATAATGGCTATAAAAACCTTGAAGAAGGTGGTCATAAAATACGTCCACAAGACTTTCAAGATACTATAGATGAGCTAAGAAGACGTGCTTGGGAAAATGAATTTTATGACTATAAATATGATAATGGAGATGATTTACCTAATCCAATTAAGTTTGAAGGTAATCCTAATCTTTATTATAAAGAGGACGGTAAATATATAAATGATAAGGGTGAAGTATGGAGTGCAGGAGATTTTAATGATATTAGGCAGATGCTTAGAGATGGTCAAGCAACAGACCCTAATAAAGAAGGACCAAAATTGAGTAAAAGAGACGCTTATTTAAAATATAGAAAAGAACAAGAGGAAAGAGCAAAGAAAAGAGAAGAAGAAGGACACGTTGATGATTATTGGCATAAAGATATAGATGATAGCTTTATGTCAAATCCTGTTGTTGAACACGATGAAATTGTTATCAAAGGTGATAAATCAAAGAAATCTGATAATATAGAATATAGACCAACACAAAGACAAATTGGCTATAAGAAGTTATCGGAAGATTTAGGTGGTTCTGAGGGTGTAAAACATTTTCAAGAGCAATATAATCTTTACCACCCTGAATCACCTATTAAGGTTGATGGTAAAGTTGGAGATAAAACAGTTAGAGCATTTCAATCTTGGAACAATGAATATGGTTCTGATAATGTATATGGTCTTAAGAAATTAGATGTAGATGGTATTTATGGAGAAAAATCTCAAGAATTTATGAGTAGTGGAATAGCAAAAAGAAACTTAGAGTTTGCTTATGGTGGTAATCTATTTGCAAATGGTGGTCAGATTAACTCTTCTGACTTACCTGATAACGCTCAATATTATGCTAATGGTGGTACTCACGAAGAAAATCCTTACGGAGGTATTCAAGTAGGTGTTGACCAACAAGGTAATCCTAATCTTGTAGAAGAAGGAGAATTTAGATGGGGTGATTATATATTCTCTGATAGAATTAATGTTGACCCAACATTATTATCGAGATATAATTTAGCACCAGCGACAAGACATCAAGGTAAGAAAGCCAACAAAGGTAAGTTATCTTACGCTGATATGGCTAAGAAGTATGCTAAAAAGAATAGCGAACTGGCTAATGACCCAATAGGTAAGAATACTCTTGATGCTTATATGAAGAGGTTACAAGATGCTCAAGAAGACCAGAAGTTCCAAGATTCTATGGAGCAGCAGAAACAAGATGCTATTAACCAATACAGAAATGCTTTAACTACACCACAACAAGGTAATCCTATGTATGGTGCAATGAAGTATAATGGTATGGGTAATGCCGCAACACAACAAGGCGTTAATGCTGGAATGTCTGATTTAGGTCAACAGGGCAGTGGTAACGAAGTGTTGTCAAACACCAATAGAAGTGGTAACAATATGCTACACGCATTTGGTGGTAATCTATTTTGGGATGGTGGTATTCCTCAAATAAAGCCTAAGCTTTTAAACGTCAATCCGAATTTAGTTCTTGGTGACAATTATATGAATAGTTGGACAGCCAACAATGCAGGTACTCCAAGATTATTTAGTAGTACAACACCAATGTATACTGGTGAAAATCCAGAAGCTAACTTTACTGCATATCAGAAAAGATACCCAACATTACCAAGTGACGCAAAAGGTATGCAACAACTGCTTGTAAATGAAGGTTTTGATATAGGAAATACTGGACCAAACAAAGATGGGGTTGATGGTATTTGGGGAAATAAATCTCAAGCTGCTTGGTATGATTTTCTACGAGCATACAATCATAGACCAAACACAATAAATCAATATGACCTTATTGACTCAAGTAGTCAACCATCCACATCTAATAGCCAAGCAAGTTATAGTGGCGGTCTTAATTTAGGAGTTAGAGATGGTGGTGCTACTACCGACAATAATAACTTAGGTAACGGTCAAACCTCGTATAACAATGCAGAAGGTAATACAAATATAGATAGGTCAAGTTTAACTGATGGTATAAAAAGAGACACTACAACTACATTTGATACAGCTGCTGTAAAAGAAGACCCAAAACAAGTACCACACTATAGTACAGCTGGTGAATATGCTATGTTTGGTAAAGGTTTTACTCCAATGTTATACGATTGGATGAATAAGACCAATTTTAGGTATGACCCAAATCAAAGACCTGCGTATGAACTTGCAGATATGGGTAATAATAGTACATTTCTTAGAACAGCTGATACTATTGGTGGTTATCGCGCTCCTAACTTGATGGATGTCGAAAGGATGAATAATGCTGCACAAGCACAAGGTCTTGCGGCATTACAGTCTGCATTAAGTACAGGTAATGGCAACAGAGGGTTTGCTGCTGCACAAGCAAACCAGCAGATGTACAACACTGGTATGGGTATTGGCAATAATTACGCAACTGCTCAGCAAGCTAATAATGAAGAGAGGTATAAAACTGATGCGTATAATACTGCAATAGACCAGTTTAATGCTAATGCACGTAATACATCATATCAAGATAACCAAAAAGCACGTCAAATTGGTCAACAAATGGCTCTCGATGCAAAGAAGTCAGCAAATGATTATATATTACGTAATGAATTATATGCAGATGCTACTAACAGGCAAGCTATGGATAATAGGGCTGCTAATCAAGCTACTTGGACTGATAATGCTCTTAACTATTTCATTGCTCAA
>Ga0310694_10005617_pt1 | contig 11982 bp, 6 predicted proteins | sample 174DNAGHGhighgp2_FD_203884 | JGI IMG/M metagenome (GOLD analysis project Ga0310694, IMG submission 203884) | Sheep rumen microbial communities from Palmerston North, Manawatu-Wanganui, New Zealand - 1742 DNA GHGhigh gp2 (v2) (version 2) | ecosystem: Host-associated > Mammals > Digestive system >...
AGGTGAAGATTACGCTCAAGCCGCGGAGCCACGCCATAAGGCTCGGCCGGATCAACCTCTTCAGCTCCGCCCGCAACGACGACTGGGAGGCGCAGGCGGGATGGACGCTCCGCAGCCTGATGCGCAATCCGTCCGCGAAGCAGAGCGCGGCGGCGTGGGTGAAGTCCGCCGACGTGCGCGACGTCACGAAGTACATGAAGGCGGACGGCACGTTCGCGTGGGACGCGCCCGCCGGCAAGTGGGCGGTCGTCCGCGTCGGCCACGTCAACACGATGCGCCGCAACGGCCCCGCGCCGAAGGAGGGCACGGGATTCGAGTGCGACAAGCTCTCGACAAAAGGCGCGGACGTCCAGTTCGACGGCTATATCGGCCGGCTCTCCGGCGAGGGCGGGCCGGTCAAGGGCAAGATGGCGCGGATGCTCATGGACAGCTGGGAGTGCAAGCGTCAGACGTGGACTCCTGGTCTCGACAAGGTGTTCCGCGAGCGCCTCGGCTACGACCTCCTCAAGTGGATGCCCGCGATCTTCGGGTACGTGGTCGACAGCCCCGAGGCGTCCGCACGCTTCCTCAACGACTGGCGCGGGTTCATCGGCGACCTCGTCGCCGACAACTTCTACGCGCAGATGGCGAAGCGCTGCCACGATCGCGGCATTGACATCACCTTTGAGACGGCGTTCGGCGACGTCCTCCCCGGCGACGTGATGCGTTTCTACAAGTACGCGGACATCCCGATGTGCGAGTTCTGGCAGCCGCGCCAGCACGGCGGCGTGGGCGACCACAACTTCAAGCCCGTCTATCCATGCGTCTCCGCCGCGCACCTGTACGGCAAGAAGAGCGTGGCCGCCGAGGCGCTCACCTCGTTCGCGCTCACGTGGGACGAGAAGCTCCGCGACCTCAAGTACGTGGCGAACCTCCATATCGCGCGCGGCGTCTCTCACATGGTGTTCCACACCTACACGCACAATCCGCGCACGGACTGGCTGCCGCCGGGCACGTCCTTCGGCGCGAAGATCGGTACGCCGTTCCTGCGCGGGCAGACGTGGTGGAAGTTCATGCCCGACTTCACCGCCTACCTCGCGCGCTGCCAGGCGATGCTCGAGGCCGGCAAGCCCGTGAACGACGTCCTCTGGTACCTCGGCGACGAATGGGACCACAAGCCGAACGAGAACGTTCCGTTCCTCGACGGGTACAAGTTCGACTACTGCAACCCCGACGCGCTCCTCACGCGCATTTCCGTGAACAACAAGGGCGAATGGGTTACGCCGGACGGCATCGCGTACCGCATCCTCTGGGTCCCCGAATCGACGCGCATGATGCCCGAGACGATGGAGAAGATCCTCGACGGCGTGCAGAAGGGCGGCAGGGCCGCGTTCGCGGCGCTTCCCGAAGGCATCTCCACGCTGCGCGGCGGCGTGGCGATGCAGGCGCGCTTCGACAAGGCGCTCGCGGCGATGAAGTCGGCCAAAAATATTTACGTCGGGCGTTCGCTTGAATCCGTGCTCGCTGCCGAGAAGATCGCGAAGGACGTGATCGCGGAAGGCGCGGTCTGGAACCACCGCCGCTCGGACGATGCGGACTGGTACTTCCTCGCGTCCGCCCGCCAGGGCGTAGGAATCGCCGGCGCCGTCGGCTTCCGCTGCGAAGGCGAGGTCGAGATCTGGCACCCGGAGACGGGCCTCTCCGAGAAGGTCTATACCGCGTCCGTGAAGGACGGCCGCACGTGGGTCTCGCTCTCGCTCGCGCCGCACAAATCGTGTTTCGTCGTGTTCAAGCGCGGCGGGAAGCTTGATCCGCGTACCGTCGTGAGCATTGCGAAGGACGGCAAGACGCTCGCCTCGTCCGGTCCCGACCACATGGCCCGTCCGCGTGAAATCTGCACGGTCCTCGAGGCCCGCTACGGCGACCTTGCGACGCCCGGCCGCTGGGCAGACGTGAGCGCCAAACTCCAGAAAGCCCTGGACATGCGCACGGCGAAGATTACCGTGGGCAACGCCTGGGCGGAATGCGATCCCGCCTACCAGACGCCGAAATCGTTCTCTGCGAAGATACGTCTGCCGAATGGCCAGGTTACATCCCTCTCCGCTCGGGAGAACCAAACCGTGGACCTGCCGTTGGCGGAGTCGAAGACGCTGATTCGCGAGAACGGCGGCGGTTATCCGATTCCGTTCGAGAGCGGCGACTACACGATCACCCGTGCGGACGGCACGACGGACAACGTGAGGATGTCCTTTGACGTGACGACGCTCGCTGGCCCGTGGGACGTGTCGTTCCCCGAGGGCTGGGGCATGCCGGGTAAGATGAAGATCGACGCGCTGAAGCCGTGGAAGGAACTTGGCACGACGCCGGAGGCGAAGGCGTTTTCGGGGACGGCCGACTACACGATCGAATTCACGCTGGACAAGGTTGACGATGGCACCATCGTGGTCCTCGACCTCGGGCGCGTGGAGTCCCTCGCGAAGGTGGAGGTGAACGGCAAGGACTTCGGCGACGTGTGGAGCCCGCCGTACCGCATCCCGCTGACGGGCGCGGTGAAGGCCGGAAAGAACACGCTGAAGGTGTCCGTGACCGACACGTGGTACAACCGCCTCGTGTTCGACGCCGGACAGCCCGAGGAGAAGCGCCGCACGTGGACGATCGCAGGTCCCGGAAAGGGCAACGCTCTGCGCGATTCCGGGCTCATCGGCCCCGTCCGCGTAGTCCGTTGCCGCTTCGCCGAGATTCCGCGCACGTTGCGCGCCGTGACGCCGACCGCGTGGAACGGAAAGCCCGACTGCTGGCAGATGAAACGCCACGCCGAGAAGATGGCGTCCGTGAAGAACGGCGGCGCGAAGGTCGTGTTCATCGGCGACTCGATCACCCATTTCTGGGAGAGCAGGGGCAGGGGACAGCTGAAGAAGTACTTCTCCGAGGGCGACTGGAAGATGCTCAACCTCGGAACGAGCGCAGACCGCACGGAACACGTGCTGTGGCGGCTTGACAACGGCGAGCTCGACGGCTACGAGGCGAAGTGCGTGCTCCTTATGATCGGCACGAACAACTCCGGGCACTTCAGGAACTTCGCCGACGAGACGCCGATGGACACCATCCTCGGCATCCGCGAGATACTGAAGAAGATTTGCGTGAAGCAGCCGAAGGCCAAGGTCGTCCTCACGGCGATCTTCCCGCGCGGCGCAAGCGAGAACGACCAGTGCCGCCTCCGTAACGACGCGGTAAACCGCGAGATCCGCAGGTTCTGCGATGGCAAGGACGTGTTCTGGTGCGACTTCTCGGACAGGTTCCTCGACGGGAAGGGCGACACCAAGTGGATCATGCCGGACCGTCTCCACCCCGGCGCGCAGGGTTACGAGATATGGTATGAGGAGGTGAAGCCGTATATCGAATACGCTCTCTCCGACGGCAAGAAGCCGCTTCCGAAGAACCGCTATTCCAAGGTGAAGACGGCGTTCGAGAAGGCGACGGCGTCCCTGCCGGCCACCGTCGTTCCCGCCACGCGCATCGCTGGCTTTAATCCGCGGAATCCCAAGCGCGGCGACTGGTGGACGGATCGCATGCTCCAGAAGCGCAACCAGATAGTCAACTCCAAGGGCGAAATCGATCTCGTGTTCTTCGGCGACTCCATCACGCATGGCTGGGAAGGGAGCGGCAAGTCCAAACTCGCCGAACTTTCCAAGACGTATTCAATCCTCGACATCGGCTATGGCGGCGACCGCACGCAGCATCTCGTGTGGCGCGGGCTCAACGGCGAACTCGACGGCTACAAGGCAAAATGCGTGATGCTAATGATCGGCACGAACAACCGCGAGCCCGTGGAGGACGTCGCGAAGGGAGTCCGCCGCGTGCTGGACGTCATCGCCGAGAAGCAACCGCAGGCGAAGACGCTCCTTCTTCCGATCTTCATGCGCGGAGAGGGGCCGGCGAACGCGCGCCGCGTCGCCAACGAGAAGGTTAACGCCATCATCAAGGGCTACGCCGACGGCGAGAAGGTGATATGGGTCGATTTCAACGCCAAGTGGCTCGACAAGAACGGCGACACGAAGTGGATCATGCCCGACCGCCTCCATCCCAATGCGGACGGATACAAGATATGGACGGACGCGGTGTTGCCGTACTTCAAGTCGATCTGCGGCAAGTAAGCGCGCCAAGTCAAAGGGCACGGACGGACATGCAGTCAATCGCAACGGACACCTACGATTTCGAGAACCTTATCACGGGCGGTTATGCCTACGTCGATAAGACCAACATGCTGTGGAAGTTGGCGAACGGCAAGGACGGCAAGCTGTTTTTCATCTCGCGTCCGCGCAGGTTTGGCAAGTCGTTGATGCTCTCCACGTTCAAGTGCCTGTTCGAGGGGAAAAAGAAGCTCTTCAAGGGACTGAAGATAGAGAGGAAATGGGACTGGTCGAAAACGTATCCCGTCATCGACCTCAATATGTCCGACTACGACAAGGAGGGCACGCGCGAGGGGTTCAGGCGCTCGCTTTCGTCTGCGCTCAAGAAGCGTCTTGACGAGGCAAGGATCAAATACGGCAAAGATGACGCGCCTGGAGATCTGTTTGACCGTCTAATCAAGGGGCTTGCGGCTGCGAATGACGGAAATGGAGTTGTGGTGCTGGTGGACGAGTACGACCATCCACTCGGCGGTCTCCTTGACGACCACAGGGCGCTCCGCGTGATGCGCCGCGAGCTGCACGGGTTCTACTCGACGCTGAAAAACAACGTAGGCATCATCCGCTTCATGATGATGACGGGCGTCTCGAAGTTCACGAAGCTTTCCGTGTTCTCCGGCCTCAACAACCTCATCGACCTCACGATAGGCCGTCCGGAATACGCGGCTTTGCTTGGCTACACTGTGAAGGAGATCGAGACGGTGTTCGCTCCGCACCTCAGGGCATTTGCCCGAAAGCAGCGCATCCCGCAGGAGAAGGCCATAAAGCTTCTCCGCGCATGGTACGACTCGTACCGTTTCTCGCCGTACTCGAACGTGCGCGTGCTGAACCCAGTCGCCGTGGGCAAGGCACTTCCAAGCGGAATCCTGATGAACTACTGGTCTAAGACCGGTATGCCAACGCTCATACTTGAGCGGCTTCAGGCCTGCGACAAGCGCCCCGAGAACATCGACGGCGTGCGAGCCACGTTCGAGGACCTCGACGTATGCGACGCGGAGGATCTGCCATGGGTGTCGCTCCTCTATCAGAGCGGGTACCTTACGATCAAGGACGTTGTCTGGACAGACGACGGGGACGGCCGCCGCGTGACGGAACTAGTTCTAGGTGTGCCGAATCTAGAGGTCCGCGACTCATTGAAGTCGCTTTGGTGGAAACAGCTGATGAAGATCGAGGAAAAAGACTTCACCGCGCTCGTGGACGTAGCGAAGAGGCAGATCGCCGATGGAGACGTTCGAATGCTTGTAGGCAAGACGCTCTATTCGCTCTATGCCGCTCTGCCCTCGACATGGCGCGTGAAGGACGAGGCGGACGCCAAGCGATACTTCCAGCTTTTCACGAAGATGCTTGGCGCGAGGGTGCAGGCGGAGGAGGGTTCAGCCTTCGGCTACGCTGACGCAATCGTGGAGACGAAGAAAGGCGTGTACGTATTTGAGTTCAAGTTCAACCGCTCGGCGAAGGCGGCGATACGGCAGATACGCGAGAAGGGGTATGCGGACGCCTACAAGGCGGACAAGCGCCCTGTGACTCTCATTGGCATCAACTTCAGCGCGAAGAAGCGCAACATCGACGAGCCCCTGATCGAGGCGTTATGAGTTAAAGGAAACCGGGATGAGGAAGTTTAACACGACAGGACCGTGCTTTCCTGACGAGCACTACATGCTGCCGGCGCTTGATCGGTTGCCGGGCATCCGCGAACTCGTCGCGGGCGGCAACTACTTCGTTGTGCATGCGCCTCGCCAGACGGGCAAGACGACGGCGCTCAAGGCGCTTGTGCGTGAAATCAACGAGAAGGGCGACATGTTCGCCATCTACTGCACGCTCGAGACGATGCAAAACGCGACGGATGTTGATGACACGATGATCAAGATCCACAAACTTCTGCGGCGAGGGGTTTTCGCCATACCCGCCCTTGTCGATCGGCTTGGCAATCCTGATGTTGTTTTGGCCATCAACCAGGAACCGGGCTGGACGGTCATGGCTGTCTCTGATACGCTTGCGGCCCTTTGCCGGAAGGCGGGAAAGCCAGTTGTCGTGTTTTTTGATGAAGCGGACTGTCTTGTGGGAGACGTGCTGATATCCTTCCTTCGCCAACTGCGTGATGGCTATGTTAACCGCAAGGAGATTCCGTTCCCCAAGTCCATCGCGCTAGTCGGGATGCTGGACGTGCGCGACTACAAGGCGCAGATTCGCCCCGACGGCGAGTCACTTGGGCAGATCAGCCCGTTCAACATCATTGCTGAGGACATGCTGATCCCGAATTTTGTTGAATCCGATATACGCACGCTCTATGCGCAGCATACGGCGGAAACCGGGCAGGTGTTTGCGGATGGTGTAGTCGAAGATGTCTGGCGTCTGACGCGTGGGCAGCCGTGGCTTGTGAACGCCATCGCCAACGAGTGCGTGGCGAAGATACACGGATTTCGCTATGATGAGACGATCACGGTTGAGGATGTCGAGGCTGCAAAAGAGGCAATCATCCGTCGGCGCGATACACACGTGGATTCGCTTATGGAGCGCATGCGCGAACCGCGCGTGAGGCGCATCGTCGAACCGTTGATACTCGGCAACGATACCGAACTGACGGCGAATGACGACGACTGGCGCTTCATCACCGATCTCGGCCTTCTGCGCGTGGAAAGAGGAACGCTGGTCCCGGCGAATCCAATGTACGCCGAGATCATCGGACGCTACCTCTCGTGCGGCGAGCAGGACCGCATGATCCGCAGCGTTCCGGAGACGCCGTGGGTGAAGGACGACGGACTTGACATGGCGGGGCTCATGGCGGCGTTTCAACAGTTCTGGCGCGAGAACTCCGGGGCGGACCGTGACATCATGGGCTACCGCGAGGCCGTGCCGCACCTCGTTCTCATGGCGTTCCTCCAGCGCGTCACGAACGGCGGCGGGCACATCAACCGCGAGATGGCAGTTGGAACCGGGCGCCTCGATCTCTGCGTGGAGTTCCGTGGCGCACGTTATGCAATCGAGGTGAAGACATCCGCCAACTTCAAGGGTGAGAAGTCTTTTGAACAGTGCGCAAAGTACCTAGACGCCCTCAAACTAACCGAGGGATGGATGCCAATTTTTGAAAAATCAAAGGAGAGGACCTGGGACGAGAAGATCTATGCCCGAGACGTGATGTTTGACGGCAAGACCATTCACGTCATCGGACTGTAAACGCCATGAATAAAACTGCCATTATCATTCTCGCTGCCGCCTTTGCATTCCAGTGCGGGGCAACGACGTCTGACCAATCTGCGCCGTCTGGTGCGATGTCTGTACACTTGGGCGAAGCGGGAGTGGGTTTCTCGCTTGATACCGGCAAGTGGCAGAAGGCAAAGAAGCCAAAGCGTGGCAGCGAGGCCGGATCGTCGCGCGTGATCGTTCCTGCCGGAAGCATCACAAGCCGTGAAATGAAGTCGCTATCCGTCACGACGAACGGAAACGTCGTCACGGCGGTTTGGAAAGGGCATCCCAAATGCGGTGACGGATTCACCGTGACGGCAGACTTCACGCTCTTGCCAGACGGAGGCTTTGAGTACTCGTCGTTCAAATACTCCGGCAACGAGGATGGACGTTTGATCCGGCGCATATCGTTCCCGGAGATTACGGTTCCACGTACGGACAAAACGGCCATCTTCCGTCCAAACACGGTGGGTGAAGTGTACAGGCCGGATTGGAAGACGTTCTCCAGGGGGAAGGACGTGTCTGCCAGTGGCGCGAACTGGCTTACGTTCAACTGCATCGCGGCGCTGAACGGCGGCGAGACGTCGTATTTTCTCGACCATCGCGGCGAGGCGCGTCTCCATACCGTCTCCTTTGTCGTAAAGCAGGGAATGGATCCGAATACCCTTGTGCTGTGCAACAGGTATGCGCCGCCGATTACAGATGTTCTGCGCAAGTCGGGTACGCTGCCATATCCAGGCGCATACGTGCCGTATCGCGGCGGTTGGTACGAGGCGGCGAAGATGCACCGCGCCTGGCTGGAGACGACGCCGTGGTTCAAGAAGGCCGCCGCGCGCGACTTTTCAAAGCTGCGCGAGATAGCGCTTTGGATGTGGAGCCGAGGCGGGGTTGAGGTCTCCGAACCGCCGGTCCATTGGTTTATGAAGGAGACGGGGCTCAAGGTCGCTCTCGACTGGTACTGGTGGCACGGCATCCCGTATGACACCAGTTTCCCGTACTTCTGGCCGCCGCGTGACGGCGTGGATGGTTTCCGCGCCGCCGTTAAGCGCATGAAGGAACGCGGCGCGTTCGTGCAGGTCTATACGAACGGTGCGAGCTGGGACTGCGACGATCCTCGCTGGGAAGATGGTGGTCTTGACAGCGCGATCGTGCTGTCGAACGGAGCTCTTTTCGCCAAGATGTACAACGTTTTCACACGCCATCGGCTTGCGCGCATCTGCGGCGAGGCTCCGAAGTTCCAGAACATCATCCGCACGGTGGAGCGGAACCTGCGCGAATCAGGTCTCGACGGGGTGTACATGGATCAGATATCCTGCGGCGCGCACAGCCCGTGCTACAATCCGCGCCACTCGCACGCGCCGGGCGGGGACGCCGTGGAAAAGGGCTACCGCAAGTACGTACAGTCGGTACGCGATGACAACCCCGGATTCATCATCTCATCTGAGGCGACGAGTGAGACGTATTTCGACTTGTTCGAGGCCGCCATCCTCCTCTATTCGAGCTGGGAACGTTGCGGTAAGGGATTGCTGCCGCAGTCCGAACCGGTGCCGGCCGTCTCCGTGATCTACCGTGGCGCGGCGGTCGTGTTCGGATCGTTCGCGACGCCGGGCGGCGCACCGGCTTGGGATCCGATGTGGGGCAAGAAGCCAGATGGCGACGAGGTGGAGGCCGTTGTTGCAAAATACCCCGACCAGTTCGCCGTTGAATTTGCGCGCGGCATTGTCTGGGGCATCCAGCCGATGGTACACAACTTCACGATGAAGGACGTGGCGAATCCGCGCCTTGCGGACGACTTGAAGTTCATGAAGGACTCCGCGAAGTTCTACTACGACAACCGCGACTTCCTCTTCGACGGCGAACTGTTGAAGCCAGCGAAGCTGAAGTGCGCGACGAAGCGCGTGGAGTTCCTCTCCGCCAGCTGCTATAAGCGCGTGAAGGATTCGTCCACGTTCGTGCAGGAGGCGTTGCCGACCGTGTTCCATTCCGAGTGGCGAGCGAAGGACGGACGCAAGGCCGCGATTCTCGTGAACTGGACGCGCGAGCCACAGCGGTACGAGCTTGAGTTCGGTGGCAAACCGTTTGCAGGGATGCTTCCGGCCAGGACGTGGACGACGCTGGAGGAAAGGTGACTTGTGCGCAAATAGCATAGCCGCCCCATGAACTCCACTCTCCACAGAACCGCACGGAACCGCGCTAAAACGGCGCGTGTGTTTCGTCCGCCGCGCCCCTTGACAGGAGAAAGGGAAATAATGTAGAATATGCACCGCTTGGGGCAGATGAGCCCTTGGTGTGGAAGGATACTATGCAAACGCTTGAAAAGACATTTACGATAGATCGAGACATGGCAAGGCGGGCTGACAGAAAATTGCGCCGCTATGGCATGCGTCTTGACGATGCGCTGCACAGAAGCCTGATGGACACGCTTACGCTCATCGTGACGGTGCGTGGCAGACCTGGACTTTGCGCGGATGCCGGAGTTCCGCTGTCCTTTGACGTGGACGGACGCGCAATGCGTCCGCGCAGCGGTTTCGCAAGCACTCCGGCAATAGAGGAATGCGACGGCATGTTTTCCGTTCGGATGGAGGAGATCGGCCTTGACGCATTCGCGGACACGAAATCCGAACTTGCTGCGGAAGTCAGGAATCAACTCGCCATGCTTTGGAGGGAATATGCCCTTGCCGATGATCGCGAATTAACGGAATCTGCTCGTAAGGTGAAGCGGAATCTTCTGGCGACATTCGAGGAGGTCAACAATGCCTAGACCTCGCCGCACGGTAATGTCAGCCTTGGTGCGCAAGGGTTTCGCTGCGTCCGAGGGCGACCACTCGTATTACATCTACCATACTGCGGATGGGCGTAAAACGCTCGCCAAGACGAAGGTGAGCCATTCAGGTAAAGACATCGCAGACCCGATTCTTGGCATGATGGCACGGCAATGTAAACTTACCGCGCCGCAATTTCGAAATCTTGTGGACTGCCCTCTTTCGCGAGAGGCATACGAAGACATACTTCGGGAACAGGGGCTGGCATGACGTCGATGCACAACAGAGGCGTTACGACGCCGCGTATAACCGCCCACAACCGCGCTAAAACGGCGCGTGCGGGCGCGTTTGCGCCCGTTGACAAACAAACGGGGATTTTAGTATAATACGCGGCGAAGGGTTAACAATACTCTGACACGGCAAGAAAGAAAAGACGATGGCAAAGTACCTAGATCCGAAGGCGGATGTGACCTTCAAGAAGGTTTTTGGCGAGCACAAGAATCTCGTCATAAGCTTTCTCAATGCCCTGTTGCCGCTTGACAAGGGCAAGGAGATCAAGACGATAGAATATCTGCCGTCGGAAATGACGCCGCGCACGCCGTTCAGCAAAGATACGATAGTGGATGTTCGGTGCGAGGAGACGGGAGGACGCAAGTTCATCGTCGAGATGCAGATGAACTGGTCGGCGAACTTCAAGCAGCGTGTCCTTTTCAATGCCGCAAAGGCATACGTCAGGCAGATGCCCAAGGGCAAGAAATACCATCTGCTCCAGCCGGTCTATTCGCTCAATCTCGTCAATGACACTTTTGAGCCGGAAATGGACGGGTACTATCACTACTACAGCCTTGTCCACTACCTCAATTCCAAGAAGGTGCTTGACGGGCTGCATCTTGTGTTCATTGAACTGCCGAAGTTCAAGGCGAAGAATCTCACCGAAAAGAAGATGCAGGTCCTGTGGCTCCGCTTCCTCACCGAGATAGACGAGAACACGAAGAAGGTTGCCAAGGCACTGCTGGACGATCCGCATGTGAACGAGGCGTTGGAGATCGTGGAGGAATCCGCCTACAGCGAGGCCGAAATGCTTGCCTACGACAAGTTCTGGGATCGTGTCAGCAGAGAGGCCACGCGAGAGGCAAACTTGAAAGAGGCAGAGGAAAAGCTTGGCGCCATGACGGCTGAACGCGACGCGGCAAATGCGCGCGCCGACGCGGCAAAGGCGCGAGCCGACGCGGCGACGGCCGAGCGCGATGCGGCAAATGCGCGAGCCGACGCGGTAGAGGCAAAGATGCGGCAAGACAAACTCGACACCGCCAGGCAGATGAAAGCCGACGGTTTGCCGATGGAAACCATCGCGAAGTACACCGGCCTCGCCGCCGGCGAAATCAAGGCTTTGTAAAACATGAACGCCACCCTCCATAAAACCGCCCACAACCGTGTGGCAAAACTGGTCTGACCTGTTTTGCCACTTCTCACATACCAGTAACCTTGTGGTCATCCCGACGGCGTTCAAGGCACGCGGTCAACGTTCCGCCGCCGCATCCACCCGTTCCGCATCGTGATATTACGCTTTGGACCGCCTCATTTCACCACCTCAAATCCACCCGTTCCGCGCCATGATATTACGTTTCGGACTACCCCATTCCGCCACCCCACGTCCACACGTTCCGCGCCGTGATATTACGGTGCGGAACGGTCAATTTTGGCAAAAGGGATGTTTATTACCGCAAACCGTTCACAATGCGGCAGCATGATCTACACGTTCTACATGTTCTACACGACTAAAAACAAAAGCGAAATCTAAAGCAAACCCCACCTCGTTCCGCAGCGTAATATCGCAGCCCGCGCCGTAATATTACGCTTCGGAACAGTTG
>Ga0310694_10005619_pt1 | contig 11979 bp, 10 predicted proteins | sample 174DNAGHGhighgp2_FD_203884 | JGI IMG/M metagenome (GOLD analysis project Ga0310694, IMG submission 203884) | Sheep rumen microbial communities from Palmerston North, Manawatu-Wanganui, New Zealand - 1742 DNA GHGhigh gp2 (v2) (version 2) | ecosystem: Host-associated > Mammals > Digestive system...
GGAAGGGCACTGGAAAATCGTCCTCGAAAACGGCAGGGCGGCAGAACGGTCAAGCAGGTAGTACTGGCCGCGGCGATGGATCATTTTCAGCCGGGTGCCGCAAACCATACGGTGGATTTCAGCGCCTGATGAACCGGAGCAGTTGATGAAAACACGGCAGGCATACCGGCTGCCCCGCGCTGTTTCCACTTCCCAGGTGCCGCCGCGGCGCGCTGCGGCAATGACTGATTCACCGAAAATGAAACGGACGCCGTTTGCCGCTGCGTCATCTGCCATGGCAAAGGCCAGTTCGTAAGGGCTGACGATTGCACTTTCCGGCACAAAAAGCGCACAGGAGACCGCGGGGTTCAACGCAGGTTCCATCTGCAGCGCTTCATCGCGGGAAACAATCCGCAGACCGCTGACGCCGTTCAGGACGCCGCGCCGGTACAGCTGTTCTATTGTTATCCTGTCCTCTTCGCAGAATCCGATCACCAATGCGCCGCACTTCCTGTACGGGACGTGAAGCCCGGCACATAACGCAGCGTATTTTTTTGCCCCGAGCACGTTGAATTTAGCCTTTTGTGTACCGGGAACAGCATCGTACCCGGCATGGACAATACCGCTGTTTGCTTTGGTTGCCCCTTCGGCAACATCATAACCGCGGTCAAGCACAACGATGGAAGCATCATACCTGCTCAGCTCCCGGGCAAGGGCTGTGCCCGTGATTCCTGAGCCGACAATGACAATATCTGACTGATTCATATTCTATCCTCCGACAGGAAAAATATAGCACAATTCGCCATTCTGCGCAACGGACGGGACGAAACGGCCAAATGTTGCACAGGAATTGCAGGGATGGTATAATTATTCAGTATGGAATGAAACCTACGGGGGTATGGCAGATGATCACAACAATCTGTATGAATCCATGCTTTGATAAAACCGTCGAAGTGCCGTCCCTTGAAGTCGGGCAGGTAAACCGGATCCGGGATGCCCGCGTCGATATGGGCGGAAAAGGGATCAACGTCGCGGTCGTCGCAGACCGCCTCGGCCTTGAAGTGCAATGCCTGGGGATCATGGGCCGCGACGGGGCGGCAGAACTGTCCGACCTGATGGACAAGGAAAACCTGAAACACGATTTCCTGGAAATTCCCGGCCATGTCCGCACGAACACGAAAATCGTCAGCAAGTCAGGACAGGGCGTCACGGAACTGAACGAACCCGGCCCCAGGGCGAATAAAGAAATCCTGGATTCCTTCTTTGCACTTGCAAAAGAAAAAACAGCCGAAAGCGATATGGTTGTGCTCACAGGAAGCCTTCCCCCGGGATGCCCGGAAGGTACATACCGCGACCTGCTGAAAATCCTGGAAGGGAAAAAATGCATCCTTGACACGGAAGGAAAAGAGCTCGAACTTGCAGCCAAAGGCGCAAAGCCCTTCCTGATCAAACCGAACCTGAGGGAAATGGAAGCAACGCTCGGCATTGAGCTGAGGACGATGCGCACGATCCGTGATGCGGCGCTGCTGTTTGTCAGGCTCGGCGTTGAGCATGCCGTTGTATCCATGGGCGAAATGGGTGCGATGTACGTTTCTGCAGACAAAACGCTGTTTGCCCCCGCGCTGCGTGTCGAAATCAAATCCACGGTCGGCGCCGGGGATGCGATGATCGGCGGGATGCTTCTCGGATATGCAAAGGAAAAGGATATGGCCAGGGCTTTCCGGTACGGCATTGCAGCCGGTGCCGCAAGCGTCATGACGGAAGGCACCCAGCTGATTGTCCGCAGCGACTTTGAAAAGCTTCTCGAAATGGTTAAGATCCAGGAAGTATAAAACCATGATTTTTCACCGATACAGAGCTGAGTATACGGATTTTGTGATTGACCTGATCCCGATGCATTTTACGCCGCCGGATCCGTCCATGGGCTTCGGCCGGGAGCAGATATGGCGCATTACGCTCCATAACAGCCGGAAGGAAATCGGCCAGATCAGTTACCGGGACGGGGAAAGCCGCTGCATTTATTATTTCGGCCATATCGGTTACCATATTGATCCCCCATACCGCGGACATCATTATGCGCGGAGAGCCTGCCTGCTTCTCCGGGACGAAATCATGAAAAGCGGAAAGGTTTCAGCGGTTATTACATGCGATCCCGATAACGAACCAAGCCGGAAAACTTGCGAAGGGCTCGGATGCCGATGGGAAGGCATTACCGCCGTACCGGAAGATATCCGGAAAAAATATGAGATCAGTTCAGAAAAATGCCGGTACATCTGGTATCTGCCGGAAGAACAGGACAAAGCATGATCAAAGAGATTGACGGGGTATCCATCAGCTATTCCATGTGCGGAGCGGGGAAAAAGAAGGTGCTGCTCCTCCACGGATGGGGCTGCGACGGGTCGCTTATGCAGCCGGTTGCAAATACACTGCAGGACCGGTTTGAAATCCTGATACCGGATTTTCCGGGGCATGGGAAAAGCGGGCGTCCGCCCCGTCCCTGGGGAGTTCCTGAGTACGCCGAATGCCTGAAAAAACTCCTCACGGAGACGGGCTTCTTTCCGTGCCATGTGATTGCGCACAGTTTCGGCTGCAGGGTTGCAGCCTGGCTGGCTGCTGAAAACCCTGAACTTTTTGACAGGATTGTATTTACCGGTGCTGCCGGCATCCGCAGGAAACCTACGGAAGAGGAACAGAAAAGAAGCAGGAGATACCAGAAACTGAAGCATATCTGTGAAACGGCCAAAAAGGTTCCGCTGATTGCCGGTGCTGCCGGGCATGCCGAAGAAAGGCTGCGGAAGAAGTTCGGCAGCAGCGATTATAATGCCCTGGACGAAGAAATGAGGAAAACCTTCGTCAAAGTCATCAACCAGGACCTGACGGACCTTTACGGACGGTTCAGGTCGAGCACGCTGCTGATCTGGGGCACAGCTGACACGGAAACCCCGCTGTGGATGGCAAAAGAAATGGAAAAACGGATTCCGGATGCCGGTCTTGCCGTATTGGAGGGCGGAAGCCATTTTGCCTTTCTCGAACAATTACCGGGATTCAGCCTGATTGTAAAAGAGTTCCTGAAGGAGGATGCATAAATGTTTTCGTCCCTTCTTCTGAGCCTGGGCATATCGGCAGGATGCCTCCTTGCTACCCGGATTCTGATTCATTATTTCCAGCTTGAAAGCTACCAGTTTCCGGGGTATTTCAGGACGATCCGGCGGAACCTGCCCAAGGCGGTGCTCCCGGGCCTCTGCATGGCGGTGCTCCTTGCAGCCGCGGTGCTTCTGTTCCGGGCTTCAGGCGTCCAGGGCATACCCGGCAGTGCGCTTATCCTTGCCGCCATGACTGCAGGCGGTTTTGCGGCAGGGAAAGCCTTTTCGGAAAAGAAAGCAAAGAAGGCGCTGAAATTCACCCCCAGGATCAAAAGGCTTTATGCGGTTTCATTGATCGTCATGGCTGCAATCCTTTTCTTCGCGGCACTGCCCCTGTCCGGCCAAAGCACTGCCGATCCCGGCGGCAAGAGGATCATTGCTGCTTTCATCCTCTTATTCCCGGCTTTCCTTCCGCTGTGGATTGCCCTTTGCGGATTGCTGGCATGGCCGATTGAGAAGCTGATCAGTGAAATGTACTTTCGTGACGCGCAGAGGATCCTCCGGTCGCGGAAGGACCTGATCCGTATCGGTATCACCGGGAGCTGGGGAAAGACGAGCGTAAAGTTTATCCTCGGAACGATGCTGGAGGAAAAATACCATACACTGGTAACCCCTGCCAGCTTCAATACACCGATGGGCGTTACAAAAGTCATCCGGACCATGCTGGAACCCGGGCACAGGGTTTTCGTTTCGGAAATGGGCGCACGCCACGTCGGGGATATCCGCGAAATGTGCAGGCTCGTCCATCCGCATTACGGGATCCTGACATCGGTCGGCCCGCAGCATCTTGACACGTTCAGGACCGTGGAAAGGGTCGCTTCGACAAAATACGAGCTGATTGAAGCGCTTCCGGAAGACGGAACGGCGTTTTTCGCAGACGACGACGGTATCTGCAGGGAGCTTTACCGGAAGACCGGAAAAGAAAAGGTTATCACAGGCCTGTTCCCTTCGTTTGACGATGTCTGGGCTGAAGGCATTGAGGTTTCCGGGCAGGGAAGCACTTTTATGCTGTGCACAAAAACCGGGAAGTTCCCATGCAGGACATCCCTCCTCGGGGAACTGAATATCCGAAACATCCTGCTGTGCGCCGGCGTGTGCCTGAAACTCGGAATGAGCGAAGACCAGATAGCCCGGGGAATTGGAAAACTTACTCCTGTGGAACACCGCCTCCAGCTGATGGCGAATCCCGGCGGGATCACCGTCATCGACGACGCTTTCAACAGCAACATCCTCGGTGCCCAGCAGGCTTTCCAGGTCCTGAAGCATATGGGCGGAAAACGGATCCTTGTGACGCCGGGAATGGTTGAGCTTGGGCAGAAAGAGGACGAAATGAACCGCACATTCGGCAGCTATGCCGCTGATTGCTGCGATACAGCCGTGCTGATCGGCAAAAAGCGCAGCGTTGCGATTGCCCGGGGACTCAGGGACAAGGGTTTCCCCGAAGAAAAGATCCTGATCGCCTCCTCGCTCAAGGATGCCACAGAAAAGCTGAAAGGGATTGCGGTGCCCGGGGATACAATCCTTTTTGAGAATGACTTGCCTGACAACTATAATGAATAACACGGGGGTTTACAAAATGAAAAAGCAGATAGGGGTTATTTTCGGCAGCAGGAGCTGCGAAAGGGAAGTATCCATTATCAGTGCTGTTCAGCTAATGCGATTTGCAGACAGTGAGAAATACGATATCATTCCTGTCTATATCGATGAACACGGTTCCTGGTACACCGGGGATCCTTTGAAAGAGATCCGCTCTTACCAGCCGTTCCGCCCGGATATGAACGGCATCGTGAAAGTTTTTCCGGACCTTTCAAGCAATTCCGGCGCGCTGCTGAGCGTCAGCAAGGGAACAGGCCTGTTTGCAAAGGAAAAAGTAGAAATTGCGGCCCGTGTCGATGTTTTCATCATTGTCATGCACGGCATGAACGGTGAGGACGGCACCCTGCAGGGCCTGCTCGAGCTTGCGAATATTCCGTATACATCCACCGGCGTCGCAGGCAGCGCCCTCGGCATGGATAAAATCATGATGAAGCAGTTTTTCCGCGGCGCTAACCTGCCTGTCCTGCCCGGTGAATGGTTTACGCGCAGGGAATTCAACGCGGATTGCAAAGCCATCCAGGAAAAGGTAAAAAGCAGCCTGGGATTTCCGGTATTTGTAAAGCCTGCAAACCTCGGATCGAGCATCGGGGTCAGCAGGGCTGACAATGAAGAGGAACTGAAGGACAGTCTTGAACTGGCTTTCGAATACGACCGGAGGGTGCTTGTTGAGAAAGGCCTCGAAAAACCCATTGAACTGAATTGCAGCGTGCTGGGATATGACGGTGAACTGCTGGCATCGCCGATTGAAATGCCGCTGAACCAGGATGAATTCCTTGATTTCAGGGACAAGTACCTCGGCGGCGGGGGAAGCAAGGGGATGGCCAGCCTTTCCCGCGTGCTTCCCGCCCCGATTGAGGACAACCTGAAGAACAGCATACAGGAAATGAGCAAACAGATTTTCAGGCTGATGGACTGCAAGGGCGTCGTGCGCATTGATTATATGTTCGACCGAGTCGGCGAAAAGCTGTACATCACGGAAATCAACACGATTCCGGGCAGCCTTGCTTTTTACCTCTGGGAAAAGGACGGCCTTCCGTACACAAAACTCATTGACAGGATGATCGAATGCGCAGAGAAAGCACACGCGGACAAGAACCATTCGAACTATGCATATACGAGCGATATCCTGAAGAGTGCCTCCTTCGGATCCAAAGGGGCGAAGGGAGCGAAAGGGAGCAAAGGGAAATAATCCTCATGTGAACAGGATTACATTCCGGGAGTGACGAGCATGATACTTTCCACCATCCACTCATCAGCAGATCTGAAAAAACTTGACAGGGAGCAACTTAACACCCTGTGCGGGGAAATCCGCCATGAGCTGATCAGGACTGTATCTGTGAACGGAGGGCATCTTGCATCGAACCTTGGGATCGTTGAGCTGACCGTGGCACTGCACAGGGTTTTCGATACCCCCAGGGATAAAATTATTTTTGACGTCGGGCACCAGAGCTATGTCCATAAAATGATCACAGGGCGCTACGGGCAATTCGGATCGCTCAGGACTTACGGCGGCCTTTCAGGCTTTCCCAAAAGAATCGAGAGCGAATACGACTGCTTTGAGACCGGCCACGCAAGTACAGCCATTTCCGCGGCGCTCGGATTTGCACGGGCGAGGGACTACCAGCACCAGGATTACCGCGTCGTCGCACTTGTCGGGGACGGTGCACTGACAGGCGGCATGTGCTATGAAGCGCTCAATGACGCCGGAAACCAGAAACTGCAGCTGACCGTGATCCTGAATGATAACGAAATGAGCATTGCCCCGAATGTAGGAGCATTGTCCGCATACCTGACCCACCTTCGGATCAGTGCCGGATGGCAGAGCGCAAAGAGGCGGGTGCGCAGGCTGACAGGCGTCCCCGTGATCGGAAAAGCATCTTACAGGATGATCCACGGAACAAAAAAGGCAATTAAGTCCATCCTGATGAGGAACAGCACAGTAGGTTTTTTTGAGACACTCGGATTCCAGTACTTCGGGCCTATTGACGGCCATGACCTCCGGAGCCTCGAGGAAACACTCGCCCAGGCAAAGAATTATAAAGGCCCCTGCGTGATCCATGTCCTCACGAAAAAAGGATATGGCTATGAACAGGCAGAGAAACGCCCCGAGGCTTTCCACGGAACACCTCCTTTCTACATTGAAACCGGCGACAGGATGAAAGATCCGGAATACCCCTCCAGCGGGCACCAGATGGCAGACCGGCTCTCCGAACTCGCAAATGCCGATCCGCGTGTCGTTGCGATTACCGCGGCGATGCCGCTGGGGACCGGACTTGACCATTTCGCAGAGAAGCATCCTGACCGGATGATTGATGTCGGCATCGCGGAAGAGCACGCCGCCACCATGGCAGCAGGTATGGCCGCAGGCGGTATGCGGCCTTATGTCGCTGTATACGCCAGCTTTTTCCAGCGCTGTTACGACCAGATGATCCATGATATCTGCATGCAGCACCTGCCTGTCGTATTCCTGCTTGACCGGAGCGGAATCGGCGGAGAAGACGGACAGACACACCACGGGGTATTTGACCTGGCAGCCCTGCTGCCGGTCCCGGGTATGACCGTCCTTTGCCCGAGTGATGCAAATGAATTATGCGAAATGCTCACGTGGACGCTTCAGCATGATCAGCCGGCAGCTATTCGCTACGGGAAGGAAGGAACGCCGCTGCCGCAGCCGTTTTCCGGCCGCAACCGTTTTGAAGCCGGGAAATGGAACACGCTTACGGAAGGTGAAGACCTTGTCATCCTGGCTGCCGGGAGCATGGTACGGACATCCCTTGAAGTGTCCTCCGGCCTTTCAGCACAGGGAATCCATGCCAAAGTCATGAACTGTTCAAGCGTGAAACCGGCAGACCGGGATTTCCTGCGAAAGCTAAAACCGGATACACCGGTATTCACGGTTGAAGAACACATGACCACCGGCGGGTTCGGTGAATACATCACGGAATTATGCCGGAACCTGAACGTTCGTATTCCGGATGTGTGCTTCGGCATACCGGATGTTTTCCTCCAGCACGGGAAGCATGACCTGCTGCTGAAGGATGCAGGCCTGACGGCTGCGCAGATCAAAGACAGGATTCTCTGTTCCCTCGGAAAGAAGGCAAACCATGAATGATAAAGAACGTGCCGATACGGCACTGGTCCGTCAGGGGCTTGCAGCCAGCCGGGAGAAAGCCCAGGCAATGATTATGGCAGGGGAAGTCTATCTCGGCGAACGGAAAATCAACAAATCTTCCGAACAGGTCCGGAAGGATGAAACCCTGATTCTCCGGGGAGCTGCCGACAGGTTTGTCAGCCGCGGCGCATATAAGCTTGAAAAAGCTGTGCGTGTTTTCGGTGCGGACCTGAATGGCCGTATCATTATGGATATTGGGGCCAGTACAGGCGGCTTTACGGACATTTGCCTCCGCAACGGCGCCGCACATGTATACGCTATCGACGTCGGGTACGGACAGCTTGACTGGAAACTGCGGAATGATCCGAGGGTAACGGTCATGGAACGGACAAACGCAAGGTATCTCAAAGCAGAAATGTTTCCGCTCCGGCCCGGAACAGCCGTCATGGACGTGAGCTTTATTTCCATCCGGCTTATCCTGCCTGCAGCCTTTGAGGTCATGGGCCCGGAAGGCGTCATGTATTCCCTGATCAAACCGCAGTTTGAAGCCGGAAAGGACAAAATCGGGAAAAACGGTGTTGTCCGGAGCAGCGAGACGCACGAGGAAGTACTCAACAGCGTGATCAGTTTTGCCGATACGGCAGGCCTGTATGTGAAAAAGCTCGACTATTCGCCGATTACAGGCCCAGAAGGCAATATCGAATTCCTTTCCGAAATTGTTGCAAAAGAGGAAGGACAGGTCCTGATCGACAGCCAGGCTGTGCACGGAATCGTCTCTGAAGCACATGCACATTTTGCTTCCGAACAGAAATAAGCCGGCGGACAGGGCAGGAATCTTCTTGAATATATATGCACAATATGTTATAAATATTCATCTTCAGCATCATGCTTTTCCAAATGCTGCAAGGAAAGGAGCGTGTCCGGCGGATGAAAAGGGTTGGACTGATCATGAACAAAGACAAACCGGAAGCAATCCGGAAAGCCCGTACGGCAGAAGCTTTCTTTTCAGGGAACGGGATCCAGGCAGTTTACCTCCAGGAGCCGGAAAATGCCGGGAAACATGTCGACCTGATCCTGACCTTCGGCGGGGACGGGACTTTTCTTTGCGGCGCGCATTACGCGATGGAGAACGATATTCCGCTGATGGGAATCAACCTCGGCACCGTAGGTTTCCTGACAGAAGAAGAACCCGAACACCTCGGCAGGTGCCTTGATGCGATACTCAGCGGACAATACCAGGTTGAGGAAAGATTCCTTCTCCAGGTCAGGCTGCTGAAAAACAACAGGACATATTATGCGCTGAATGACGCTGTCATTACCAGGGGCGGATTTGCCCGGCTGATCCGCGTTGAATGCAGCGTGAACGGCGAACAGTTCGGCGTATTTACCGCGGACGGTATGATCGCTGCTACCCCGACCGGTTCAACAGGTTATTCACTTTCCGCAGGAGGCCCGATTGTCCAGCCGGGAATGAACTGCATGATTCTTACGCCCGTATGCGCCCACAGCCTCCAGAAATGCCCGTGCATTGTTTCGGGCGATTCGGAGATTTCCTTCCGCATGCTTGAAGACAGAAAACAGACTGCAGAGCTGCAGATTGACGGAGTAGACTGTGAAAAGCTCGAAACCGGCGACCAGGTCGTGATCACAGGTTCCGGCAAAACCATCAAGCTGATCCGAATACATCCTTTCCATTTTTTTTCGCTGCTTCAGGCAAAACTGGCCGAATGGGGATCAAGATAAACATGAAAGCAGGGGACCGCCATGAAATCAGACAGGCAGGATGAAATCATCCGCATTATCGATGCCGAAGAGATTGAAACACAGGAAGAACTGGCCGCACAGCTCCGGAAAAGGGGATACAAAGTCACACAGGCTACTGTATCCAGGGATATCAAGGAACTGCGCCTGATCAAAATTGCCGGGCAGCACAGTGCATACCGGTATGCCAGGCCCGGACGGCATGAAAAAGCCGTAAGCGACAGAATGATCCGCCTTCTCTCCGATTCAGCCGTAAGCATTGATTATGCAGGCCAGATGATTGTCGTGAAGACACTCAGCGGTTCAGCAAACGCCGCTGCGGAAGCGATCGACAACATGAACTGGAATGAAGTGCTGGGCACCATTGCCGGAGACAATACAGTCTTCCTGGCTGTCCGCAACGAAGCAGACGCCGCCGATATTTCAGCGAGGCTGCAGAAACTGATTTCGGAACAATAAGGAAGCGAAAGAAGAGCAGATCGATGATCAAGACGTTAACGATACGGAATATTGCGCTGATTGAATCTGTTACCCTTCAGTTCCACCACGGACTGCATGTGCTTTCGGGGGAAACGGGCGCCGGAAAGAGTATCATCGTAGACGCTGTCAGCCTGATCCTCGGCGGGAGGGCTGACAGGAACCTGATCCGGACAGGATGCGATAAAGCTTATGTGGAAGCTGCATTTGAACCGTCACCGGATCCGAAGCTTGACGCATTCCTCGCGCAGGAAGGCATTGAACCCGATGACGGGATCCTGGTGCTCTCACGGGAGTTTTCACAAAGCGGAAGGAATACCTGCCGGATCAACGGCGTCATGGTCACGCTGGCCCTCCTGAAGGAAACTTCGTCCTTCCTGCTGAATCTGCACGGCCAGAGCGAATACCAGTTCCTGGCTGATGAAGAAAGGCAGCTTTCATACCTTGACCTCCTTGGGAATGAAAAACTGAAAGAACTGAAAGAAAAGGTCAGGAACGATTACAGCCAGTTTATCACCAGCCACAGGTATTATGCAAAACTTGTAAAAATGAACGACGGCAAAGAGAACCGGATCGGTCAGCTTTCACGCGAACTCGAAGATCTCCGCCGCTGCGCGATACAGCCGGGTGAAGAGAAGCGGATTTCGGACGAGGCGAAAAGGCTTAACAAATCTTCCAGGATCCATGACCATCTCTGCAGGATGCGCCGGCTTCTCGGGAACGGAGAGGACGGAAGGGATTCCCTCCATAACCTGCAGGAAGCGGCAAAGGGACTCAGGGATCTCTGTGCTGAGGACCAGGAATTCGGGGACCTTGCCCAGCAATGCGAATCGCTTTACTACAGCCTGGAAGAGATCGTCCGCACCCTGGACCAGGTAAGCATGCGTTATGACTACGATGAGCAGGCGCTGGAAAACGCTGAAAACAGACTGGAGTCTGTTCGGAAACTCCTGCGAAAATACGGCCCTTCGGAGGAAGACGTATTGCTGCACCAGGAGGAACTTGAAAAAGAATTTGAAGTGCTGTCAGGACTTGACGAACGCCTTGAACAGGCCCGGCGGGAGCACAAACAGCTCCTGTCCAGGTACAGGCAGTCTGCCAGGGAGCTTACGGAAGCGCGGAAAGCGGCTGCATCTTTTTTTGAACAGAACATGATGCATGAACTTGCCGACCTCGGCATGCAGCATACGGTGATCCGGGTTTCTTTCCGTGAGGATCCGGAAAAGAAACCTCTGATGCCTACGGCCGAAGGCGATGACAGGATCAGCTTTCTGATCAGCCCAAACCCCGGGGAACCGCTGAAACCGATTGCGGCGATTGCGTCAGGCGGTGAGCTGAGCCGCCTGATGCTCGCACTGAAAACCGTTGAATCAGGCCGCACCGGAACACAGACCATGATCTTTGACGAAATTGACACGGGAATCAGCGGACGGATTGCGCAGGCCGTTGCAGAGAAGCTTTTCAGGATTTCCCGCAGGCAGCAGGTCATCTGCATCAGCCACCTGCCGCAGATTGCAGCTGCGGGCGACCATCAGTATCTTGTTGCCAAATCCGCAAAGGACGGGCGTACGGTGACGGCCGTTCACGAGATGGACGGGAAGGAACGCGTGGACGATATTGCACGCATGATCAGCGGGGCTCAGGGGATATCGGAAAACGCCCTGGCGTATGCCGGACAGATGATTTCCGGGTTTTCAGAAAAGAAGGAGGCATTCAGCCGGCCGGCGCATCAGCAGGAACAATCGAAACAATCGGACGGCTGACGTATAAAAACTCTTGCAAACTGCTATTCCTGCAGATATAATTATAAGTTGTATGAAGCATGCAGGATATTTTCCTCATCTTTTATACATGCAAAATAAACGGGGAGGAATCATTCATGTCCAAAAAGTATCTCTACCTCTTCAGCGA
>Ga0310694_10005620_pt1 | contig 11976 bp, 8 predicted proteins | sample 174DNAGHGhighgp2_FD_203884 | JGI IMG/M metagenome (GOLD analysis project Ga0310694, IMG submission 203884) | Sheep rumen microbial communities from Palmerston North, Manawatu-Wanganui, New Zealand - 1742 DNA GHGhigh gp2 (v2) (version 2) | ecosystem: Host-associated > Mammals > Digestive system >...
AACCCCGCAATGGCTCCTTACATCTACACCGAGCGTAACGGTATCCACATCATTGACCTTCACAAGACGGCAGCTAAGATCGACGAGGCTGCTGAAGCCCTCAAGCAGATTGCTAAGAGCGGTAAGAAGATCCTCTTCGTCGGTACTAAAAAACAGACTAAGGATGTCATTGCCGAGAAGGCAGCAAGCATCAATATGCCTTACGTGATTGAGCGTTGGCCGGGCGGTATGCTCACCAACTTCCCCACCATCCGCAAGGCTGTGAAGAAGATGGCCAATATCGATAAGCTGATGAACGATGGTACCTATGGTAACCTCTCAAAGCGCGAGCTTCTGCAGGTGACCCGCCAGCGTGCCAAGTTGGAGAAGAACCTCGGTTCTATCGCCGACCTGACTCGTCTGCCCAGCGCCCTGTTCGTTGTTGACGTGCTGAAAGAGCAGATTGCTGTGAAAGAGGCTAACCGTCTGGGTATCCCCGTGTTCGGTATCGTTGATACCAACAGCGACCCGAAGAACATCGACTTCGTCATTCCCGCTAACGATGACGCTAAGGACAGCGTAGAGATTATCCTCAACGCTTGCTGTACCGCCGTTGCCGAGGGACTGGAGGAGCGTAAGGCTGAGAAGGCCGACGAGAAGGCTGCTGACGCTCAGGCAGAGGCAGAGGCCGAGGAGAAGGCTCCGAAGCGCGCTGCTGCCCGCAAGGCTCCGAAGGCTGAGGTTGCTGAGGCTCCCGCAGAGGAGGCTGCTCCCGCCGCTGAAGAGGCTCCCGCCGCTGAGTAATTAAGAGTTAAAAATTAAGAATTAAGAGTTTTCGGCTCTGCCGATTAAGAATTAGGAATTAAGAATTATGGCAATTTCAATTGACGATATCAAGAAGCTTCGCACTATGACCGGTGCTGGCCTGGCTGACGTGAAGAAAGCTCTGACCGAGGCCGATGGCGACTTCGACAAGGCTAAGGAACTGCTCCGTGAACGTGGCCTGGCTATCGCTGCTAAGCGTAGCGACCGTGAGACATCCAATGGTTGTGTACTCGTGAAGAAAGTGGCTGGCTTCGCCGCTACTATCGCCCTGAAGTGCGAGACCGACTTCGTGGCTAACGGTGCCGACTTCATCGCTCTGACACAGAACATCCTCGACGCTGCTGTTGCTGCTAAGGCAAAGAGCATCGACGAGGTGAAGGAACTGACACTGGCTGACGGCCAGAAGGTTCAGGACGCTGTCACGCAGCGTTCGGGTATCACCGGTGAGAAGATGGAGCTTGACGGCTACCTGACACTCGAGGGTGACAACGTAGAGGCCTACGACCACATGGGCAAGCACACCCTGGCTACCCTCGTTCAGCTGAACAAGGAGAATGTTGAGGTGGGTCACAAGCTCGCCATGCAGGTGGCAGCCATGAAACCCGTTGCTCTTGACGCTTCCAGCGTTGACCAGAAGATTCTCGACGAGGAGTACAAGACCGCTGTTGAGAAGTCTAAGCTTGAGCAGGTTCAGAAGTATGTTGACAACAAGCTGAAGAAGGCTGGCATCAACCCCAACCTCGTTGACTCTGAGGATCACATCGAGAGCAATATGAGCAAGGGCTGGCTCACTCAGGAGCAGGCTGACGAGGCTCGCAAGCTGATTGCCGAGGGCAAGGCAGAAGGCGAGGCTCAGCTGAAGATGCCTATGATCGAAGGCATTGCTAAGGGTCGTGTACAGAAGTTCCTGAAGGAGAACTGCCTGGTAGACCAGGAGTTCCAGTTCGGCGACGGCGACAAGGCTACTGTAGCCCAGTGGCTCGCCAAGGAGGACAAGGAGCTGAAGATTGTGGCTTTCCGCCGCTTCACCCTGGCCGCAGAGTAATGAAAATCTTTGCAATAGGAATGAATTATGCAGCCCACACCTGTGAGCTGCATAATTTTTTGACTAATCCCGAGGCTTCGGGAACCAGTCCTGTCGTCTTCACCAAGTGTGACTCGGCACTGCTCATTCCCGGCAAGCCGTTCTTCGTGCCCGACCACCTGGGACGTATTGACTATGAGGCAGAGGTGGTAGTCCGCATATGTCGTCTGGGCAAGAATATCCCTGAGCGCTTCGCTCATCGCTACTATGATGCTGTGACCGTTGGCATCGACTTCACAGCACGCGAGATGCAGCAGCAGGCCAGTCGCGATGGACTGCCGTGGACCATTGCGAAAGGCTTCGACGGTTCGGCAGCGATAGGGGAGTGGGTGCCTAAGGATAAGTTCATAGACATACAGCGTATTCATTTCCATCTTGACAAGAACGGCGAGACGGTGCAGGAGGGACGCACCTCTGATATGATACACTCCATAGACCGGCTTATCAGTTATCTGTCTCGTTTCTTCACGCTGAAGACGGGCGACCTTCTCTATACAGGAACCCCCGTTGGCGTGGGGCCAGTTAGCATTGGCGATCACCTTACAGGATGGCTTGAAGACAGACAGGTGTTAGACTTGAATTGCCGTTAGGGCAATAAATGGCCGGGCTTCAACGTTATTATTTTGATGAACAGAGTCCGCAGACTCCTTATGAGCATCGCCCTCATGGCTCTCTGCCTGAGCCTGGAGGCGCAGCGCTTCTTCGACTTGACGGCCGAAGAGGTACGTATTGACAGTCTCCTGCCCGTCTTCAATTATGAGCAGGAACTTGGGGCGAATTATGCAGATTCTGTCTATATCATTACGATAGATTATCCTGAGTTTATCGATATGTCGCCGACGGATGTCCGTCGCTATCAGACGCTGACCAGTGACCCGTTGCCAGCGATGCCAGAGGTGCACCAGTATGTCGGTGTGTCGCGCAAGCAGGGAACGCTCTATGTGAGCTTCGTGCCGCTGGTCTGTCGCGATGGTAAGATGCAGAAGCTTGTCAGTTTCCGACTGACCGTTCAGTCTGCTGCCATAGCAGCCTCTCGCGCATCTTTCACTCCTCGCCGCTCACCTCGTACAATTTCATCTCATTCCGTCCTTTCCACAGGTACATGGGCGAAAATCCGCGTACCTGAGACGGGCATCTATCAGTTGACAGATGCGTTGTGTCGGAAGGCTGGTTTCAGTAACCCCTCGCGGGTGAGGATCTATGGCTATGGTGGTGCGCTCCAGCCTGAGAAACTCTCGTCCGACTATCTGTCGGAGACTGATGACCTGCAGGAGGTGCCCACGTGTACGGTGAACGGCCGCCGTCTGTTTCATGCCGTAGGTCCCGTGGGGTGGAGTAGTGCCACGGCGAAGACGCGCATACGCAACCCCTATAGCGACTACGGCTACTATTTCCTGACAGAGGACGATGAGGAACCGCTGGCTGTTGACACGGCTACGTTTGTCAGTTCTTTCTATCCCACCACTAACGATTACCACACTCTCTACGAGGTTGATGACTATGCATGGTATCATGGTGGACGTAACCTGTATGACAGCCGTCTTTTCGGTGTTGGTACGAGTCGTGCCTACAAATTGCAGGCGTCGGCATCGTCGGCCAGCCTAACCATTGTCATGAGCTACGACAACGTGTGGCAGGGTACGGTGGCTGTGAACGGCAGGAACGTTGGTACGATGACTGTGGGCTATGCTTCCAGCGATAGCACTTTGCCCGAAGGCCGCGACAGCTATAGCAAGGGTGCTACGAAAACGTGGACCTTTAATGTTGATAGTCTTCAGTCTGACAATACCGTCACCATCACGCAGACGTCGGGCGGCGACGTGCGTTTGGACTACCTGTCGTTCTGTTTCGACACGCCGGCACCATTGCCAGACTTAGCTACTGCCACGTTCGATGTGCCGGAGTACGTCTATCGCATCACCAATCAGAATCATCATGCCGACGACTTCGCCGATATGATCATCATCATCCCGACCACTCAGAAGCTGCTGTCGCAGGCCGAGCGGCTGAAACTTTTCCACGAGCAGCACGACGGTCTCCGTGTACGTATCATACCTGCCGATGAGCTTTACAACGAATTCTCCAGTGGTAGCCCTGATGCCAATGCCTACCGTCGGTACTTGAAAATGCTTTACGACCGTGCCGAGACGGACGCTGACATGCCCCGCTATCTGTTGCTTTTTGGCGACGGCGCTTGGGACAACCGTATGCTTTCGTCCAACTGGCGCAGCTGTCAGCCCGATGATTTCCTGCTCTGCTTTGAAAGCGAGAACTCATTCAGCGAGACTGACTGCTATGTCACCGACGACTTCTATTGCATGCTTGACGAGGGCGAGGGTGCTAACCTGACGGGTGCTGACAAGGGTGACGTAGCTGTGGGTCGCCTGCCGGCACGTACCGAGGCGGAAGCACAGGTTATGGTTGACAAAATCCTGGACTATGCTAGTAATACCCACACTGGAACGTGGCAGAACACCATTTGCTTTATGGGTGACGATGGCGACTATAACTGTCATATGGGCGACGCTGAGGCCGTGGCGCAGATGGTTGAGCACAACTGGCCGGACTACCAGCTCAAGCGTATATACTGGGACGCCTACCAGCGTGTCTCGTCGTCGACGGGCTTCAGCTATCCTGACGTGACACGCCTCATCCGACAGCAGATGCAAAGCGGCGCGCTGTTAATGAACTATACCGGCCATGGCGCTCCTTATACCATGTCGCACGAGCAGGCCATCAACCGTGAGGACTTCGAACTGTCGTCAGGCCTGCGACTGCCTCTGTGGCTGACGGCCTCTTGCGACATCATGCCGTTCGATTCGCAGTTGGACAACATCGGCGAGACCGCCATGCTGAACCGTACCGGTGGTGCCATTGCCTTCTACGGTACTACCCGCACCGTCTATGCCCACTATAACCGCTACATGAATCTGGCATTTACGGAGTATGTGCTCGGCCGCAATGACGCTGGCAGTCCCTACACTATCGGCGAGGCTGCCCGTCTGGCCAAGAACCGCCTGCTGACCCCGAGAAACGGTATAGGCACCGACTATACAGCTAACAAGCTACAGTACACATTGTTGGGCGACCCTGCCCTTCGGTTGGCCATACCGACCGCAAAGGTGGTCGTCGACAGCATCCGCTCAACCTCCGGCGGAGCAAAGGGTGAGACGGTAGTTGCTGTGGATAAGGAACAGGCGGCGCTGAAAACGGGGCATACGGTGACCGTCAGCGGACATGTTGAAGGACAGCCGTCGTTCGATGGCACGGTGACGCTGACCGTGCAGGATGTGGAACAGCTGGTCGTGTGCCGCATGAATAGTACCGACAAGATTGACACGGCCTTCACGTTCCGTGACCGTCTAAACACTCTCTTCTGTGGCAGCGACAGCGTCAGGAACGGACGTTTCACGCTGACATTCGCCCTGCCCAAGGATATCAGCTACACCGATGGCACCGGCATGATGAAAGCTTTTGCCGTCGATCAGACGTTAGGCCTCACCGCCAACGGCAGCTGTGACGCCTTCACCATGTCGGGTGATACGCTGGCGATTGACGACGGCATTGGTCCCAGTATCTGGTGCTATCTGAACAGCAGTTCGTTTACCAACGGCGACGCCGTCAATCCGACACCCTATTTTTATGCTGAGCTGTCAGACAAGGATGGCCTCAATGTTTCGGGCAGTGGCATCGGTCACGACCTGGAACTGGTCGTCGATGGTGAGATGGCGCGGACATACAACCTGAACGATTACTTCCAGTACGACTTCGGCGACTACCGAAGCGGCCATGTGGGCTTCAGTATTCCGGCGCTCGACTATGGCCAGCACCGTCTGATGCTGCGTGTCTGGGATGCGCTGAACAACTCGTCGACGGCTGAGCTGACGTTCAACGTCGTTAAGGCACTGGAGCCTAACTGCTTCAGTGTGACGGCCACGAAGAACCCAGCCACGACACAGACAACGTTCATTGTCAATCATGACCGTACTGGTTCGGAGATGGACGTAGAGCTCGATATCTACGACACCTCGGGCCGGCTGTTGTGGAAACATACAGAGACGGGTGTGCCGACAGACCAGACGTATTCTCTGGACTGGGATCTCACTACTAGTGGTGGCCGCCGCCTGCAGACAGGTGTCTACCTTTACCGTGTTGCCATCAGCAGCGACGGCAGCACGCAGGCCTCGCAGGCGAAGAAACTGATTATCCTAAGCAATAAATAAGCTCGCTATATCGTTATTACGTTATGACGTGATACCGTTATTACGACAGAAAAACGATAAATGATGATAAAGAAAATCCTATTTGCAGCGGTCTGCTGCCTGTTGACTACCAGTCATACACATGCCGACGAGAAGAACACGATGTTCAATCCCGTGGAGCATGCTGTCATCTCAGAGACTATCGCCCCTGATGCCCGCGCCGCTGGCATGGGTGATGCTGGCGCCGCTACCGATCCCGATGTCAACTCGCAGTACTGGAACCCTGCGAAATATCCCTTCTGCATCAGCCGTGCCGGTGTGGCGCTGAACTACACACCGTGGCTGCGCCAACTGGTCAACGACATCGACCTGGCCTATCTTGCCGGCTACTACCGCATCGGCGACTACTCGGCCATCTCTGGCTCGTTGCGCTACTTCTCGCTGGGCGAGGTGTTTACGGATTACGAGACGTCGGACATGACTGTCCGCCCTTATGAGATGTCGCTCGATGCCGCCTACTCGCTAATGCTGAGCGAGAACTTCTCCATTGCTGCCGCCATCCGCTGGATATATAGCGACCTGCGCTATGACTACTCCGAGGACTCCAAGCCCGCTTCGGCCTTCGCCGCCGACTTGGCCATGTACTATAATAACTATGTCATGCTCGGCAACCGCGAGTGCCAGCTTGGTCTGGGTGCCAACGTCCGTAACATAGGCTCGAAGATTTCGTATTACGGTGACGAGGAGAGCCAGTTTCTGCCCGCAAACCTGCGACTTGGTGCCTCGTTGATGATTCCTGTCGACGAGTACAACCGATTCTCTATCACGGCCGACGCCAACAAACTGCTGGTACCTACCGTGCCGGTGCAAGAGGAGGGCGAAACCAATAGCGACTATCAGGACCGTGTGCGCCGGGAATATAGCGACATGGGTAGTATCAAGGGTGTCTTCAAGAGTTTCAGCGATGCTCCTGACGGCTTTAAGGAAGAGCTCGACGAGATACAGTGGAGCGTGGGTGCCGAGTACACCTATAACGACAAGTTCTCGCTGCGCGCCGGCTATCACCATCAGGCCGAGTCGAAGGGTAACCTGAAGTACTTCACGGTCGGCGGAGGCTTCCGCATGAACGTCTTCTCGCTCGACGTGGGTTACGTCATCTCTACGGCTAAGAGCAATCCGCTGGACCAGACGCTTCGTTTTACCCTGGCCTTCGATATGGATGGCATCAAGGATCTGTTTAAGTAGTTAAGAGTTATGATAAGGGTCGGAATGGGCTATGACGTCCACCAGTTGGTGGAAGGTCGGGAACTTTGGATAGGCGGCATACGTCTGGAACATGAGAAAGGCCTGCTGGGCCACAGCGATGCCGACGTGCTGATTCATGCTATCTGCGACGCTATTCTCGGCGCTGCCAACATGCGTGACATTGGCTACCACTTCCCTGATACCTCAGCCGAGACTGAGGGCATGGATAGTAAGATTATCTTGAAGAAGACCATAGAGCTGATAGCTACCAAGGGCTATCACTTGGTTAATATTGATGCCACCATCTGTGCTGAGCGTCCCAAGATGAACCCGCATATCCCTGAAATGCAGCAGGTGATGGCTCAGGTCATTGGCTGCGACCCCGACCAGATTAGTATCAAGGCCACTACGACAGAAAAACTTGGTTTTACGGGACGTCAGGAAGGCATCTCCGCCTATGCCGTCGCACTCATAGAGAAGTAACGGGAATAGGGCCCGCTTATTCTGAAATACCCTGCCCTTATTTCGAAATACTCAAGGCTTATTCCGGAATACTCGGCCCTTATTCCAAGATACTCAAGGCTTATTATATAAAAAAGTCCGCTGCAACTCTCGCGAGCAACAGCGGAACAAGCCTATGTTTAACTAAAAATCCTTTTCTCTAAAAGAAATTTTTGGTTATCGCCTTCCTGGTTCGCGCCATTCCAGCAACATAGTACCAAAAATTTGAAAGTTTAAATGGGAGCTTCACAGCGACCACCTGTTATCCTACAGTTGAAAACTTTCTTTTTTACCAATAACTAAAAACCTAAAACTATAAATATTACTACTAACCTAAAACAATCTATTAACCTTTTGACGATGCAAAGGTACGACGAATTTTTCATTCCCGCAATACTTTTAGCAAGAAAAATGCAAGAATATTAATGATTATTGACTTAAATCAATGTTTTGTGTGCGCAAACAACAAAAATTTACGCTTTTTTCTTTGATTTCACACTCCTTTGTTGCAATTTTATGCGCTTTCTCTTCTGATAATCGAAAAATTGCACTACCTTTGCCGTCTCATTAAGACAAACAGAAAGATGAAAAAGGTACTTTGGATAGTAGTCGTGCTCCTCGTGGCCGTGCTCATGGCCGTCACCGCCCCTGGTGAGGAGAAGCACAAGGAGGCCATGATGAAGGCCGTCAGAGAGTATGTCGACGAAGAAGCCCAGAACCGCGGCTTTGCTGATAATGGCATTACGCAGTTTGGCAAGAACGTGGTGGTGCAGGCCGTGAAGACGGCGCTGAACTCGAAGCTGAAGTTCGATAACTACTACCTATTTAATATGACGCATGTAAAGCTGGACGGCGAGAACAAAATGCTCTCGCTGGGTATCTTCGGTCATGTCTTCACGTTCGACAAGGACATGCTGCGCGAGAATCTGGAGGAGGCTACGCGCACCAAGGAGGTAGAGAAGGTGCAGAAGGCTGCCGCCAAGGAGGAAGCTCGCGAGCTGAAGCGCCAGCTGAAGGAACAGCGCAAGCTGGAGAAGAAACTGGCCAAGGAGAAGCGTCGTCAGGAAAAGGCTGCCGCGAAGGAAGCAAAGCGTAAAGCGAAGGAAGCAGGAGCGTGAGGGTTCTGATTGTCAACACGAGTGAGAAGACCGGTGGCGCCGCTGTGGCTGCCCATCGGCTGATGGAGGCGCTGAACAACTACGGTGTGAAGGCTAAGATGCTGGTGCGCGACAAGCAGAGCGATGACCTCAGCGTCGTCGGACTGCCGAAGTCGCCGTTGCTCCGCTGGCACTTCCTCTGGGAGCGGCTGGTCATTTTCTTTCATCTGCACTTCTCGCGCAAGCATCTGTTCGAGGTGGATATAGCCAACGCCGGAACGGATATCACGCGGTTGCCGGAGTTCAAGGAAGCAGATATCATCCATCTGCATTGGATCAATCAGGGCATGTTGTCGCTGAAAGACATTCAGAAGATTCTGCGCAGCGGCAAACCCGTGGTATGGACGATGCACGATATCTGGCCGGCGACGGCCATCTGTCATCTGACGTTAGGTTGCCGCCACTTTACAACACAATGTCGTGAATGTCAACTTCTGTCAGGTCGTAGTGGGTTGACTACGAGCGTATGGCGTAGAAAAGAGAAGGTGCTTGGTGATGGCAATGTCTACTTTGTGGCATGTAGCCAATGGCTAGCATCAGAGGGCAAAAGGAGTGCATTGCTGAAAGGCCATAAGATTACAAATATTCCTAATCCGATAGATACTCATATCTTTAGGAAATGCGACCAAAGGGAGGCTCGCCAGCGACTCGGCTTGCCGATGGAGAAGCGCCTGCTGCTGTTCGTGTCGCAACGAGTTACGAATCCTAATAAGGGTATGGACTATCTGGTAAAGGCCTGTGAGATGATTGGTGACATACCTAATATGGGCATTGTCATTCTGGGAGGACATGGAGAGGATGTGGCAGGACTACTGCCCCTTGAGACCTATCCTCTTGGCTATGTGAGTGACGACCGTCATATCGTGGATGTTTATAATGCAGTAGATCTTTTTGTACTCCCGTCGCTTTCAGAGAATCTTCCGAACTCCATCATGGAGGCAATGGCCTGTGGCGTGCCCAGCGTAGGCTTTAACGTGGGTGGCATTCCTGAAGAGATTGACCATAAGAAAAACGGCTACGTGGCTGCCTATCGTGATGCTGAGGACCTGGCGCGTGGCATCCGTTGGGTGCTCTGTGAGGCCGATGCCACAGAACTCAGCGCCCAGTGTCAAGCCAAGGTGGCACGTAACTATTCGCAGTCGGCTGTGGCAATGCGATATACCGAAGTCTATAACCAGGCATTGGCCATGAAGCACTATAAGCTATGATTCGATTCTCTGTTGTTACCATTACCTTTAATGCTGAGGCCGTGCTTCAGCGAACGCTTGACAGCGTGCTCTGTCAGACCTATGAGGATGTGGAGCACCTGATAATCGACGGTGCCTCGAAGGACGGTACTATCGCGATGGCCGAGCGCTACAAACAACTGTCTGATACGTCGGACAACGGACATCAAGTCATCATACAGTCGGAGCCTGATCGCGGCATCTACGATGCTATGAACAAGGGCCTGACGCAAGCCTCTGGCGACTACATCGTCTTCATGAACGCCGGCGACACGTTCCCCTCTGCCGACACGCTGGAACAGGTGGCGCGCCGTTGCCGTCTGGCCGAACTGCCCAGCGACGAGCGTCCGGGGGTTCTCTATGGCGATACGAACATGGTCGATAACGACGGACACTTCCTACATCTCCGTCAGCATCGTCCGCCACAGCAGCTTTCGTGGCGCTCCTTCAAGAAGGGTATGCTTGTCTGTCACCAGGCTTTTTATGCCCGTACTGATATTGCTAAAAACGTGCAGTACGACCTGCGTTACCGCTTCTCTGCCGACGTCGATTGGTGCATCCGTGTGATGAAGGAGACGGAACGCCTGGGATTGCCGCTCTGTAACATCGGTATAGTGGTGGCCAACTATATGGAGGAGGGGACGACGACAAAAAATCACAAGGCATCACTCCGTGAGCGATACCTTGTGATGCAGCGTCATTACGGTGTCCTACAGACGTTCCTCCTGCACTGCTGGTTTGTCATTCGTGCCTTTATCCGAAAAGCTTAAGCCTTCAGCGAATCACCACCTTTTTATTATTACGGATATAGATGCCCGGCTTTGGCTGGCTTACCCGTCGGCCGTCGAGGGAATAGATGGCTGATGGATTGTCACTTGTGTTCACTCGAGAAATACTCTGTGTACCAGTTACTACGACACCTCTCAAAGTGCCCTGCTCGACATAGTAGCCGCCGTTGACAAAGGTAAGGTCAGCGGTCTGTCTTCCGTCATTGTTACTTGCCACCTTGTTGTTGAAAATGATCTTCGCGGGAATGTCGTCTGGAGTCATTTCTGTAGTGGTGTTGGGCTTATAGGCTTTGCCGTTCCACGTCCACTTATAGACCTTGTTGCCTTTGTTATTACCCAGTAGTGTGCAGGTGGCTCCCGGCCATACTCCTGTAGTGAAGTTGCACTTGTCGTTCCACGCCCAGCAGCGGATGTTGCTATAGGTGGAAGGAATCTCGAAGAAAGCGCAAATCTCGCCATCGTTGACTTTACAGAATGAAGGGATGGTGAATACAGGGTCATCGCCAATGTCGTCAAGGGCTGAGACGTCTACCACCTCACTAACATACACTTTGTAGTTGGTTCCCTCGGTAGCAAGTTTCATGCCGTCGGTAGAGGCTGTTGCATTGCCCAAGAGCAGGAGTACATTGCCTTGAGTCCCCTGTACCTGAAGCACGTAGCCAGTAGAGGATGCTGACTTCTGGAGGATGCCGCTCTGGTTGTGAATACCAGCAGCTTTGCGGATGGTAATCAGTTTTTTGATGGTGGCAGGATACTGTTTCCAGTGACCTAACCAGACGCAGGGCGTGCCGGGCATCATGAGGATAAAGGCGTTGGCCGCCTCGATGTTGTTGTAAAGTGGGCATTCGCCGAAACGTCCTGTGTCGTGATTGTCGACAAAGGTCACGGCATAGCGCTTGTAATTGTTGTCGTTGCACAACGCGACGCCGTTCAGCCGGCTCCATTGTCCTAGGGCGAAGGCGTCGTTGA
>Ga0310694_10005621_pt1 | contig 11976 bp, 8 predicted proteins | sample 174DNAGHGhighgp2_FD_203884 | JGI IMG/M metagenome (GOLD analysis project Ga0310694, IMG submission 203884) | Sheep rumen microbial communities from Palmerston North, Manawatu-Wanganui, New Zealand - 1742 DNA GHGhigh gp2 (v2) (version 2) | ecosystem: Host-associated > Mammals > Digestive system >...
AGACGAGCGGCAAGGTCAAGGCTCTCAAGGAGGGCGTCGCCACCATCTCGGTCCATCCCGTCTCCGACGAGAGCATCAAGGACGAGGTCCCTGTCAGCGTCACGGGGATCGCCTCCGTCAAGATCGGCCGCAGCGGAGAAGCATTTGTCTCCGGAAACACTTTCAATGTTACGGCCGGCGGAACCATCAAATTCTCTGCCTCGGTGAAAAACGGCCGCGGCGAAACTGTCTCCCGGGACCTCACCTGGGCCATTGAATCCGGTTCCGGCGCCAGCATTGACCAAAATGGCCTTTTTACGGCGGCCAATTCGGCCAATGGCCAAATTCAAGTCAGTGCTTCTGTCAAGAAGTATCCGTCCATCAAAGATGTCGTCACTGTGGGTGTCGTTCCTATTCCCACCGGCATCGAAATTACCGGATGGAACAGTGACACAGAGATCAATCTGAAAGAAGGGGAAAGCACGACCTTCACGGTCAAAGTTATTCCTGCGAACGCCGCCCAGACGGTCAACATCAAATTCCAGGACACCGCCAACTATAACATGAGTTCGCACTTCGACGTAAGCGAACAGACGGTCAGCGGCGGGAAGAAGTTTACCGTGAGGGGCCTTACGCAAACCTACAGGAAGGTTGTCATGACCGTTTCCCCGAAATCGAACGACAAGATAACAGAAAGCCGGACACTCACAGTTGACCTGTACTACAGTTCGGATGTCAAATCCGGTGATTATATCTATTACAACGGGAACGCCAGTGCACCTGCCTTCAAATCCGTCGACTGCGGTCTCCGCTTCCAGGACGGTTCGTCCCTGCGTTGGAAAAGCGGCCAGCCGGAGAGTCCTTCCACCCTTTCCGGATGGACGCTTGTCGGCGTACTTGTGACGACAGACCTCCCCTCTGACGATGATTTTCTCGGTTTGTCGAAATTGAACGACTGCACGGACGGGACAAAGGCGACCGGACTGTATGAATACCGGAATTTCCGGAAATCCAGTCTCATCGGCCTTTCCAATAAGAGCGGCGTCCACGGACTCGTCATCTCCGGCATCGATTCGGAGGATGTAACGTGGAACGGCACAAAGACAGCCACCATGAACTGGCAACGCAGCAGAACGGAATTGATAGCCAACACGACGGACAAGGGAGGCGGCTTGTACCAGTATCAGCTCAGAGGAAAGATCGCCCTCAGTTCCGACGAGGCTGCAGCGAGTTACGGGACCTTCGTCAGTTATGGTCTCCTGTCACACTTGCTGCTCGATTTCTACAACAAACACCTGAACAACAAGGATTACACCGTGGAACCGGTCAACTATGTCGAATCCCTGCACCAGAACAAGTTCCCCATCCCGGACATCAACAGCGGCAAGTGTACCGGCTGGTTCGTTCCGGGAGAGGCGGAATGGAAGCTATACAAAAATAACATCAATACAGTCAAGCCTGTTATCAGCTCTTATAGTCAATTTTCAAAGACCTTCTTCGCCTATTGGACGACCATGGAGATGAATGCCGACAAAGCCTACTACTTCAGCACCGGCAACAATCTGCTCACGACGGTCAAAGCTACAGACGCCCACGTCCGACCGATGTTCTACCTCTAGGAAATTTTTGTAATTCTCAAAAATCCATTATCTTTGCAAGGTTAAATTGTAACGGTTGATATGGAGCCTCCCAGTTCGGTGATCTCTCTTGTAGCGGGCGTCGGTTCAGACGACCCTCTGTCGCGATGGTCCACCACATGACAACGGGCCCCGATATCCGAAAGGATGTCGGGGGCGCTGCATTGCCGTTCAACGCAATATAGAATGGGACTATATTTAAAAAAGAAACTCGAAAACGAAGCCATCATCGGCGTATGGCAGATTACGGAAACCGAAGCTGAACTGATCGAACTCAGCTCGACGCCGACCGACGAGATGGAGGAAATCTCGTTTATCCGGAGCGAATCGCTCCGCAAGCAACGCCTGGCCGTCCGGGCGCTCCTCAACACCCTTTTCGACGAAAAGGTCTATCTGTCTCACCACGACAACGGGAAGCCCTACCTGGAGAACAACCCGACCAACATTTCCATCACCCATACCGACAAGTACGTCGCCGTCATCCTCCACGACGAAGACGACTGCGGCATCGACATCGAATCCATGGACCGGGACTTCTCGGCCGTGGAAAAGAAAGCCCTCTCCGAAGAGGAAATCGACGACCTGGAGCTGGACAAGCGGAACGAGCAGCTCGCCATCTACTGGTGCGCCAAGGAAGCCATCTTCAAACTGCTCTCCGTCTATAACCTCAACTTCGCCGAGCAGATCGAGGTGGAGCGCTTCCGCGTCCGGGGAGAAGGCGAACTGGAAGCCACTTTCATCGACAAGGACGAGGACGAAGAAGAGTTCGCGCTGGAGTACATGACCTTCGACCGCCACGTGCTCGTGTGGGTGGTCAGATAGGGGGCTGTTGATAACTCCGCCCCAGAAGCAACAAAAAAGTTTCATTTTAGAATTATTCTAAATTAAAAATACGTGCTATTCGCTGTTAATCATTGAATTAACAGCGAATTTTGCTTTTTGTTGATAACTTTTTCCGCACAAAAGAAATCAACATTGCAGGGAATAAATTATCTTTGTTACCCGAACCACTTATCGGAAACAAATACTTAGACATATAACCTGCCATGGTAAAGCGTGTACTCAAGCGCGACGGACGTCGCGTTGAATTCAACAACCAGAAAATCGTCGCCGCCATCCTCAAGGCGATGGACGTGACCGAAAACGGAGAGGACATCGTCCTCGCCGCCCAGATTGCCCATGCGATCTCCAACCTCGAAAAAGAGGAAATGACCGTCGAGGAGATCCAGGATGTCGTCGAAAACGAGCTGATGAACAGCCCGCGCCAGGAGGTGGCCAAGGAGTATATCCGCTACCGCAACAAGCGCAACATGGCCCGCAAGGCCAAGACCAACGAGATCTTCCAGACCATCATCGAGGCCCAGGTGAACGACATCACCCGGGAAAATGCCAACATGAACGCGGACACCCCCGCCGGCATGATGATGAAGTTCGCCTCCGAGGCGACGAAGAGCTTCGTGGACGAGAACCTGCTGTCCGACCCGGTCCGCGAGGCCGTGGCCGGCAACTACATCCACATCCACGACAAGGACTACTATCCGACCAAGTCCCTGACCTGCATCCAGCACCCGCTGGACCTGATCCTGGAGCACGGCCTGAAAGCCGGACACGGCGAATCCCGCCCGGCCAAGCGCATCGAGACCGCCTCGGTGCTCGCCTGCATCTCGATGGAGACGGTCCAGAACGAGATGCATGGCGGACAGGCCATCCCGGCCTTCGACTTCTACCTGGCCCCCTTCGTCCGCAAGACCTTCGAAGAGGAAATCGACCAGGTTTCCGCCTTTGACAACACCGACTACAGCGCCTTGAAGACCGCGGCCATCGACGACTACCTGAAACGCGACCTGACCGGCCTGCAGGGCAAGGACCGCGCCCTCCAGCACGCCATCAACCAGACCGTGAGCCGGGTCCACCAGGCGATGGAGGCGTTCGTCCACAATATGAACACCATCCACAGCCGCGGCGGCAACCAGGTCGTCTTCTCGTCCATCAACTATGGCACCGACACCTCCGCCGAAGGCCGCTGCATCATCCGTGAGATCCTCAACACCACCTACGAAGGCGTCGGCAACGGCTCCACGGCCATCTTCCCGATCCAGATCTGGAAGAAGAAACGGGGCGTGAGCTACCTGCCGGAAGACCCGAACTACGACCTGTACAAGTTCGCCTGCCGGGTCAGCGCCCGCCGCTTCTTCCCGAACTTCGTCAACCTCGACGCGAGCTTCAACCAGGATCCCGCCTGGAAAGCGGACGACCCGAAGCGCTATATCCATGAAGTGGCGACGATGGGATGCCGCACGCGCGTGTTCGAAAACCGTTTCGGACCGAAGACCTCCATCGGCCGGGGCAACCTGAGCTTCACCACCATCAATATCGTCAAGCTCGCCATCGAGTGTATGGAGGACAAGGACAAAGACCTCCGGATCCAGCACTTCTTCGAGAAACTGGACTGGGCGCTGGAAATCGCCGCCCGCCAGCTCGACGAGCGCTTCCAGTTCCAGAAGACCGCCCTCAAGAAGCAGTTCCCGCTGCTGATGAACGGCCTGTGGCTGGGCAGCGACAAGCTGGACGATGACGACACGATCGAGTCCGTCATCAACCAGGGCACCCTCGGCATCGGCTTCATCGGCCTGGCCGAGTGCCTGATCGCCCTCGTGGGCAAGCACCATGGCGAAAGCGAGGAGGCGCAGGAGCTGGGCCTGAGGATCGTCACCTTCATGCGTGACAAGATCAACGGCTTCTCCGAGAAATACCAGCACAACTACTCGGTGCTCGCCACGCCGGCGGAAGGCCTGGCCGGCAAGTTCACCAAACGGGACAAGAAGACCTTCGGCATCCTGCCCGGCATCACGGACAAGGACTACTACACCAACTCCAACCATGTTCCCGTATACTACAAGTGCACCCCGGAGCACAAGGCGAAAATCGAGGCTCCGTACCATGAACTGACCCGCGGCGGCCATATCTTCTATGTCGAGATCGACGGCGACGCGACCCACAATCCCGACGCCATCATGCAGATCGTGGACCTGATGGACAAGTACAACATCGGCTACGGCTCGGTCAACCACAACCGCAACCGCTGCCTGGACTGCGGCTACGAGAATGCGGAGAAGGACCTGCGCGAATGCCCCCACTGCCACGGCCACCACATCGACACGCTCCAGCGCATCACCGGCTACCTGGTCGGAACGACGAACCGCTGGAACTCCGGTAAACTCGCCGAACTCCACGACCGCGTCGTGCATGAATAGCTAAAGGGGCGTGTAATTACAGGTTCGCGAACCTGTAATTACCGCCACATCCCTATGAAAATCAAAGTACTGAATATCTTGGAGCAGACAATGGCCGACGGACCCGGATTCCGGACGGCCATTTACTGCGCCGGCTGCGCCCACCACTGCCCCGGCTGCCACAACCCCCAAAGCTGGGACTTCGACGGAGGACAGTGGATGGACACGGAAGATTTGCTGGACATCATCAAAGCCGACAGCATGTCCAACGTCTCCTTCTCCGGCGGCGACCCCTTCTACCAGGCGGAAGCCTTCACCGAACTGGCCCGGCGCATCAAGCAGGAGACCACGAAAACAATCTGGTGCTGGACCGGATTCACGTTGGAAGAAATTGAAGCAGACCCCGTTATGCGGGAGATGCTCCCCTGGCTGGACGTACTGGTGGACGGTCCGTTCATCCTGGAGGAGCGGGACACCGACCTCCTGTTCCGAGGCAGCCCCAACCAGCGCATCATATACCTCGGAGGAGCCCCGGAAGAAGATATCATCCCCGGGACCGTGCCGCTGGAAAAACTCCGTTAGCGGAGCCAGGATTCAGGATTCTGGGGCGACTGCCCCTTCCATAGTTCGAAATGAAGTTCGTCCTCGCCGCCGATGGTATCGACGACGCCGAGGACCTGTCCCGTCTTGACCTTCGTCCCCTCCTTCACGCTTACGGTCTTGAGCCGGCAGTAGAGTGTGAAATAGTCGCCGTGCTGGACCAGGACGCACTGGTTGTAGCCCGGCATGACATGGATGCTGGCGACCGTGCCGTCGAATACCGCCTTGACGGCGCAGTTCCGGGCGACGGCGACATTGACCCCGTTGTTGAAGGGCAGGGTCACATTCTTGTAAACCGGATGGGGATGGGAGCCGAAGGAGCCTGTCACCGTTCCCTCCACCGGCCAGGGCAGCCGGCCTTTGTTGGAAGCGAAGGAGGAGGACAACTGGGCGTCCACGGCCGTCGTGGCCTTCTTCTTGGCTTCGGCCGTTTTCCGCTGGATGATCTGGTCGGTCTTCCGCTTGAGTTCCGACATCTCCTTCTGGCGGCGGGCGAGTTCCTTCTGGTAACGGCTGCGGTCACTCTTGAGCTGGGCGACGAGTCCGCTGACTTCGGCCTCCTCTCCCTGAAGCTGCTTCACGTCCTCAACCCGGCTCTCCCGCACGGCGGCGGCCGTTTTCTTCAAGGAGGACAGGCGGGCCGACTGCGTTTCCAGTTCGGACTGCATCGCAAGCAGCTGCTCCCCCTGGGCGCTCATCTCCCGGGAGAAACTCCGCAGATAACCGAAGCGGCGGAGTCCCTGGGAGAAACTCTCGCTGGAAAGGATGTACATATACCACAGGCGGGCGTCCCGGTTCTTGTAGGCGCTCCGCACCAGGCGGTTGTAATAGACGCTGAGCGTGTCGTACTCCTGCCGCAGGCGGTCGATGTCCTGCTGGCAGCGGGAGATGCTGTCGTCCAGCACCCGGATTTCCCGTTCGCTTTCGTTGATCAGGGCCTTGCGCCGGTTGATTTTGCGCTGGACCAGATTCAGGTTCTGCAGGGCCTTGTCCCGGTTCCTGGCATTGGCCTTGAGCTGGGCGTTCAGAACGGCGATTTCCTTTTCCAGCTGGGCCTTCCGTCCGGAAGATTTCTGGGCGGAGAGCGGCAGCAGGGCCAGCAGCAGCATCAGACAGACGACCAGGCGTTTCATCGTTTGGCGGCGGCTTTGCGGGCGGCGATCCTTTCTTCCAGATCCGGGATCTCACCGCCGGTGTTGCGGCCACGGGCCTCCATCCAATAGGAAAAGGCCAGGTCGTATTCCTTCAGGGCAAAGAGGATTTCGGCATAATGGTCCAGCAGGACCACATTCTCCTTGCCGCCATAAATCATGGCCCGCTTGATATGGGGCTTGGCCTCGGCATCCTTCTTCTGGAGATGGAGGATCCAGGCGTATGTGTCCAGGTAGGTCGGATTGTCGGGCTCCGCCTGGATGGTTTTCAGCGACATGGCCGCCGCTTTCTTCAGGCTCTTGCCCTTCAGGGAAAGGAAATAGGCGTAGTTGTTCAGCACCGGCGCATAATCCGGGTCGATCTTGAGGGCCTTGTCGTATGCGCGGAAGGCCTCCCGCTCATCGCCTTTCTCATGGGCGGCGTCCCCGATGGTGGACCAGGCCCGCTTGAGGACCTCCGGATCGCGGGATGACTTGGTGAGGGTCAGGCTGTTGCCGATGATGGCATCATAGTCTTTCAACTGGTAATTGGCCATGTTGACATAGTCCAGGAAGGCCAGTTCATGGGTCCGGTTGAAAACATCGAGCGCCGCGTCCCGCATGGGAACCCACTCCTTTTCGGAGCCGAGATACTGAATCCAGGAAGCCGACAGCGGCAGGCTTTCCGGATACAGGGAGGCCGCCTTCCGGAAATAAGGACCCGCCTCCGTCTTCCGGCCGGTGGAATAGAAGTAGGTGCCGGCGGTCGAAAGGAGGGTGGAATCCGTCGGATGGACCGCCACGGCGTCCAGGACCAGGGTGTCCATGCTGCTCTGGAGGCGGCGGAGCAGGCGGGGATCCGTCTGCCGCACCACGCCCGCCAGGTACAGGCTCTTGGACCGGGTCGGGGTGTCGGGGTCCCGCATGAAGCGTCCTGCGCTCCGGAAGAAGGCCGGATAATTCCGCTGGCGGAAGAAAATCTCCGATTCGCCGACCAGAGCCGGTGCGTAATCCCCCTGCAGCGAGAGGGCCTCCGCATACTGTTTCAGTGCCAGGGTATCCTCGAAGGCATGGGCATAATAGTCGCCGAGCGCGGTGAGGGTGATGGGAGAAGAGTATTCGTCATTGAATTTTTTCAGCGAGGCGACGGCCTCTTCTTCCTTGCCCATCTGGCCCAGGATTTCGTAGCGGGTCACGGCAATCTGTTCCGTCGGACCCATATAGTTCTCGACGTCTGAGAGGGCTTTCAGCGCATCCTCGAAACGGCCCTGCTTGAGGTAGAGCGACAGCAGGTCGTAGGAGACGGACACCTTGTCCGGAAAATCTTTCAGGATTCCTTCGTACAGACGGATGACCATCTCGGTCTCGCCGCTGCGCTCATAGAGGGAGGCCAGGGCGCTGCGGTACCAGTAGTTGCCCGGGTCCAGCTCGGAGGCCTTGCCGATGTGCCGGAGGGCGTCTTCCGTCTTGCCCCGGGCCGCTTCGGCCTTCCCCAGATAGTACCAGAGGGCATCGTCGTCCGGATGGGCCGACACAAGAGAGTTCAGCAGACGCTCCGCTCCCGCCATGTCCCCTTTGTCATAAAGGGCCACGGCATCCACCAGACGGGCGTCCGAAGACTGGGCGGCGGCCCCCAGCGAAAAGAGCAGCGTCAAGACCAAGAGGAAGATATGACGATGAATCTTCATTTCTTTTACAAAATTAGCAGAATTTTTTCGAACTTTGTAAAGTCAAGCTTGAAAAAACCGGGCCAGTGAAACGTTTTCCTTTCAAATTGCATCTTATTACCTGGATAACAGAGGATAACCCAGGTGGCGCGTCGTCGTGGACGGAGCGTGTCGAAGATGCCAGAAAAGGGGACCGGAAGGCCCAGAAAGCCCTTTTCGAGGCGCTCGCGCCGAAGATGATGGCCGTATGTCTCCGCTATGTCGGAGACCGGGAAACGGCCGAAGATCTGCTGCAGGAAGGCTTCATCACCCTGTTCTCCAAACTGGACAGTTACTCGGGGACCGGTTCCTTTGAGGGCTGGGCACGCAAGATCTTTGTCAACACCGCACTGATGCATCTGAGAAAAACCGATGCCCTCAAACTCTCCGACGACATTTCCGAGGCCCGCAGCCTCTCCGACGAAATGCCGCTACCGGACCGCCAGCTGGGATACAGGCAGCTCCTCAAGCTGATCGCCTCGCTTCCGGCGGACGCCCGGACGGTCTTCAACATGTATGTCGTGGAAGGTTATTCCCACAAAGAAATCGCAGAGGCGCTCGGATGTACGGAGGCGACCTCCCGCTCGAAACTCCAACGGGCGCGGCTGCGGCTGCAGCAACTGATCCTGCAAGAAACAAAAGTATGAACGAAAGCAATTTTGACCTCGAGATAAAACGCATCCTGTCGGATGCACGCGAGCCGGTCTCCCCTTCCGTATGGGAAGGGGTCGCCGCCGGACTCGACCGGAAGCGCCGCCGCATTCCCCTATGGGTGTGGTGGAGCCTTTCCGGCGCCGCCGCAGCGGCCGCCATCCTCCTTGTCGTCCTGACGACCATCAAGGTCCAGGGCCCGGACGTCCCCTTTGTGGAAGAACAGCTCCGGCAGTCCTCCCTGCTGTCCGAGGCCGTCGAAGCGCCCGCTCCCGTCCCTGCACCCGTACAGGAATGGGTGCCGCAGGCGGCGCCGAAAGCCGCGCCGACCACTCCTGCCGCTCCTGCCACGGCGCCGGTGCCGGCCGTTTCTGACGATCCGGTAATGTCGGTGAAGCTCGCCGAGGAGCAGCCCGCGCCCCAGGCGGCGGAGACCGTGACAGAGGCCCTGCAGCCGCAGCAAACCGAATCTGCCCCGCAGCCGGCGGCTACAGCGAAAAACACCCCGGACGAATCGGAACAATGGGCCCGGATCATCGCCGAGGAGGAGACACCGAAGGCGAAACGGGGACTGGAATGGACCGTTTCCGGCAACCTTCAGGACCGTTTCCGGCGCAATGCCAGCGGACGCGCCCTGCGCCGCGCCCCGTCCTCCGGCCGCCCTGCCCCGACGGAGACAGGCATTTCATGGGAAAATCCCGAATACAGTTTTTCCATCCCCTTTACGGCCGGAATCGGCGTCCGGTTCCGCTTCAGCGACCGCTGGAGCCTCGGGACCGGCGTCCAGTACACCAACATGAGCCGTTCCTTCATCGGCGACTATGTGGAGCTGGACGATGAGGGCGCCGTCGATTTCGAACTCCTCCAGACCGACATGCAGAACATGCAGCACTGGGTCGGCGTCCCCCTCAACGTCTATTTCGACATCCTGCCCAAAAGCCGCTGGAGAGTCCATGCCTTTGCCGGCGGCACGGTGGAATACCTGCTGAACAACCATTATCTGGTCCATACCAACGGCAATGACATCCGCCTGGACAAGCGGGGCAAGGGCATACAGCCCTCCATCGGAGCCGGCGTCGGCGTGGAACTAAGCCTCACACCGGCCTTCGGCCTGTTCTTCGATCCGAGCGTCCGCTACTACTTCGACACGAAGCAGCCGCGCTCCATCCGGACCGTCCAGCCGCTGCGGATGGATCTGGAAGCGGGTGTAAGATTTACACTCTAAACCCCGCGAAACATATTCCGAGCCCTTGAAACAGGACAAGTTATCAACAACTTGCCCTGTTTTCGTTTTTCCGTCTTATCTTGGCCGAAAAAATGTCGGCATGAGAAGATGGATTTTCGTGGGCCTTGTGGCCGTTTCCTGCAGCAAAATGTCCCTGTTTCCGCAGCCGCGCTCCCGCACGGAGGCCGGCGGGCGCAGACCCGTCAGCGAGACGGAGGCGGGTCAGCGGGACCTGCATGTCTATCTGACCGCAGTCGTATGGCCGGAGGGCTATGACTGGCAGCGGGACACCGCCGCCGCGGAGCCTTCCCTGCTGCTCCTCCGAGACGGGGAAACATGGCTCAGGACCGCTCTCCTGGACGGTTCGGTCCACCGCTGGCGGAACGGCCACCTCTGGGAGTCAGGCTTCCGGGACGGCGCGACCTTCCTCCTGCGGGACGGGAAGGAGTTCGCACGGTGGGAAGGAGAAGAGGCCCTCAAAGGATTCCTGCAGGAAAGAGACGGGGTTTACACCCTCACCCAGCGTGTGGGGACGCCCGGGGTGCGGCTCCGGAGGAGCGGAGAACTCCTGTTTGCGGACGACCGGGGAACCGTCCTGGGCTCGATGGACGAAAGCGGCTGGGACGGCGGAGCCCTTGCCAAGGACACAGAGGCGCTCTGCTATGGCTATTTCGCCCCTTCGGACGGCGGACGGCGGGAATTCCGCTTCATGGAAGGGGCGGAGCTCTTCCGCCTGGTCCCCCCGGAAGAATGGACGGAAATCTACGACGCGAGGCGCCTCGGCGGCATCCTGTACCGCACCCAGGCCGACGCTGCCGGGCTTTTCCTTCTCGCGGACGGCGGGGGCGGACGGATTCCCCTTCCGGCAGGCTCCCGTCTGAACAAACTCCTTCCCCAGGACGAGAGCCTTTTGGTCTTCGGTTTCCAGGAGTCAGAGGCATGGACCCGGCACCCGCAGCATCCTCTCTATTCTTTTCCGGCGGCCAAAATACTGGCGGACTATTATACGGACGGGACGGCGGAGGCCTGGATCGAGACCGATGCCGACGGGCGGGTCGTCCGCCTTGCGGCGCCGCACGAGCCGGACAGAACGGTCTTTCTACAAGGGGATTACCGCCTGATGGCGCCGGTGTGCGGCATGCTGCGCCATGGACACTTTGCGGCGGGACTGACGGACCTTGACGGCGGAGCCCATCTGCTTTGCCTGGACGGAATGGCCATTCCCCTGCGTTTCAATGGATATATCACCTCAATCTGTCTTGAATAATATGCTGGTCTATGTACAAGGAGCCAAGTGCATCGGGATTGAAGCCGTCCCGGTCACCATCGAAGTCAACGTCACCCTGGGTGTCGGCATCCATCTGGTGGGGCTCGCCGACGCCGCCGTCAAGGAAAGCCTGCTGCGCACCGTCACAGCCCTGCAGGCGAGGGGTTTCCGCGTCCCTGGGAAGAAAATCGTCATCAATCTCGCACCCGCCGACATGCACAAGCAGGGCAGCGGCTACGACCTTCCCATCGCCCTGGGCGTCATCGCGGCGACCGGGCAGCGGGACCTGCCCCTGCTCGGGGAGTATCTGATCATGGGCGAACTGGGCCTGGACGGCAGCCTGAGGAGCGTCAGCGGCTGTCTGCCCATGGTCGAAATGGCCGCCAGAACCGGGCTGAAGGGCTGTATCTTCCCGGAAGACTCCGCCATGGAAGCCATCGATTACCGGGAGACGGAAATCTACGGGGTCCGGACGCTGGACGACGTGCTGCAGATTCTGGAGGGGAAGGAGGATCCGTCCGGATTTCTGATCTGGAACACGGAACGCT
>Ga0310694_10005623_pt1 | contig 11973 bp, 15 predicted proteins | sample 174DNAGHGhighgp2_FD_203884 | JGI IMG/M metagenome (GOLD analysis project Ga0310694, IMG submission 203884) | Sheep rumen microbial communities from Palmerston North, Manawatu-Wanganui, New Zealand - 1742 DNA GHGhigh gp2 (v2) (version 2) | ecosystem: Host-associated > Mammals > Digestive system...
CTTCGGCGTGAACTTCTCCGTATATTACCTGATCCTCACCCGGCAGACCAAGCGGGCCTTGCAGGACGAGGAGCTTCACTGGTACGTGGGCATCATCCTCGCCGTGCTGGTGATCCTGGTCCTCAACACCTACAAGCTCTTCCCCAGCCTGGGCGAAGCGATCCACCACGTGTTCTTCACCATCTGCTCCATCATCACCACCACGGGCTTCTCCACGGTGGACTTCAACCTGTGGCCGGAACTCAGCAAGTGGATATTGGTCCTCCTCATGTTCATGGGCGCTTCCGCCGGCAGCACCGGCGGCGGCATGAAGGTGAGCCGCATCCTGATCCTCATCAAGAGCCTGAAGAACCAGATCGCCTCCATGCTCCGGCCCCGGAGCGTCCACATCGTGCGCCTCAACAAAAAGATGGTGGACGATTCCACCGTTCGGGGCGTCCACGTGTTCGCCCTGGCCTATTTCTTCATCCTGGGCATCTCCGCCCTCATCGTGTCCCTGGACAACTACGACGGCGTCACCACCCTGACCTCCGTCATCGCCTGCATCAGCAACATCGGCCCCGGCCTCAACATGGTGGGCCCCACGGGAAACTACGCCGCCTTCTCGGACTTCTCCAAGATCGTCCTGTCCCTGGACATGCTCTTTGGCCGGCTCGAGATCTTCCCCATGCTCCTCCTCTTCTCCCCCCGGGCCTGGCGGAGCAACGGATAAGCGGCGGCCACACAGCTAACTAAGTACAGAAAAAAAACAAAGCAGGCGTCATGCCTGCTTTTTTTGTGCTTTTTGCAGCCGATCATCTCGTCAGCTCATAGAGGAGGATCGCGCCGAAGACGGCGGCGTTGAGAGACTCGGCCCGACCGGGCATGGGAAGGCGATAGGGATAGCAGAGGGCGGCGGCTTCGTCCGTAACGCCGTTGCCCTCATTCCCCACCAGCAAAGCCATTCTGCCGGTCTTGGGGGGCAGGGTCTCGCTGCCTTTCAGATGGCCGCAGAGGCAGGTGTAACCCTGATCGTTGAGGGCGCGGAGGGCAGCGGGGATATCCGTCACATACACAGGCAGATGGTAGACGGAGCCCATGGAGGCCCGGAGGGTCTTGGGCGAGAAGGGGTCGGCGCACTGGGGGGACAGGATCACGGCCCCGGCGCCCAGAGCGTCCGCCGTGCGGATCAGAGTGCCCACGTTGCCCGGGTCCTGGACGTCCTCCAATAGGAGCACGATGCCCTGGAACGCTTCCGGCAGCGGGACGGCGGGCGTCTTCGCCACGGCACACAGGCTTTGGGGCGTGCCCGCGGTGGAGAGGGCGTCCATGACGCTGCCCGAGACCTCCACGGTCTCACAGGGGAAGTCCAGGGCTCCGGCGTACCCCGCCCGCGCGAAGACGGTTTCGAGGGCCGTCCCGGAGATCAGGGCCTCCCGGACCAGCTTGTCCCCTTCGATGAAGTGGCAGCCGGTCTCCTTCCGGTACTTGCTCTCCCGGAGGGATCGGGCCCGCTGAATGCGGGGATTGGTGCGGCTGGTGATGCGATCCATAGGTTTACCTCATGAAAGGAATAAAAAAGCCACCGTTTCGGTGGCGGGGTGTGTCAGACGCTCAGACGCTGCGGACGATCTTGCCGGAACGGAGGCAACGCGTGCAAACGTTCATGATCTGAGTCTTTCCATCAACGATCACATGAACGCGCTGCACGTTGGGAGCCCAGCTGCGCTTGGTCTTGCGATTGGAATGGCTGACATTATTTCCGGACATCTTGCCCTTATTGCAGACTTCACAGAACTTACCCATTCAAGTCCACCTCCTTTGCAAAAATCGAACGGAGCTATATTACCATAGACCTCCCGCAAATGCAAGCTTTTTTTAGACTAAATCTAAAAAATTGTTTTGCCGCAGGGCCTCATAGAGGACGATGGCCACCGAATTGCTCAGATTCAGGGAGCGCTGGCTCTCACCCATGGGGATGCGGATGGCATGATCGGCGTTTTTCGCCAGCAGTTCCTTGGGCAGGCCCGCCGTCTCCTTGCCGAAGACCAGAAAATCCCCGTCCCGAAAGGCCGTGTCCGTATAGCGGTTTTCGGCGTGGGTAGAGGCGTAAAAGAACCGGCTGTCGGGATACAGGGCCTGCAGCTCCTCCAGGCTGTCGAAATAGCTGATGTCCAGGGTGTGCCAGTAATCGAGGCCCGCCCGCTTCAGGTGCTTGTCGTCCACGGAGAAGCCCAGGGGACGGATGAGGTGCAAGCAGGAGCCGGTCACGGAACAGGTCCGTGCCACGTTCCCCGTGTTCTGCGGTATCTCCGGTTCTACCATGACGATATGAAACATAGGTCGATCCCCTCCAACTGCTCTCTTTTACGTAAAATTTTAGCATAATTTTTGTGACAGCGGTTGAACAATCTGTGAATAGACGGTATAATGCAAGCATGTATACGCGAAAGAATGTCCCTGAGAAGGCGACATCTAAAACTGCATCCTCGAAACGCCCCGCCGACAGTACCGCCCGGTCTTCTTCGTCTGCCCGCACGGCAGAGCTGACCGAGGAGGAAAAGGCTCGCCGCGCCGCCGCCCGCAAGCGCGCCGCCGCCCGCCGCAAGGAGCAGGAGCGCAAACGGCAAAAGCGCATCTTCCTGCTGGCGGCCGGCATGTTCCTGACCGCCGTGGTGGTGCTGGTATGGGCCGTGGTCCTGATGGTGAAGCGCAGCCGTCTCGACGTGGTCGCGGTGGACGCCAGTCCCGACGCCACTGCCTATACGGCTCCCCCGCAGACTGGCTCCAGTCCCACCAGTCAAACCGGCGATCCCGGCTCCATCCCCCCCGCCTCCAGCGTCATCCCCCGCGGCGTCACGGTGAACGGCGTCCAGGTGGGCGATCTTACCGTGGATCAGGCTCGATCCGCCCTGACCCAGAGCTTTGAAAACGATCTGAACAGCGTAGCTATCACGCTGAAAAACGAGTATTTCAACGCCACGCTGAACCGCAACGATATCGGCGCTTATTTTGACATGGACGCCGCCCTGGCCACTGCAGCGGCCTCTGCCAGCGACGCTCAGGTGAAGGCCACCATGCTCTATGATAAGGAAACGCTGACGCAGGCCCTGGCCGCCCTCAACGACAAGGTGCCCGGTCACGCCACCAACGCCACCATGTCCATCGACTACGACAGCTACACCGTGGGCAAGACTACCTACCAGAAGCCCAAATTCGTCTACACCGAGGGCACCAACGGGATGCAGCTCGACACGGCGGCGGTGGCCGGCCAGATCGAAAGCGCTCTGCAAAGCGGCACCTATCAGCTGTCCTTCTCCCCCAACGTGACCGTGTCCGAACCGGCGGTGACGGTGGCGAGCCTGAAAAAAGCCACCACGAAGCTGTCCTCCTTCCACACGCTGTACTACTTCACCGGCACCAGCTCCACGGATAAAGACATCTTAGCGATCCGTGAGGGGCGGGACGCCAACATCAGCAAGGGCGTGGGGATCATGAACGTGATCACCCTCAAGCCCGGTGAAAGCTTCAGCTTCAACAAGAAGACCGGGGACCGAACCGAAAAGAAGGGCTGGGCCATGGCGCCCGCCATCTACGGCAAGGACCATCGGCCGGAACCCGGCGGCGGCATCTGCCAGGTGAGCACCACCATGTACAACGCCCTGCTCCAGGCCGGCGTGGAGATCACCTATCATCGGCCCCACTCGATCCCCTCGGACTATGTGGATTTGGGCTGGGACGCCACGGTGGACTCCAACCACATCGACTTCAAGTTCAAGAACAACAAGCAGAACACCATCTACCTGTTCGTGTACATCACCAAGAACAAGGACAGCTCCCGTAAAAAGGAAGTCCATGTGGACGTATACGGCATGGAGGAGCCGGGCATCACCTACAAGACCCGGACCGAGCTCCTTTCCGAGGATAAGGCCGTCAATCCGGAGATCAAGTACGACAAGAAGCAGTACGAGGGGTATCAGGAGAAGACCCGCGAATCCCACGACGGCTACGTGGTTGCCACCTACGTGGACATGTATACCGACAAGAAGAATCCCAAGACCATCTACTCCTACACCGCCTCCTACGACAAGATCGAGGAGCTGTGGATCTACGGCACCAAGCCTACTCCCACGCCCGGCCCGACTAAGACGCCCAAGGGCGCCATCCCCCCCAAGACAACGCCCACGGCAGAATCCTACGTACCGGGTTACTGATACCTCAAATAAAAAGGAGGGCTCGTGGAGCCCTCTTTTTTCATGCGTTATCGGATGCCGTGTTCGGTCATGGACTTCAGCAGGAAGTCTCGGGCCTTGCTGGGCGGCAGGTGCGCCTGCACGTCCCGCGAGTCCACGTAATCCCCATTGTCCACGCAGGCCAGCAAAAGCTCGATGGTGAACACATCGAAGATATGGGGATCGGAGAAGGCCTTCTCCACGGTGGTGTTCATGCGGTTGTTCAGGGCTTCCAGGATGCAGGTATAGACGAAATGATCCCGGCCCAGCAGCTCTCCCAGCCGATCCAGGCTGTTGAGAGCTTCCTGCATCTGAGCCACCAGCACGTGCCGCCGATAGCCGCCCGTGCCCTCTCCGCCCGTCAGTATGGCGTCCACGGAGCAATGGAGCAGCACCGCCAGATCCGGCAGCAGCGCCACGTCGGGCAGGGTCTCCCCCCGCTCCCAGTTGGAGACGGACTGGGCGCTGACCCCCAGCCGCTCTCCCAGCTTCGCCTGGGTCAGGCCCACCTCCTTGCGGCCCGTTTGGATGAACGCGCCTATCTTTTCCAAATCCAAATACATGATCTTCATCTCCTTTCCAAAGCAAGGATACCACCGGAGGACGCCTATGGCAATCGAGCGCTCCTTGAGCGCCACGGCCAAAAGGTCAAGGAACGGTTCTATACAAAAGGAAGGTCGCTGCCGACCTCCCTTTCACCCTTTCCTGTTATGCGTTCCGCTTGCTGTGAAAGTGTACCAGCACTCCCAGGAGCCCCACCGCCAGGCAGCCGACGCCGCCGCCCACCGCGCCCTTTACGAGCATGAACAGGCCCGCCGCCGCCAGGATGGCCGACGCCGCCAGAAAGAATGTGGATTGCGTGGTACGCCGTTCCTTTGCCATAGCCTTACCTCTGCCGCTTCCCGCTTTCCGCTGTCAGGATCACTTGCCGTCCTCGTCCATATACCTGGCGCGGTTGAAGCGATCGTTCACGTCGAGGACGTTGTTCACCGTCTTCTCGGACAGGACCTGGTCCTGCTCATGGGCAGAAGCGTCCTTCTTCGCGGCTTTCCGCCTCGCCATGGCCCAACCGACGATCCCCAGCAGGATCACGACGGTGATAAACACGGTAAAAAGTTGTCCGAAAAAGCCCATGGCTATATCCTCCCGTCCTTGATTCAGCACGCCGTCAAGGGATCATTCCACGTCTTCAATGACGTAAGCAATGGCGTCCACGGAAGCAGGCACGATGCCATTGGCCTTATAGTAATCCATAAACGTGGAGGAAATGCTCTTGCGGACGATCATGCTGCTCCCCGGCGTCAAGGCTTTGTCGTCATACATGCTTTCGTCGTCGATGTTGAGGATGTTCCCTTCCGCGTCCAGCAGAGCGAGCACCACCCGGATGCCGTAAAGAGGTTTATCCGTGTCGTTGGTCACCGTCGCATACATATAGTCGTATGTCCACCAGCCGTCCTTGACGCCCAGCTGCAGGTCGGTTTCGACCGGCAGACGCACCGTGTGCTTGCTGTTGTCCGATTTGCCGGTCAGCGTCATGGTGTAATCGGCGGCCTTTCCGGACGTTATCTCACTATACATCTTCACGTACGTATACTCACCAGGCTCCAGATACTCGGCATACGCAGACAGGTAATCGCTGGAAGTGATGACGTCGCCGGCTTCGTCATAGATCTCCAACACGCCGGCGTTGACCTTTATCGCTTTATCTCCCGCATTGGTGACTTTGGCGTAAGCGTAGCCGTACGTCCAGTAACTGCTGATCACGTGGAAATTCTCCTGTTCGACGGACAGCTTTCCAGCCGCATACGTGGTCGCGCTGACAGAAAGCAGCAAAACGACAAGAAGAATCGAGATCACTTTTTTCATTTGGACTCATTCCCTTTCTTTGATTTCTTTATGCATTATACTATGTTTCAACATCCATTTCAACATCAAAAAGCAGGTTCCTTCCCTTCCCATCGCTCGTGCACGACCATAGAAAAGGAGAGAAAGGGGTTTCCCTTCCTCTCCCAACAGTCCCTGTTCGTCTGTTTTTTACTTCCCGAAGTAGCGCTTGAATAGACCCGTCTCGTCGATTTACTCGGCTTTGGGATCGGGGCCGTAGGCATTGTCGCCCACATCGCCGGCCTTGGCCAGCCACACCAGCAAAATGATAGCACCGGCAATGGGAATGAGAATGATGAACCAGCAGCCGCCGGACTTGCCGATGTCATGGAGCCGCCGCCAGGCAACCGCCAGACCGGGAATCAATGTCGCCAGCGTATAGAGGGAATAGAGCCCAACGAGCGCGGTGCCAACGTATCCTTCTCCGCCTGCCACTCTGGACAAACCGCTCAGGATCATAGTGATGATCAAGTTGAACAAGCAGAAATACCAATATTCCGCCCTGCGTGCCCGACCGCTGAAGTTGGCATAGTTCTGGAAACACTTCTTGACGTAACCCATCATGCCCGTCGGTTGCCCGCCCTGTTGTACTGGTTGACGATCACTAACGACACCATTCTCCCCGTTCTTTTCGTTTTGCTTTTGGGAAGATCCTTTTATCGCTTTTATCAATAAGAGGATCCCGCAAAGAATCGCAGCGGATATGCCACCAACAATAGCTTTCTCTAACATCGTCCTCTCCTCTCTTCAAAAACCCTTCCGTCTATATTTTCTTACTTCCCGAAGTAGCGCTTGAGGAGACCGGCGAAGGCTTTTCCATGCCTGGCCTCATCGCGGGCCATTTCGTGGACGGTGTCGTGGATGGCGTCCAGGCCCAGCTCCTTGGCGCGCTTGGCCAGGGCGGTCTTGCCGGCGGTGGCGCCGTTCTCGGCCTCGACCCGCATCTTCAGGTTCTTCTCGGTGGAATCGGTCAGGACCTCGCCCAGCAGCTCCGCGAACTTGGCGGCGTGCTCGGCTTCCTCCAGGCCCGCCTTTACCCAGTACTCGCCGATCTCGGGATAGCCCTCACGATAGGCGACCCGGGCCATGGCCAGGTACATGCCCACCTCGGTGCACTCGCCGGTGAAGTTCTTACGGAGACCCTCGATGATATCCTCGGGCGCGCCCTGGGCCACGCCCACCACATGCTCAGCGGCCCAGGTCATTTCCCCGGCCTGCTCGATGAACTTGGAAGCGGGGGCCTTGCAGATGGGGCACTGCTCGGGGGCCTTCTCGCCTTCATACACGTAACCGCAGATGCTGCATACGAACTTTGCCATGATAGATCCTCCTGATATGATTTTATCGGTGTTTCCCCGCCCGTTCGCGGGTACTCATCCTTTATATTGTAAGGTCTCCCCCGCCCCTCTGTCAACACTCGACGACAAGTTTTTGCCGTTTACGATCCCAGCGTCAGCTCCACCACGGTGTCCAGGTCGATCCGGGTGCCGTCGGTGAGGGACAGGGTACGGTTGGGTTCGTCCAGACGTCGGGCGCGACCGGTGAGGGTCTCGTACTGACCGCCGTCCTTCTTCTCATCAGGGACGAAGCGGGTGATGGTGACCTCCGGCTGCTCCGGCAATCGCTGGCGCAGCAGGGCCAGCTGCCGGTCCAGAGCTACGAGGGCGTCCTCCCCCAGCTCCGGAGCCGCCTGGGTGAGCCGACCCGTCTCGGCGATCTCCCCCTCAAAGCCCGTCAGGGCCGCAAAGGGCAAGAACTGAGCCGCCCGCTTGCTCAGAGACATGGGCGGGTGCTTCTTCGACACGGGTCGAGGAAGATGAATGATGTCGTCGTAAGGGCCGGTCATATCAGCGGATGAAGTTGGTCCGATGGCCCCGCTCCGTCTCGGGCAGGGGCACGCCGGCCTGGCGGCCCGCCTCCTGGCACTTCAGAAGATAGGCCATGTTCCTGGCCAGGTTCCGCATGGTCTGAAGCCCCTCGGCGTCCTCCGCAGCCTCGCCGGCCTTGGTGCCGTGCATCAGGTTCCAGTAGGTCGAACTCACCACGGGCATGCGGGAGATGCCGAAATACTTGTTGAGCACGTCGAAGGAGGCCGAAGTGCCGCCCCTCCGGGCCACCGCCACCGCCGCCCCCGGTTTGAAGGCGAAGGCCGCGCTGGCGCTGTAGAAGACCCTGTCCAGGAAGCTGAGGATGCGGCCGCTGGGATGGGCGTAGTAGACCGGGGTGCCGAAGACGAAGCCGTCCGCCTCCCTGGCCTTGGCGATGAAGTCGTTGACCCCGTCGTCTTTCCCGAAAGCGCAGCCCGCCTCGGTGCAGCCGCCGCAGCCCAGGCAATCCCGGATGGGGCTGTTGCCTACGTTCACGATCTCGTAGTCGATCCCCTCCCGCCGAAGCTGTTCGCCGATCTCCCTGAGGGCGATATAGGTGTTGCCCGTGGGCCGGGCGCTGCCGTTGAGCATCAATACTTTCATGGTTTCCTCCTGTATTTTTATGCGCTTATACTGCATATATTCACATCGTCATGCCTTATGTCCACCCACCTGTTCGTTCCTGTCCTTGGTGGTGGCCCCCTCCTTCAGGTCCATGCCTTTGAGGATGGCATTGCCGCCGAACTTCTTGCGAATGTCCAACACCGCCTGCTGGGCCTGCCGCTCCCGCTGCAATCTGTCCCGACGGGCCTGCCGGGCCTGTTCCTCCGCCTCCGGGTCGCTGAACAGGTCCAACTGCTCGCTTTTCCCGCCCGCTATGTCCATACCCATCTCCTCCAACCGCCCGGCCGCCACCTGGACCCGGCGCACCGTGAGGCTTGGATCCGCCACCCGGTCGAATACGGCTACCAGGGCCGCCGCGATATCCTTGGTGGAGGCGGTGGGCTCCCGGAAGCGATGGCTGCCGTGGGTGGGCTTGGGGGCGGAGCGGCCGTAGTAGTCCACCATCACCTCTCCCCTGTACGGGGCGCCCTGGGCCAGATTCTCCACGTCGTACCCGATGTACAGGTACACCTCCCCCGCCAGCAGGCCCCGATAAACCAGGTCCAACGACAGGTTCTCCGCCATCTCCCGGACGATGAGCCGTGCCTCCGAAAAGGCGTAGGGCCGCATCAGGACCTGACCGCTGCCCACGCTCCTGGACTCCGGCGTGTAGGCCTTGACGGCCGCCAGGGTGCAGGGCTCGTGGCCCCAGGCATGGTCGATGAGCAGCTCCGCGTTCACGCCGAATATCTTGTAGAGGGCGTCCTCGCTGCTGAGGGACATGCGGGCCAGGTCCCCCATGGTGTAGACGCCCCGGCTGGCCAGGCGCCTGGCCGTACCCATGCCCACCCGCCAGAAGTCGGTGATGGGCCGATGGTCCCACAGCTGCTCCCGATAGGTCTGCTCCGTCAGCTCCGCCATCCGGGCCCCGTGCTCGTTGGGTTCGGCATGCTTGGCCACAATGTCCATGGCCACCTTAGCGAGATACAGGTTGGTGCCCACCCCCGCCGTGGCGGTGATGCCGGTCTCCCGCAGCACCTCCTCCATCATCCGCTCCGTCAGCGCGCGGGGCGTGAGACCGTAGGTCTTCAAATAGGGCGTCAGGTCGATGAACACCTCGTCGATGGAATAGACCTGGATGTCCTCCGGGGCCACGTAGCGCAGGTAGACGCTGTATATCCGGGCGCTGTAGGCCATGTACTTCTTCATCTGGGGCGGGGCGGTGATATAGTCCGCCTGGAGCGCGGGATCGGCCTCAAGCTCATGGGCGAAGGTGGAGCTGCCCTGGAGCCTGTGCCGGGGGGCTGCCATCCGCCGCAGGGTGTTGATCCGGCGCATACCCTCCTCCACCTCGAAAAGCCGGGCGCGGCCGGGGATGCCGTGGGCCTTCAGGGCCGGGGACACGGCCAGACAGATGGTCTTCTCCGTTCGGCTCCGATCCGCCACCACCAGCAGGGTGTCCAGGGGGTCCAGCCCCCGCTCCACGCACTCCACGGAGGCGTAGAAGGACTTGAGATCGATGGCCGCATACCAGCGCTCTTCCATACCCGCGCCTCCTTTCCTTGTATACAGCATACCACATTTTGGCCGCCGGGTACAGGAGAAAAAACCGCGGCCCCATCGACAGGACGACTTTTCTTTACAAAACGCGGCGCATGTGGTATAAATTGGGCAGAAAAGAGAGAAAGAGGCGGCCATGAGCTATCAGCGGCTCCCCTACGAGGAGTATTTCATCAATACCAGCGAGGATTTCACCCACACCGGGCGGGTCACCTACCCGGTGAAGTACGTGGCTGTGAAATACAACACCACCAAGCTGGGCAAGCTCCTGGGGGTGGCCCACGAGGTCAATTACGAGATACACTACGAGCCGGACCGAGACGTGATCCAGATCCATTTTCAGCGCACCTTCGGCATGATCGACTGGGTCGCCAACGTGTTTGAGTTCGGCAGCCGCTACTACCACGCCATTGAATTCGAGGGCGAGCCCCTGCAGCTCAGAGTCCATCACGGCTGGGGGAACATGTACCTGGCCATCAAATACGAGGTGCGGGAAAAGTGGGCCCAGCTACACGACGCCCACCCGGAAGCGGCCACGGAGATCCTGGGCTGGTCCCTGGGCTCCGCCATCGCCTGCCTCTGCTGCCAGGATCTCAACTACAACTTCGGCGCCAAGCCCTACCTCTACACCTTCGGCAGCGTCCGCCCCTTCAAGTGCACGCCCCTGAACCGGAAGCGGATGCAGCGGTACCTTTCCAGCCTGTATACGGATTGCTCCAACTTCGCGGACATCAACGACCTCATATCCTACATGCCGCCCTTCCGCGGGTTCACCATGATCCACCGAGTCAAGGTGGGCACGGACCAGAAGCGCTCCTTCTTCCGGCTGATCCATCCCCTCCGCTACCACGTCCACTACGACCTGCCGGAGCTGTATAAAAAGCTGGCCGGTAAAACGGCGGAGGAGCCGGAAAGCGAACAGAAAGAAGCAGGTGCGTGAATATGAAGCGTACGCCCATCGATCAGCGGGAGCTGCCGGACTATACCCGGGGCGAGGAGATCATGAACATGGTCACCCACATCGTGGGCGGCGGGATCGGGGTGCTGGTGTTGATCGCCGGCGTCATCCTCTCCGCCCTCAAACGGGACGCCTGGGGCATCGTCAGCGCCGCCATCTACGGCCTCACCATGATCTGGCTCTACACCATGAGCAGCGTCTACCACGGACTAAGGCCCAGCCGGGCCAAGAAGGTCCTGCAGGTGCTGGACCACTGCACCATCTACGCCCTGATCGCGGGCACCTACACGCCCATTCTGCTGGCAGGCATCCGGCCCCTCCACCCCGTCCTCGCCTGGGTGTGCTTCGGCATCGAATGGGGTCTCCTGGCCCTGGCCACCACGCTGACCGCCATCGACCTGAAGAAATACACCGTTCTGTCCATGGTCTGCTATATCGGCATGGGCTGGATGATCATCCTTGCTTTGCCCCAGACCATCGAAGCCATGACCCAGGCCGGCTTCTATTGGCTTCTCTCCGGCGGCATCGCCTACACCGTGGGCGCCATCCTCTACGGCATCGGCAGCAAGCGCCGCTGGTTCCACTCCGTCTTCCACCTGTTCGTGATCCTGGGGAGCGTTCTGCAGGCCGTGGCGATTCTGTGGTATGTGCTGAAATAAGCAGCCCGGAGAGATTCGAGCACGCGCCTCCGAGCTTGCTCGGGGCTCGGCTCTTCCCCCGGACGCGCTGAATAACAAAACAGACTCCCCTGGGAAGTATCCCGGAGATTCGAACACTCGGCTGCGGCCTCGCTCAGCCCGTGGCTCTAAAGCCCCACTGGGGCTTCATTCACTACCGCGGGCAGTTCGAATCTCCCTGGGCTGCGCCAAATAACAAAACAGACACCCCA
>Ga0310694_10005625_pt1 | contig 11972 bp, 13 predicted proteins | sample 174DNAGHGhighgp2_FD_203884 | JGI IMG/M metagenome (GOLD analysis project Ga0310694, IMG submission 203884) | Sheep rumen microbial communities from Palmerston North, Manawatu-Wanganui, New Zealand - 1742 DNA GHGhigh gp2 (v2) (version 2) | ecosystem: Host-associated > Mammals > Digestive system...
TATTGTAAAACATAATTGTTATGATAGACTTTGATATAGATTTTTGTCCACATTGTGGAACTGAAATTAATTATGCGGCAAACAGCTGTCCCGAATGTGAAGGAATTTTACCTGAAGACGCTTCCTTCTGCCCATATTGTGGAGTAGAATTAGAAGATGTTTTTTATTGTGATGAATGCCATGAGGTAATAAATGCAGAGGACATTGAAAAGTACAACCAACTATCTGATAAGGAAAGAGCTACTCTACACGAAGAATACCTGCGAAAAAAGGCAGAACAAGAAGCTGAACATGAGGCATTAGTTAAGCAACTAAATGAGGAAAGAAAAAAGAATGATGCGGAGGCTGCTATCAATAAAGCAAAAGAAGATGCAGAAATCAATGAATTAGCTGATTACATCAAATCGCAAATTCCATTTGATTGCAAGTTGAAAATTTCATTGTCATTTACCTCTGTAGAAATTGAGGCTAAAAATATGGGCTATTCAATCTATGTTAGATTTTACAAAGAGGAAAGAGAAAGAGTCTTGGCCAATTTTATAAAAGCTTTGATTACGATACATGAAGTATCTTACAAATGATACGTCTAAGCGTATAACTGGAAGCCAGAAAATATTTTGTAAAACAATCAAAAAATGATAAAATGGAAACGAAAGAGAAGTTGGCTAATTTGCTGAAGAAGATTGCTGTCATCAATGCTCATAGATTTAAGATCCCTTTTAGAAAAGATGATTATGATGATGCCTTCAAGTTCTTCATTGAAGTTGTAACGGCTTCCATTAAGAACTAGTTCCAGAACAAGTTTGGAAGGAAAAAGGAAAAATATCTTTGCAAAGGAAACGATGAAAAATTCACCTTTAATTTAATAGGTTATGAAAGGAAAACATTTAAGCTGGAAAACAAGAGCAACACTAATTTCTATTACGAAGGAGATGCCCATACAACATATTGTTAGTGGTATTTCAAAATCTCAACAATCCTATTATGATGCTTCTTCCACTCTTCACGGTTCAAACGGAACATATGCAGAAAATGTTAATCCATATTGGTGTCTTAACTTTAGAGTCAAACGTCTTGCGTATGAAGTAAATGAAAGTCAAAAGCTATCTATTGAGATTCATGATTATATCACTAAAGAGTTTATGCCATCCTTGGGATGGAATCGTATAACCGCTAACAGACTAGACCTAATAAACAACTGTATTAAAGGGAAGAAAGTAGAAGTAGTTACACACGATATGGAAGAGGCACCAATATATCGTGTTTTTTCCCCAGAGAATAGTTCTTGGAATGATTTTCTTAACAACTGTTTCATAGAATTATTTGAGCAATAATTAACATACGTAAAAAGGAAAAAACGTTTATTTTCAGACTAAAAATCATGTTTGATATAATAAGTAAATAATATGACAGAGAAAGAGCCTATTTTCTTTTCTTCATTGAAAAATATCATCAATGAACATCAGAAGGCTATTGTCGATTTGATACATTCATGTCGCAATATAGCAAAAGAGTATTTAGACGCAAAGTGTCATACAGAACAGGATAGGTTCAACCTGTTCCATGTGATTTCGGATCTCTATTATAGAGAGAATTTTCATTCTGATATGATAGCATTTTTCTTAGACCCCAATGCTAATCATGGATACAGACATTTGATGCTGGATAACTTTATCGCCTTGCTAAACAGTACAGGCCTTGTTATAGAATCGTCAAATTATCGTGACGCTATTGTAGTTAGAGAAGAAGCAAAAATAGACATTTTAATTAAGTCGGAAACGAATAAACGGGCCATTATCATCGAAAATAAGATAAATAATGCAGGTGATATGCCACGCCAATTACCTCGTTACTACGATTACGTTGTAGAACAACAATGTACAATTGATGCTATTGTTTATCTTCCTTTGGACTACAACAAGTATCCTGATATGGATGACTGGACAAAAGAGGACAAAGAACATGTCAAACCTCTACTGAAAATAATTCCTGCATATGATAACATGCATAGGATAAATTTCGTAGATAATTTGCTACTCAAATCACTTCTACAAATAGACAACATAGATGTTGTATCTTCTATTCGTCAATACTCAGATTTAATAAAAACATTAAACATAAATAATATGGACACAATTATTTTAGAAAAATTCTACAATGAATTGCAACAAGCAGACAATCTGAAAACAGCCCAGTCAATACGAAACATGCTAAATGACATACCTACATATTTGGCACAGCGTATTAAAAACAAATTTGATGGAGTTTGCCATCCCTTTGAAAAAATATGGATTTATGAATCACGCGATGCAGTATTTGAACATGCAGAAATAGATGGAATTTATATAAAGATGGATATATACTGCTACGAAGAACGATATGACGTTGTTTTCTGGAGCCCAGCTGAAGACCTACAAGAAGAAACATTCTCCAATTTAGTCAATAGAATTCATTCATTGGAGGGCTTTGAACCAAAGGCAAATGTCAAAAACCAAATCATAAGACGTTTTGGATTTACCGAGGAGAGCACTCTCTATAATTTCATACAGACACTATTGAAAGAACTGTCCGTAATGGCTTCTAACTTAAAATAAGTTAGATTTAATGATTTGCTACATCTCCAATGCTGACCATTACAAAGAGGTGCTATCGCGGGTACAATCCGTGAAGCAGACTCTTTGGATTGGGACAGCTGACATAAAAGACCTTTACGTTGAGGTGGGCAAGGAAACAAAACCTTTCCTTGCTCTTATTGCCCAGCTCATTCGGAAAGGAGTGGAGGTGCGGCTCATTCATGCAAAGGAACCTGGTCCGAACTTCAGGGAGGACTTCGACAAATACCCTGTCCTCTACGACCGCTTGGAGCGTGTACTTTGTCCGCGAGTCCACTTCAAGATGCTTGTCTTTGATTGTAAGGAAGTATATATCGGAAGTGCGAACCTTACTGGTGCCGGCATTGGAATGAAGACAGACAATAAACGGAACTTCGAGGCTGGCATCCTGACCGATGACCCGGAAATCGTGGAGCAGGCCATGAACCAGTTCGACGAAGTCTGGATAGGTAAACATTGTAAGATCTGCAAGCGAAGAGACTTCTGCCTTGATCCAATCGCATAAATCTTTTCGATAAAAGTTCACTTTCCTTCGACCTCTGCCCCAAAACGGCAGAGGTTTATGTTTACTTTGCACTCAGATTCGATTAATTATGTAAAATCAAATTATTATGAAAGAAAAAACAATTCATGTAGTCAGCGCTCTTTCTTACACAGGGACATTGAAACAAGCCTTTAGCGAAATGGGTGTAACAGATGAAATTATTTATCTTCCAGTAGCTTTTTCCTTCTTTTATATACCGAAAGATTTCTCTGATAAAGAGCTATGCTTTTCAGCACTTTCAAATTGCAATTCATATTTTGATTCTCAATGTCTCTATGAAGAATTGAAAAAGTTTATTGAAAAAGACTTTACTCAGTACGATAAAGTTATTGTCTGGCACGGGTGGGAGGCTGATGACTTGTTACTTTTATATTTGATGTCAGTATTGGTAGAAAACAATCTCTATCATGTGGACATAAGAGAATGTAAGGAATTAGTAAAAAAACAGTCTCCCGATTTGCGTTTGAGCTATTTTGGATTGGGTTGGGTAAGTCCAAACGATATTACTTCATACAACTTGTATTCGTATGCAAAGCCTCTTTCTGAAGAGAAAAAAGAATACTATAAGAAAGAATGGCATAAATGGGCGCATTCTTCTTCGCCTTATCGTATTAGTAGTTTAAAGGACGGCATTATACGAGAATACCCCGTAGATTTCATGGATGAAGTTATTCTTGACTGCGCAAAGAAAGAATCACAAATAAGAGTCATCGTGGCTCAAGTCATGTTAAGATTCTCAGACATTCAACTATATGACATCTATATAAGCAGAAGGATTTGGGAGCTTTATTGGGAACATAAGTTAAAGATTAACGTGACTCCTTGTATGGAGGAATCTGCAAATACGGAAAACCAATAAAGAAATACATTTTTCAAAAACTATGGTAGATATACTCGATTACGACATCCAATGCATTGAGCAGGAAATCTTGTGGAAATACGAAGATATCCGGTTTGACTACTCGGACTATGATTGTTTGCTTTCCTTACGGAAGGACATGATTAACAAACGGGTGCTGGCTCATCAAGAGGAAATCCTGCCTGACATTATTGCTTTCAATGATGCTTTGACAGAAGCTTTGAGTGATATGTACGACAGAGCACATCGCATTTGGAACTCCATCAAAGACAACGAGAACTTTTGCGAAGAGCCGGAAGTAACGGCAAAATGTTATCTTTCCTACGATTATCCGGAATTGCATCCTATTCAGGGAGAAGACAGGCAGAAGCTATGGTATGCTCTTTGTGACGATGAATGGAATTGCCTGTATGCAGATGGTGTGACATTACCTACGCTCACTCTTCCAAGAGACATCAACAGCTCCTTCGATCACTTCATCGGTATGGACTGCCCGCCGCCAAACTGGAACGAGGGGCTTGACCGCGAACTGACAAAAGACTTGCATTTGACCAGCGCATTTCATAATCTCTTTGACCACTTGAAGTTCGCCATTACGGACTTTATCTATGTTAGAGAATTCAAGATAGAAATCAATGTAGAATCCAATAAAACCATTAAGTTATGACTTTCAAAGAATTACTTGATAGCGTTTCCTACGACGAGGTGGAAAGGCAAATCCGATGCATGTACAATTACCCAGAAACGGGTAACTTGGGATGGTACAAGATTCACTTCGACATGTTACGGCTGTTGACTCCAAAGCACGATGATGATGCAAACGACGATGTGTGCCACATTACAATGAAGGATTGGGATGATGGTAGCGGACCCCATCTCCATGCTTTTCCGATGGAGGGCGACCTCTGGGAACATTCTTTGACAAAGGTGATTGTTATTGCTCCTGATGTCAAGGCTACCAATGAGGAAATTGCCGCCTGTTGTCTTTGGCACACTTCTTTCCACGGCTTTGTGGAAGAACACTGGAGGGAACGCTTCAGGATTTCTGACATTGACATCGACATCATGGACAGATGGGACAATGATGTGTATTTTGAGAAATGTGCAAACAGGAACTTTGCCATCATTCATGAAAACGGCGGAGAGATTCCGATCGTTAAGGACCTTTCTCCAAAAAGGAAAAAGCATCTTCTTTACAAGCTAAAGGAAAGTAGATGGTATGGGAGTTATCTTAGCGGAAAAGTCAAAATGAGATGTGCCTTCAAGAAGCGTTTGGCAGCACGATACTTTAAGCGAATGACTGACATAAGCAACTTTATCGTTAAAGCGATACCAGCTATTAACGACAAAGCTAATGACAATTATTTGAAGACAGAAGATCTTTGCAATCTCTTTCAGTCGGAGTTGTTTTACTCTGAGGAACTGACTTCGTTTGCCGATGAAGGGACTACCGGAGCGAAATACCTCCTGAATCTGATTCTCATATATGATATGTTGCCACACTTTGACAGAGTGGTTTATATCCTGACAACAGGAAAACCAATAGAAGAGGCCGTGACGGAAGACATTATGGCTTTGGAAAATTGTATCTGTGGTAGTTGCAAGTCTGCTGATGTCATCTATGCCACTGACCTTTCATTGGGCAGACAAATCCGCATCAATTACGCGACATTCGATTCTAAATATCCGTTATTCAAAGATTGATTTCGAGATTTTATGGGATTAATAAAGCTTGTGCCTCAATGGACGGAACTGTCTAAAAACGGCAACCTAGAATTGTCGCATGAGCTATTGGAAAAATATGCTGATTCCTGGGACTGGGAAGAAATCATAAACCGGTATTACAACAGTTTCTTTGATAACAAGGGTATTGACTTCTATGAGAGATATAAAGACCGTATCCCAGCAGCCAAATTGCAGGACTCTAGATTATGGTGTGAAATTGTCGAACAGAGAGTTAGTCAATTAAAAGCTGAAATTACTGGGTAAAAGAGATGTTTCTTGTGACAATAACTATAGTTTGATAAACGTTATTATAGTACAAAATGAATCTATTTGATTATGGCACTTTGGAGAATTTCAGTAAAGAACAGCGGTAATACCGTTTGTAAGGACAAAAGGCAACGCCTCGAAAAAGGTATGTTCGTTGAAACCAGCACAATGGCATCAACACCACCGATAGGAGTCACTCGGGATTTACCTATGCTAATGGAGCTTTTCAAGAACAAGTATGTGTTGAGATTGACCCTCACCACATGAATCGCTCTCACTTTGACTGCATCAAGATTGGATAAGCTGTTGATTTTACCAGACTTTCACTTGCCACGCTTCTCATTCATCGAGAGGCGTGGCATTTTTTTCTGATGTATCTGCTGGGGTCTCAGGGGATTTCACCTAAGGCAATTTAGGAAAATTTTGAGATATATTAAATATTTCTTAAAACTCCTGTAATCCGCTGGGCCGTAAAAGTTTCAACCCTCCTGTGCGGTGAGAAAAAGAAAGCGCCGGACGCTTTGTCCGACGCTTCCCTCTTGTCTGTGGTGCCACCAGGAATCGAACCGGGGACACAAGGATTTTCAGTCCTTTGCTCTACCAACTGAGCTATGGCACCATTTCCGATGATTGTCAATCGCTAATTGACAATTGAAAGATGCAACTCTGAATTTTGCGAGTGCAAAGGTAAGCCTTTTTCCCAAACTGTGCAAGGATTTGACGAAAAAAAGGAGAAAAAAGTGCATTTTTCTTGCAAGTTGAGGCAATTTTTCATTTTTCACTTTTAACTTTTCACTTTTTTTCGTACCTTTGCATCGGTTTTTCAAGCCATTCTTGGATGCTTTAGCACCAAGGCACACTTTTTAATGTGTGGAACGGAAAGTAGCGCAGTTGGTAGCGTACCACGTTCGGGACGTGGGGGTCGGGAGTTCGAGTCTCCTCTTTCCGACTTGATTCCATTGAACATTGACCATTGAGCATTGAGCATTGAACTTGTCCGATGCCAAACAATGGTCAATGTTCAATGTTTAACCCAAATCGGTCATTAGATCAACACTTTGCTATTATGAGTTCTTTCTTGTTTATCTATGCCATAGCAGCATTTCTATTGTCATCTTGTCCAAGTACACATTTTGCCGTAGCTCGCTACGCCTGCAATGACCACTTAATCAATCTGACTGATATAAATACTACTCTGACATAAATTCCAATAACCGATTTGGGTTTAATGTTCAATGGAAAACTGGTTCGCGATGCGCGTCACCTATCGGCGCGAAATGAAGGTCAAGGCGGAAATGGACGCACTGGGAGTCCGGGCTTTTGTCCCCATGCGCCGCATCATGCAGCGTGGCCGTCGGCTGAAGAACACGCTGGAGCCGGCAATACACAACCTCATATTCATCCATGCAAGCGAGGAAAAGGTGCAGGAGCTGAAGAAGTCCCGTCCAGAACTGCAGTACATGATGCGACAGATGGGCGGGAAGACGGAGAAAATCATCGTGCCGAAACGGCAGATGGACGACTTTATGAAGGTCTGCACCGCAAGTCCTGACTTCGTGGAGATAACGTCGGCAGACGGGATTCTGTTCAAGCCCGGTCAGGAAGTAATGGTCATCGGCGGCCCCCTGCAAGGTGTTCGCGGCTACTTCCAGCGTATTGGAGGCCATCGCGCCCGCCGCCTCATCGTCACCATCCCCGGTGCCTGTACCGCCACAATAGAGGTCAGGGCCGAAGAGGTTGTGTCAATTCATAATTCTTAATTCACAATTCATAATTATTTCCTTCGCGAAGGCTTAGGGCGTAGCCTAATTATGAATTATGAATTATGAATTGAATTTAGTGTCTCAGCCCTTTGGTGCTGCTGAGGTAGGCTTTTGCCACGCCGAACCGGAGGAAGAGGTCGAGGCGGACAGGGATGTGGTTGGCATCGTCCGAGATGTAGAAGGTAATGATTTCCTTCTCTTTCCCGTCGGGATATTCCACAAGCGAAAAGACAAGGCAGGGATAGGTAATGCCTGTCTTTTTTATTTTGAAGTTCTCCTTGCCGCGATAGATGAGCGTGATGTCCTCCACCTTGTGCCCGTCGGCCATCGGCATGTGCAGTTTCTCGCCCTTGCGCAGGTTATCCACTTTGAAAGAGCGGGCATGCAGCAAAGCGCTCATCATGTCGTAGAGGCACTTGGGGCTGTCGTATGTCTTCTCTGTCACCGTGCCGCTACGGTCTTTGAAGCGTTGGCGAAGATGCGTCTTTCCGCCGGGATAGGAATACCAGACTTCGTCCACATAATACCGTCCGCCCTCGTTGGCTCCCTTCTTGTAATAACGCGGCGTCATGTCCTCCGTCATAATGCTCAGCATGGTGTCGCGCATCATGAAGAAGCGGTCGAGGCGGTCGCTGGTGCGGGTGATGAGGTGAGACCTGTAGGCAGGATTGCCCTCGAAGCTTGTCTGCTTGACGGTCATGGTTGCAGTGCCTGCACTGACCCAAACGAACTTCCAGTTGAAGAAGAGGTCGTAGTTCAGTTCCTCACCTGCACGGAAGGCCGTGTTCTCTGCAGTGCATTGGGCATTTGCCGCCTGTATGCCCGGTAATGCAAAGGCGATAAGTAATATATAATAACGTATGTATTGCATCTTTTTATTTGCCTTAATCCCTAATCACTGCTTTTCCTTGCCTGCTTCTCCTGCTGCTTCTTCCATTCACGCTCTTGGTTGCGCTGCTTGATGTTCTTCTCCTTGTCGGGCTTCTGCTTGGTAATCTCCTTTGGCTTCTGCCCTATCCGGGGGATTTCGAGCGGTGCCCAATCCTGCTCCACATCCCACTTTGCCTTCACGGTAATAGGCTTGGGGAAGTAGAAGACGCGCTCGGGCGGTCGGCTACCGACAAATTCTCCCGTGCTCCACACGCCGTCGGCATCGCCATCGATGAAGCATCGCAAATAATACTCTGTGGGCCTCAAGTAGAAGAAATCGGCGCGACCGTCCTTGTCGGCGAGCTGCTCTGCCACACATTTGTCGCTTTTGTTCAGCAGTTGCACAACGACACGAGCCGTGTCGGGCAGCAAGACATGGATGAAGAGCGAGCCGTAATCGTCCTCGCTCTTGACGGAGAACTCGTTCTTAATGGCCCTGCAAGGTTCGCCCATAACATTGACAACGGCTGCGGTGTCGATGGAGAAACGGTACTTGCCGCCCTGCTCCCACTCTGCATAAAGGGTGTATGACTTCACGTCGCGGTCGGGGAGGAAGAGGAAGGGCTCGGGAATCCAGAGGGTGTCCTGCTTCTTGTCGAGGTGCATGCGTGTGGTATCGACAGTTGCGATGGGCTGCTTGGCTATGTATCGCGGGTTCTGATTTGGGTCGAGGCCGCCACTGGGCTTTGGCGAAAGTTCCATGTAGGTCGTCTCGTAAGGGTTATTCTCGGGAGGCAGAGGCGTCTTCGACTTCTTTTGCTGCTTTTCGCGCTGCTTCTGCCAGTCCTGTATCTGCTTCTGCTTCTCCTTGAGAAGTTTCTCCCACGTCACTTTAGGCACTTCCTCCCTGAGCTCCGTGGTTGGATGGAGCACGCCCAGCGAGTCGGTTTCGAGGAAGGTAAGCTCGAACTTCACCGTGTCCTCGCGATGGGTGAAGGCGGTGTCGGTAATCCAGTAGGTGATGGTGTCGTAGCGGAGCGAAGCGTCTGCCACAAGGCAGCTCTCGTCGAAGTTCACACCCTTGATGACGGGCAGTGAGTCGGCAGGCGCGGTGAAGAAGAGGGTGAAGGCGTCGGGAGTGGGACGCTCCACCTTGAGCAGGTGCTGATCCTGCCCTGCCTCGAGGAAGGCTTCGAGCACGAGGTCGTCGGGGAAATAGTGGACGTAAGGCACGGCACAAATGGAGTCGTAGTGCGTGGAGTCGCGCCAGATGGTATCCATCCGCAAGTCCCATTTGCAACTCGTCGTGAAGGTGTCCTGCATGAAAGCAATGCGCTCGCTCTTCTGCGAGAAGAGGAAGTCGCCGTCCTTGTCTTCAAGGGCGAAGGCACGGTACGAGCCGGGCTTGATACCCTTGATGCAGAAACGGCCGGAGCCATTGGTGCGGGAGACACGGGTGAAGGGCTTGTGCCGGAGAATGGTGTCGTTGAAGAGGGAATCCAATGGATAGAGGCCGACCAAGATGCCCTTTATCGGCTCGAGGTCAGCAGCATTAAGGACAACGCCAGACACCTCCATCGTGTCGATTTCCTCGCCCGTACTGAAGCTGTAGGTGAAGTTGCCCATCGGGTTGCCCTCGTTGTTATCAACAATGGCGTCGCTGAAGTCGATGGTATAGGTTGTGTTCGCCTTCAAAGTGTCATAGAGGGTTATCTTCACGCTCTTGCCGTCGGCACGGATATTGGCGGCCTCCAACTGTGGCGGCGAGACGATGACCTTCTCGTTGGCATTCTCCAGCTTGATGAACTCGTTAAAGTATATCTGCATCTTGCGTCCGGTGATGCCCGTGGACTTGTCCGTCGGATTGCTCCCGACGACCTTGGGCGGTATCTCGTCGTAGATGCCGCCGTCAGGACTGCCAATGCTTGCGCAGGCAGCAAGAAGAAGCAACGCAGAGGCTGCAAGTAAGTGTCCCTTCTTCACGTTTTTCGCCATTTCATTTGCAAAGGTACGAAGAAAAAGTGAAAAGCAGAAAAAGAGAAAAGGTGAAAAAAAGAACTTTTCAGCTTTATTAAGCTTTTTGCCCTTCAGGGTAACTATTCAGCGAATAGCGTCGGCATATAACTGATGAAGTGAAAAGAAACGAATTGGGATAATTATAATAAATCCTATCCGCGAAGAAGAATAATACTTCCATTTGCGCGAGTTTAACCCAAATCGGTCAGTAGAATTTTAGTCAGCGTGCATTTCTTTTTAGAGCAGGTTTTCGTCTTATGTAAGGGAGCAATGCGGGCATTGTGACCGCACATAAGGCGGAAAGATGCCAAGAAGAAATGTGCGAGGACTAAAATAGAAGTTCGTAGATTCATATCTTTGAGTCCTTCGTTCTAATGACCGATTTGGGTTTAAGAAAAGGGGACGTCTGCAGGCGGCAATAATTGTTTTCTTTGAAAAGGTGAAAGGGGTCTATAGCAGAAGTACGATAGTTTCTGTGGGGAGGGAGATGTGTGGCAGCGAGGGGAATAGCCCGAAGATGGTGCTGCCGCTGCCGCTCATGGAGGCGTATGTTGCTCCTCCGCGATACAGCTCTTCTTTTATTCGGGCAAGCTGGGGATGGCGGGCGAAGATGCTCTCCTCGAAGTCGTTCTCCATTCTCCCTTTCCATTGTTCCACGGGAAGCTTTGCCGTTTCGAGCAGCGAGTGGGCGGGCTGATGCGGATGCACCCCGGCGTAGGCTTCGCGGGTGGAGATGGAGACATCGGGCTTGGCGAGCACCAAGTACCATCCTTCGAGGCTCAGCTGCAAGGGAGTGAACTCGTCGCCTATCCCCTCTGCATACTGGGGACGGGGGTTGATGAAGAACGGGCAGTCGGCTCCGAGCCGCCGGACGAGCCGCTGCTGCTGCTGCCCAGACAGGGGCAGGGAGTAATGCTTGGCAAGCGAGCGAACCATGCAGGCTGCGTCGCTGCTGCCGCCGCCCAGCCCTGCTCCGCTCGGTATGACTTTCCTCAGGTCGATATGTAGCGGTGGGATGGGGTAGCCTTCCTCCCTGAGCAGGCGTACGGCTCGCAGCACGAGGTTGTCCTGCACGTCGCCTTCCAGGGGGAGACCGCCAAGCGTCAGTATGTCTTCGTCCCGACCCTCTCTGATTGTCAGCTCGTCGAATAGAGGTACGGGATAGAAGATAGTCTGGAGGTTGTGGTAGCCGTCGGGGCGACGCTCCGTAATGTTCAGTCCGAGGTTGATTTTGCAGCCTGTCTGTATGGTGTACATAAATGAAGCCTCTCCCCGACCCTCTCCTAAAGGAGAGGGGGTTCTTCGCCGCGATACTC
>Ga0310694_10005627_pt1 | contig 11971 bp, 7 predicted proteins | sample 174DNAGHGhighgp2_FD_203884 | JGI IMG/M metagenome (GOLD analysis project Ga0310694, IMG submission 203884) | Sheep rumen microbial communities from Palmerston North, Manawatu-Wanganui, New Zealand - 1742 DNA GHGhigh gp2 (v2) (version 2) | ecosystem: Host-associated > Mammals > Digestive system >...
CGCGGCGGAGAAGTGTTTAGCCCTATCATTGCCGTCTTCAGACATTTCCACTGCGTCCAACTGCAGGGATACGCCTGTCAATGACTGCGCTAGCGAATCGTGCAGTTCCACGGCGAGGCTTGTGCGCTCGTCAACCCGCAGTTCAGCCTTCAGACGTGTGACCTTTTCCCTCAACAGCTGTCGGCTTTTGCGGTCTGTGACACGCTGAAGCAATATGTTCCAGACCAGAAATATCATGATGACGACGACGAGACCGCCAACAAGGGTCAGAAGTCGAGAGGGAGTCAACCAAGGCGGTGACTTGACGATACGTATATCACTTTGCGAGCGTGGAACAATGGAGAATCCGGTTATGCGATTGATGATGTCGTTTCCTTCGTTTGGAGTTGTTTCCATGATGCAGATTCCAGAAACCTCGATCAGCGATCCGAGCACAGGTGGGGTAAGGCCATTGATAACCACGGGCACCGTGACGCCGTTACAGTCAACGTCCAGACGCACGTGCCAAATGTCGGCGGACAGTATGTTTACGACTTTGCCGACAACGCTGATGGCTTGCCCATTGAATTGTGGCTGAATCTTGGCCTCGCCTGCTTTGTCGAACAAAATGTCATGAGGATTTATGGCATTTGGTTTTTCTGGCGGCATCGGTTCGCCGTTGTCGAGGCGGACAACGGCATTGTCAAGTCGTTCGTAGAACACATTATGGCGGATGAAGCCGGATATGGTCACTGCGCTTCCCGTTGGCGGTAAAGATTGTCGTCGTTTCAGATGCACGCGTATCCTGCTGCCGTTCTTAACTTTTATGAACAGCGAATCTCCGTTCCAAGAGGCGAGGACATGTCCGGATAGCCGTCTGCGATGCGCATAGCGGGGAATAGCGGTTCTAAGAAACTCCGTTTGGCTTTTAATCTCATCTGCCACAAACGGGTCGATAGTCGGAGGGTCGATAATTCGGATGGATGCAAGCGAAGGTATCTCCACCCATGGCGCAAGATACTTTCTGTAACCGGCTCCTTCCGTTAATGCGACACCAGTAATGGAGATAGTGGCATCGACAAGTTTGTCCAATTCGTCTTGTCTCAGTTTCGGCTCGAAGATATTGGCAAGTATCTTTGCACCGTCGCGTTCGATGCTCAACCAGTTCCAGTTTGGGTCTATCTCGTCACGGAAAGCATCGGTCACAACGCCGTCAAGCGAGACGATGCGATATTGCTGGCCTCCGTTCACGACTTCAGCTGGGGTCGTTTGCACTGGTGGATCAGGGTCTTCATGACCGAGTTTTTCAAGTGAAACGCCTTCAACTCTTTGGTTCCTGAATCCAAAGTGGTAGATGAACCCTGTCACCCTGACAATGTCGCCGCATTTTGGTCTGTCGTTATTAGGGTGGCATACCTCGATGCCCCCCATCGCATCTCGTAGGATGAAGAATTTGGAACCTGACCATGCGACGACCTTGCCTTCAAGGGAGAAGGGCTGGCGGATGAACTTTTGGAGATGATAGATGTCCAATGCCGCCGTGGTGGTAGTGGCGATATTTGTCCATGCCTCATAGTCGCGGTTGTAAATGGTGACTGTCGGCACCTGAACTGCGGCATGGAGCGAGAACATTGCGCAAATAGCTGTCGTTGCAAAAATCATTGTCAAGAATGATACCAAATTTACGGTTGATATGCACGAAGAACACTACTACTCTAACGGGTACTATTTTTTGAGGACGGCGTTTGTTATGCTAAAAAGCGTTTTAACAAACAAAGGAACTCAAAGGTGAAAGGCACAAAGAAACTGTATATGGTCATCGCCACTCTGGCCATGCCGTTGGTAGCGATTCCCATACCTGTAAATACACCAGGTTTCATAAAGACGTTTGAGGCCGATGGTCCGCTAAGCGTATCAACGAAACTGTCTGACGGGAGAAATGTTCTTGAAATCAGGAACGATGGTTTCACAGAGGTTGTCCTCAAAGCTACATTTGCCGATGGGGTCAAGCGCATCGACCGCATCGGGCGTGTAAAGGATACTTCATGCTATACGGGGGAGTTCTGGATAGGCCTTGGCGAGACGGAGCGTTTCTTTCAAGGCGATGCAGCAGAATCTCCGCTTCCGCCAATCTCTAAAATGCCGCTCTTCGCATGGGGCTGGCCGTTTTCCGTAAGCGACGCTCTTTCTGGTAGGTATATGGAGGTGCGCGAATGCGGGTGCAACCTTCTTATTCAGTCCGTGAAGACGGAAGAGCAGGCGCGGAAATGCCTTGATGCCGCCGTGGCAGCCGGAATCCGTCTGGTTCTCCACTGGGGCGAACCGAGAAAGAACCCGCAGGCGTTGCTTCCGATCATGGATCACCCAGGTCTTGCGGCACACTATCTTTGGGATGAACCGAACATCAAAAAGATGCCGGAGATCGGCGCGATAGCGCGCAACATCAGCAGTGTCGATCATACGCACCCTCTTTACATGAACTGGTTCGGAATCCTTGAGCATGACCTTGAAAAGTGGTATGGCACCACGTCTTATGTCGAGTACCTTGAAACCTCCATCAAGGAAATCAAGACGGATCTTTACAGCCTTGATGTCTATCCGGTCTATGCGCCGCGTTATGCCAAGCGTCCATTCTTCTTCAGGGGTGAGGACATCCATCTTCGCAAGAACTGGTACCAGTCGTTGGAGCTTGTCTCTTCGCTGTCGCGGCGTGAGAACAAGCCGTTCTGGGCATTCGCGAATGTGGTTCCCCTGCGCTGCCACAAGGTGTGGGACAACCCAATCCCCACACTTGGTCATTTGAAGCTGATGCAGTATTCCAATCTTGCCTATGGGGCGCAGGGGCTTCAGTACTACAGTTTCCATCCGAATGACGATGGCGGAATGTGCATTGACGTCGCGCCGCTTTCTCCCGATGGGCGCCGCACACCGATGTACGACAGGATGGCACTGGCAAACCGCGAGTTCGCCGCCCGTGCCCATGTGTTTCTTGGCGGCAAGGTGAAGGTCGTTCGGCATACGGGCTGGAAGGTGCCGCAGGGCACGACCGCTTTGGCCGTGGGCGATCTGCCGCCGTTCGTTAAGGAGTTTGACCCATGCGCAAGTGACCTTGTCGTGTCCGTACAGGAGAACGACGGCAGCGGCATCTTCATGGTGCTCAACCGCGACCCGATACACGGCGCGTCCTTCAAGGCGAGTTTCAAAGACGGAACGATGCGTGTAGATGCGTCAGGTGCGGAGTCCGCCGCACACAACGGCATGTACGGACTTGCCGTTGGTGACGCCGAGATCTTTATGTTTAAATCCAAAGGAGAATAAAAAATGAGAATCCGAGATTATTTAATGGTCATAATGGCCGTTGCGGCATTCGCCGCGAATGAGGCGATTGCCGCAACGTCGTATGTGGTGCCGTGGTACGCAAATCCGACGATTACGAATGTTTCGTACTCGGCGGCGAAGGTGAGCAGTCTCGACGAAAATGTCGCGCCGCTCGCCACGGCATGGGCGACGGTGGCGAGCGACGCCAACTTGTCTGGGCACACCATTGTCGCAAAGCGCATGAGCCACACGGACTACTTCCGTCCGCGTCTCTATGCCCTGCGGTCGGATGGCACAATCGTCATCTACACCCTTACGGAAAACTTGTCTGAAGTCAAATGGACGACGGTTTATTCTTCGGCAGACCTCATCGCGCGTATCAATGGCAACGGCGGTTCGCTCGCCACAGGGCAGACCGTCACTGGCTTGGAAGTTACGGACAAGGACGGCGCAGTCGCGTTTGTCCAGTTCGGCAATTCCGGCGAATGGAAAGCTCTCGTCAACACGCATCCCAAATGGACATATTACTCTGCAAACATAGCTGGCAACCCAAGCACAGGGAGTGTAGCTTGCATTACTGACGGGAGGTGGATACTCAAATCTGAATGGAAGAACAGTGCGATACAAATCGGCAATTATACATCTTCCAATATAGCCTATGACGGTGGCTACATGGGGGAATATCTTGATCTCCACGATGGCGTAGCCACGGCGGCAAGCAATGGCGCAAAGTGGAACATAAACCAGTTCGTGTATGGACTCAAAGCCGATTCAAACGGTAAGTCTCCTCGCGTCATCGTCCATTCTGACAAGCTTGTAAATCAAGACTCGACAGCCGGTCTTCAGACTGTTCAACCGGAGGAACTTGTACTTGATGCCGCTGGCATCACGAAGTTTGCTCAATGGTCTCGTCCGAGCGAAGCGGCGATGGTAAAGAAACTGTTTCTCAATCTCTCGGGTTTGCAGACGATTGTGGATTACGGTTTTGGAAGCAATTCCAAGGACATTGGCGAGGAGACCGACTATTCCGATTTCAATCTTGCTGGGTTGAAATATGTCGGAGAGTACGGACTTGCAAGGATGCTCGCCACGGGGACGTTGGAGCTGCCGTCAATCGTTGCAGCCAGCAACAGCGCTTTCTACGGGTGCGACAACATGTGCGAATTGAAACTTTCCGCAGACAGCAATACTCTCGCTTATCTTGGTAACTGGACGTTCGGTGCAAGGGGTACGTTAGGTAGCCTGAAGCGTGTGACTATAGGCTGTGCAGAAGGGTTCAGCTTCGGTTTCAACGCTACTTTCAACAGGCAGCCACTTGAAGTTGTTACGTTTACGGGGGCGGTGCCTGGTTTTAGCGCTTCCGACATCTGGCCAGATACGGCGGCAAACACGATGGTGTTCGTCATCCCGAAAGATGTGGCGGCTTGGGACGCAATCGCGTCGGGAGCAACGCCGCTTTCGGAAGCGGAACGCAAGGCATACCATGCGGCGCATCCAGACCATCCGATTCCGTTTGGCGTGGTGTCCGCATCGGTGTTCAAATCGCATTACGAACAGTACATCGCTTATATCGGCAGCGACACAGGCTGTGCGCTGACCGTGGAGCGCGACACTTTCTTCGACGATGCGGTGAACTCCTCGGCGGATTGGGCGCCATTCGCGGACGGTACCTATCCTAAAGGTGCGACGGTTACGTTGACTGTAACGCCGAATGAAAATGGCACGTTTGTAAAGTGGTACGGCGATGTGGACAAAGACGTATGCACTGAAAACACGATAACCGTGACGATGTCCGGAGACAAATGGCTCTATGCGCGTATCGTTCATCCGTGGACGCTTGCGGCGGACAAGGCCACAATTTCTAACGGCAACTTCACCATCAGATGTTCTGTTGTGGATGAGAATCAACATGCACTTCAGGTTGGAGTGGACTGGAGAACAGGACTGCAAGGCATCTTCGCGAACGACGACGGATGCGGCGTCCTTGACCTTGGCGGAAGAATAGCTCAGTCTGGAGATTCCGCAGCGTGGACGATTGTACGGATGTCTGCTGGGGCTGGAACATGGACGTCACCGGCATCCGACAATGTTACGGGATTCTTATCTCCGGGAACATTGGTGGCTGTGGCTTCCAACACGGGGTCGTTCAAACCATTCCAGTGCGTAGATGCAACTTGTGGACACTACCGTACAATAGTAATAGATGAACCTGCTGTTCCGTGGTTGTGGAGTCAGGATTGGTATATCTCTTCTCAGACGCTGCTTGAACATTTGGTTATGATGGTTCCCAACTTGACATCCATCAGTGGTACGTATGGATTGTTCAAGGATCATGCGTTGTCGGGAACAAAGTTCGATTGGTGGGATATAAGCGGCGTTACGGCAATCGGAGGAACATCCCTATGCATGGATTATGAGTACAACAGGATTTCTGCGCGCGGTACGCTCACGCTTCCGAGCTACAGATCCGTCGCTGGTACGGAGTTCCAGCGTATGGCGAATGTTGAGGGTTTTGTGTTGGGAGGGAAGGACAAGGCAACGACGGTGACGAACATCGCCGCAAACGCATTTGCATATGATGCCGCTTTGACGAGGCTTGTCCTCCATGCCTCTCAGGACATCGTTGTGGGTGCGACGCCGTTCTCCAACGGCAGGACGCCGGATGAAATTGTGTTCACGGGTGCACCGCCGAGTTCGCCATCCGTGTTCGCCAATTTGTTCACCGCCGTGACTTCAGGCGATACGCCGCGCATCGTGCGAATTCCGAAGGGAACGGCGGCATGGCTGAACACGACCTATATCGACTATGCGCCCACGACGGTGGAGAAGGCTCTTGCCGGTGACGAATCGGGCAAGGTGTTCGGCGTGCATCGTGGCTTCGACAATGGCATGCCGTTCGTTAAGGCGGTGTGCGTGTGGGACGAGCCAATCAAGGGCACGAAAATAATCGTCCGTTGATGAGGGTTTGTTCCTCTGCGGAGAAAAATAGGATGATTGGCCTTCTGAACCGATTGCCGTTGTTGGTGGTGGTGTCCGCAGTTGTCGCCATTCTGCCGACGCACGTGCTGGGTAAAAATGAGACGCCGCAAGTATGGCCGGAGTTTTCCGGGGTTTATCCGCATCTGGCGATGTTCAACGAAGAGGGCGAATGCGGCACGGGTGCAGTCGTGCCGTGGGCTGATGATCTTTGGGTGGTTACCTATGGGCCACATTGTCCCGTGGGGTCTAGCGACCGGCTCTACCGAATAAAACCCGACCTCACGCGCGAGGTGTTTCCTGGTTCTGTTGGCGGCACTCCGGCTAACAGGCTCATTCATCGCGAGACGAGCCAGCTGCTGATCGGACCGTATGTGATTGATGCGCATGGCGGGGTGAAGGTTGTTCCGCCATTCAAGATGCCGGGGCGCCTGACGGGGGCGGCAAGGCATCTCCATGATTCCGCGAACAAGGTCTATGTGGCCACGATGGAGACGGGGCTTTACGAGCTGGATATGCGCACACTTGCCGTAAACACGCTCATTCGCGAGAACGGGAAAAACGATGGAGACATAGCCGAATGTCTCAAGTGGTTCGGGGCTGACTGGCCGACAGGATGGACGATTGCGCCAGTCACGCACGTTCCCGGATATCACAGCAAGGGGCTTTGCAGCGGGTTCGGGAAAGTGTTTGTATCCAACAACGGAGAGGACAGCCCAGAGGCGCGCAGCAACCCATTCGTGTCATCAGGAGTGCTCGCTTGGTGGAACGAATTTGGGCGCGACTGGACGCCGGTGAGACGCTGTCAGTTCACGGAAGTGACGACGCGCGATGGTATCTATGGCAACCTGAATCCCATGCGCAATCCCATTTGGGCGCTGGGATGGGATGCAAAATCAGTTATTCTCGGCGTGACGACGAATGGAACGGAATGGTGTTACTATCGCTTGCCCAAGGCATCTCATGCCTACGATGGTGCCCACGGGTGGAACACGGAATGGCCGCGCATTCGAGATGTTGGCTTTGACGACGGCTCGCTGCTCGCTACAATGCATGGTACGTTCTGGCGTTTCCCTCGCGAATTTTCGCCCGCATCGCCTAACGGCATACGTCCGATATCCACATATTTGAAGGTGATCGGGGATTTCTGCCGTTGGGGGGACAGAATCGTGTTCGGATGCGACGATCAGGCGCGCGACGAGTTTCTTGGCGTTCGTGGATTGAAGGCTGATGCTCCACGATGCGAACGGTCGCAGTCCAACCTCTGGTTCGTGAGGCCAGACGACTTGGCATCGTTTGGGCCTCCGTCCGGCGAAGGATGCGTGTGGCTTGATGAAGATGTGAATGACGGCGATATTTCTGAACCATATTTGCACGTGGGATATGAATCCATGCGCTTCTCGTTCTCCCGGAAAGACGGGACTCCTGTTCGCCATGAGCTTTTGCGCGATGGAGATTGGGTGCGTGTAAAATGCCTTGAAGACGCGAAGAGTGCTACAGCCTGTTTCCGATACGGACCAGCGGAAATCATTACGTCCGTGCCAGATGTCACGTATCCGGTTGTTGCCGTCAAAGATGATAACGGGATGGATTGGAAGTTCCCGAATGTGAATGGCGATACGAACGTTGTATGTCGTGAGATAGCCACGGAACGCGACCTTCTTTATGTTGGCGGTGTGTTCTATGAGGTGCCTGCGGAGAATGCGGGAGGGTTTTCGGCGTTGCGTCCGATTGCGCTGGCGGATGCGCCAGTCACTTCGCTTGAATGTCGTCGTGGTCTGATGTATCTGAATGATACACCTATGGTGATTGACGATCTTTGGCGGAACGGAACGGCGGCGCGAGCATATTGGCTGTGGGAAAAATGGAACGGCAGAAGCGGTGTCCAGAAACGGGGAAACCAATAATGATATTGAGCCGTTCAAGATTAGCTATCGTTGCGTCTGAGGTGATTTTTGCCGCCGGAACGCTTTGGGCTGCGCGTATTGACGTGAATCCACAGAGTTTCGACGCCGGAGGTTGGAAGCTTGACGTGCAGTTCATGGATGTGATGGGTTCTCCGTATCTTCTGGCGCATGGATGTGGCATTCGCGTGACGGACGCAAAGGCTGTCGCAAACGTTCCAGAAACTGGCAGATGGCACGTGTGGGTACGGTCTCGCAAATGGGTGGATGGCGCCGGAGCGTTCAAGGTGCGTGTTGGCGGGCGGACGCTCGGCCAAACATTTGGCGTTTCGCAGACGAAGTGGGATTGGGAGGATGGCGGCGAGGTCGAGCTGAAGAAAGGTCTGGTACAGATTGTGCTTGAAGATATGGATGGTTTTGACGGACGTTGCGCCGGTGTCGTGCTGACGGATGACGGCATAAAGCCAGAAGGCGCGCTTAAGCTTGATCCTGCGGTTGTCTCCGAGACCATAGATGCCGATTTCGTCGTGGTCGGCGGCGGTGTGCCTGGCACATGCGCGGCGGTGTCTGCGGCAAGACGAGGGCTAAGGGTCGCGCTTGTGCAGGATCGTCCTGTGCTTGGGGGCAACGCATCGTCGGAGATTCGGGTCTGGTCGGCAGGAGAGGCGAAATATCCGCTTGTGAGGGAAGTGCGCGGATGGTTCTTGAATCGTGACGCGAACATGGCCCTTTCTGACGCCCACCGTATGCGCATTGTGGAGGACGAGAAGACGCTTTCGCTTCATCTTTGCCATCGTATGTTTGCGGTGGAGACGGATGCGGGGCGCATTGTGGCGGTAAAGGCACTTGACTGGCGGCACAACAGGATCGTGCGTTTCCGTGCACCGCTTTTCTGCGACGCAACAGGCGATGGCTGGCTTGGGTATTATGCCGGAGCCGATTGGCGCATGGGGCGAGAGGCAAAATCCGAATATGGGGAACCTTCCGCTCCGGAGAAGCAGGACGGGCATACGCTTGGCGCTTCGCTCATGTGGACGAGTGCGCAGGCAAACACGGACATTCCTTTCTCCGCGCCATGGGCAGAACCTCATGCGCAGGGAGTGTCCGCAATTCGTGGCGAGTGGAATTGGGAATATGGGATCAGACGTGACATGATTGCGGAAGGCGAAGCTATACGTGACCGTCTCTTTCTTGCAATCTATGGCGCGTTCTCATTGGCGAAGAAGGAGGCATCCAATTCGCGTCTCGTACTTGATAATGTTCCGTTCCTTCTGGGCAAGCGCGAGTCGCGCCGTTTGATGGGTGACTGGGTGTATTCGGAAAGAGACGTTACGGAGAAGCGACAGTTCGAGGACTCGATTGCCGCCGGATCATGGAGCGTTGATCTCCACTATGACGATTGCAAGCAAGGGGTGGACTTCCTTACAACATGCCGACAGCCGCATTATGGGCGCTATTGGATTCCCTATCGTTCCATTTATTCCCGCAATATCGGGAATCTTTTTATGGCTGGCAGATGTTTCAGCTGTACGCACGTTGGGCTTGGTGGCCCGCGTGTCATAAACACGCTAGCGCAGCTTGGCTGTGCGGCTGGCGAAGCCGCCGCACTGTGCAAAATGCGAGAGTTGCTTCCCCGTGACATTTGGCGGCTGGGGCTTGTGCGTGAGCTTCAGCGTATGCTTGGCGGGGATTTCCCAGGTGTTCCCGATCCTGCGACAAAAGGCTGGAGAGTCGTAGATGACGAGACGCCTGGCGTGACATTCACGGAGGAATGGAAATTCTGGCACAACGCAAACGGCGAGCAGATAGGCGAGGGGTCGCACTATCCACCAGACGGAGGCTGTTGGAGCAGCGATCTCAAAGCCGGCTCATGTGTCGGAGAGGCGAAATATCCATTGCCTGTGCCTGTCAAGGGTAGATATGTCCTTATGGGTAGAATTCCATATCTCCATTCAGCAAACACCCAATCTTCAACCGCAATGACGATCGAATCGGAAGGTTCGGTTTCTCATTTCAAGGTAAATCAAGCGATAGGTACAGGGACTTGGCAGAAACTTGGCGAGTTTGATCTTGTTCCTGGTGCAATGTTGCGGATTCATCTGTCAAAATCCTTTGGTGTTGTCGTAGCCGATGCTTTTGCGCTTGTGTTGATGGAGAAGTGATATAGGAAGGATGCATCTCGGATAATTGACATAGACAACGCAAACGTCCCCTGCCATTCGGCGGGGGATTTTTTTTTGTCTTCACATTCCATTTCAGCCCTTTCGGCTTCGCGCCGAAGGGGCTTTTTCATTTCCCGTGGCCGGGTGGCTACGGGGTTTCACAAAACTGCCCGAATGGGCGAAAACAAAGGAAAAACAAATGAGTAGAGAGAAGTTATCAACAGGCTTTGAGTTGTCAACAGCCTCGTTGAAGAAAAGGGAAGGGAAAAAGAAACCTTCCCCCTTAAACCCCTATAAAGAAAAAGGGGAAGGGAAAAGAACACAGACGGGATATCTTAGATATCCCTTGTAGCCAGACCGCGCGAGCGGGCGCATACGCGCACGTGAGGAATCCGGCCGCCTACTTCAAGGCGTGGCGCGAGGCGAAGTTCGGCGCAGACATAGATCCCGTCCGCGCCGCAGTCGACGAGGCTGTGGCCGCGTTCTCGACAAAGACCCCGGAAACCGACCGCCGCATATGGCTCAAGATCGCCAACCGCGTCGGCGCGGATGATTTCATGCGGGCCGTTTGGCTGAAGCAGTCGGAGAACGGTAGCGACAGGACAGTCCTGCGCGACACGGCGTCCGCCTTCCAGAATCTCCTCAACATAATGTTCCCGAGGCCCGGGACGAAGGGAGGGCGGGCATGAGCTGCGAGATCAGCGAGGCGTTGAATCGGCTCGCCGCCGAATACGAGCATGCCGCGACACAGAAGGAGCGCGACAGGCTGAGGCGCGAGATTGCCCGGATATCGTACAGTCAGGAAGCCGACCGAGCGAAGTCTCGCCGCAATTCGCGGCAGGGGGCGTTCGACGCGGCGATGCTGTCGCTTGACGCGCACATGGAGACGTTCGACGATCCAAGCAAGATCGCCACGTTATCGGATGGCGGCAGGGGTGCGGAACGTATGCGCTCGTACGCGGGATGCGAAGACGTGCATTCCGGCGAGATTGACACAGCCGTGAAGAAACGCATGTTGAACAAGCTGCGCAAGTATCCGCATCTGCAAAAGGCGCTGCGCAGATTCATCAGGAACGCAACGTCGGAGAAGCGCAGACCGGTCAGAAAGACTCACATCGAAAAAATATGCGAGATTCTGCTCTGACCAATAAAAACGGGGGGCTGCTCGTTGTCGGCATGGGCGGCAAGGCCGTTTCTGCCGAAAAACGCGAAGCAAAATCCTCCCATAAGACATGAGGGGACATGTGGCCGCCAGCGCTTTAGGGGAACCGAGTTGGCGGCCCGTCCCAAACCCTTCGGGGTGATCGATCTTTGACAGCTGAATCGTGAAGAACTACGTGGCGCATCCGGCGATACTGGATGCAGAGGCGCGAAAGCGCCATAGGCGCACAGTGGGTGAGACGGGTGAGACGAGTGGGACGCATGCGTCGCTGAAAGTCGCACATGTCGCACATGTCCCACATGTCCCACGGCAAGGTGCGCAAGCAAATCAAACCCGCCTACGCTGACGCTACGGCGGAAAACAAAAAACAAGAAAGGAAAACGGAATGAAAGCAAAACAGGAAACGAAGACGAAACAGGAACAGGCGGAGAAGCCCGCGCTGACGCTCACGGAGCGGCAGGTCGAGGACT
>Ga0310694_10005628_pt1 | contig 11969 bp, 5 predicted proteins | sample 174DNAGHGhighgp2_FD_203884 | JGI IMG/M metagenome (GOLD analysis project Ga0310694, IMG submission 203884) | Sheep rumen microbial communities from Palmerston North, Manawatu-Wanganui, New Zealand - 1742 DNA GHGhigh gp2 (v2) (version 2) | ecosystem: Host-associated > Mammals > Digestive system >...
TGCCGAACGGACGCGTCACGAACGGCTACAACGTAGATTGGCTCGCCCTGCGCGAGGTCGGATCGGCGGAGGACAACATCCCCGACGCTTCCAGCGGCGTGATGCCGACGGACAAGGTGACGGAGTGGATGGAGAACGCGGTCGATCCGGACGCGTGGGCGAAGTGGCGCAACGCGCATCCCGCCCCGTTCCACCTCTTTGGCGAGGATCGCCAGTACGCTGTGCGCAACAACATCGTGCCTGCCCACTGGTTCACAAAGGGCAATCATGCGGCAGAACGCTTCCACGGCGTCGCGCAGCCGGGCGAGTTCTATCCGTTCCAGGTTTGCGTCGCGTCGGAGAAGGCGCGCACGCTCCGCTGGAACGCGAAGACCGACCTCAAGGTGAGCCGCATCACGCCGGAAACGTGCGCGGTCGTCGCGAAGGGCGTGAAGCCGATCTGGGTGATGGTGGATATTCCGAAGGACGCGGCGGGCAAGACGCTGAAGGGCGAGGTGTGCGTGGAAGATGCGGCGGACGCCGCTCGCGCGTCCATCCCGTTTGAGATCGAGGTGAAGGGTAACGTGTTGGAAGACGGTGGTATCGGCGACGCCTGGCGTCTTGCACGCCTCAAGTGGCTCAACTCCGACATCGGACGGGAGGACACGGTGACAAAGCCTTATGAGCCCGTCGTCGTCGATCAGACGCGGCGTGCGGTGAAGATTCTCGGGCGTGAGTTGGTATTGGGCGAGGATGGCCTCCCCGCGCAGATCGTCTCGTATTTCAGTGGCTCCAATGCGCGCATCGTCGAGAAGGGAATGGAACTGCTTGCGCGGCCGGTGAAGTTCAAATCTTGTTGTAGTACGCTTGCTGTTTCCGGGGGAGTGGAGACAACAAGCGTACAACAGCAAAAATTCACTTTCACGGAAATCACCCCCGCGTACGCAATGTGGCGGGCGGAGACCGCGCTTGAAGGTGGCGTGAAACGCATCGTCGAGGGGCGCATTGACTTCGCGGGGGCGTGTCAGTTCCGCATCCGCCACGTGGGCGGAAAGGTCCCGCGGGCGTCGTTTGAAGTCGCTATGCCGGCGAACGTTGCGCGGTTCCGTGAAGCCTTCGGAATCAACGGCGGTGTCTTTCCGGAGGGGAAGGTTGAGCAGAAATGGGACGCGAACCTGAACCGCGACGCGCTGTGGATGGGCAGCATCAACGGTGGCATCGTCGTGCGCTTCAAGGGCGCGAACTACAGGCGTCCGCTCATCAACGCCTACTATGCGTGGCAGAAGCTGAAAATGCCCGAGAGCTGGGCATCCGGCGGCGGCGTGATGTCGCTGGAGAAAAATGCCGACGTGGCGACGATCCGTGCGGAAGGGAAGGACGCACCGGAGGGCGCGGAATGGAACTTCGACCTCTACATCACGCCGTTCCACAAGCTCGACATGAAGACGCACCTTGGCGACAGGTACTGGCACTTGAGCCAGCGGCGGTCCAAACTCGACACGAAGAAGATTCGCGAGGAGGGCGCGACGGTCGTGAACCTCCACCACAACACGATCTGGAACCCGTACATCAACTATCCGTACAACGACGTCAGTGGTCCGCTTCTCAAGAAAGCCGTGAAGGACGCCCATGCGGCGGGGCTTCTCCTGAAAGTCTATTACACGACGCGCGAGCTGACGCAGAACCTGCCCGAGTTCTTCGCTCTCAAGTCGCTCGACGGCGAGGCGCTGCTGACGCGCGACGCGTCCGTGCCGGGCTGGCCCTGCACGAACCGGGGAGGTCCGCACCCGTGGCTGCGCGAGCACGTTGGGCTCGACATCCTCCCCGCGTGGCGCGAGAACGTGCGCTTCCCGCAGGCGTATCCGCCCCGTCTCGACCTCGCCGTGATCACTACGCCCGACACGCGCTGGGACAACTTCTACCTTGAGGGCCTCGACTACCTCGTGCGCGAGTACGGCATCGACGGACTCTACATCGACGACACGGCGCTCACCGGCGAGTCGATGCAGCGCGCACGTCGCATCCTCGACCGCGACGGAAAGCGTCGCCTGGTCGATAACCACAGCTGGAATCACCACGATCCCCGCGCCGGAAGCGGCAACACGAACCTCGCGTTCATCGACCTCTATCCCTACTTCGATTTGCTCTGGCGCGGCGAGGGCTTCTACAACAACACGCCGTCCGACTTCTGGCTGATCGAACGCTCCGGCGTCGCGTTCGGCATCGCGGGCGAAATGCTTGGGAAGGGCAATCCGTTCCGCGGGCTGCTCTTCGGCATGACGGACCGTGCCGGATGGGGCGGAGGCCCGGCCGGGCTTTGGAAGTTCTTCGACGCTGTGAAGCTCGGCGACATGGAACTGATTGGCTGGTGGGACGATGCGTGTCCCGTGGAGGTTGAAGGTTCCGATGAGATCAAGGCCAGCGTGTGGAAGGGACGCGAGCGCTCCGTCCTTGTCATCGCCAACTTCGCGGAGGAACCGCGTACGGCGCAGCTTCGCTTCACCGGCGGCAAAGTGGACTGGACGCGGCCCGAGATCGCGGGCGTGCAGAAGGCCGAAAATGCACCCGATCTCTCCGCCCCGGTGAAGATTCCCGGCGGCGGCGGGATGATTCTTGTAGCGAAGAAAAATCAAATAACCAAAGGAGGCACGATGAATCCATTCATGAAGGTAGAGGAATTCCCCAACTTCCCCGCAATGACCCCGGAGGCGGCAGAGGAGGCGTTGCCGAAGTTGCTTGCCGACGCGAAGCGTGCAGTTGACGCGCTGGAGAAAAACGCAACGCCGACGTGGGACGGATTCGTGCGCCCTCGCGAAGACGCCACGCGGACGCTCTGGTACGCATGGGGGCTTGTGAGGCACTTCATGAGTGTGTTGAACAACGACGGCTGGCGGAAGGTGCAGAAGCGTTTCCAGCAGGACATAGTGGACTTTTCCCTGCGGGTTGACCAGAGCCGCCGATTTTACGAACTTGCGAAGAAAACGCCGGCGGATACGCCCGTGCGCAAGCGCATCCTTGAGAAGATGGTGCAGGAGGCGGAGCTTTCCGGCGTGGCGTTGGCCGGCGACCGCCAGAAGCGCTTCAACGAGATCGTGGCCGAACTTGCGAAGCTGAAAAACGATTTCCGCGACCACGTGCTGGACGCTACGAAGGCGTATTCCGTGCTGCTCACGAAGCCTGATGAGGTAGAGGGCTTGCCGGCGCAGCTGAAGTCGGCAATGGCCGAGGGAGGCGATGCCGAGAAGGGGCCGTGGAAGGCGAAGATATCCGAGGACATCTACTACTCGTTCATGCGGCACTCGCGCAACAGGCCGGTCCGCGAGGCACTGATGCGCGCACGCTGCACGCGTGCGTCGTTCGGTGCACTCGACAACACGGCGATCATCGACCGCATCCTCTCGCTGCGCCAGGAAGAGGCGAAGCTGCTGGGCTTCAAGAACTACGCGGAGCTGTCGCTTGCGGAAAAGTGCGCGCCGTCCACGGCTGCGGTACACCGAATGATCGACGAACTTGCGGCCGCGTCTAAACCCGTCAAGGTGAAGGAGGACGCCGTGCTCACCGCGTTCGCCGGCGTGAAGCTGGAGCCGTGGGACAGGGCGTACTGGATCGAGCGTCAGCGGGAGAAACTATATTCCTATTCGGAAGAGGAGCTGATGCAGTATTTCAACTTCCCCGAAGTGCTGAAGGGGATGTTCGCCCTTGCCAACCGACTCTTTGGCGTTACGATAGAGGAGCGCACGGGTGACGCGCCGGTCTGGCACAAGGACGTCCGCTTCTTCCGCATCTTGGAAGACGGGAAGACGATTGCGCATTTCTACATCGATCCGTTCTCGCGTCCCGAAACGAAGCGCGGCGGAGCCTGGGTGAACCGCATCCACTTGCGCGACGTGCGTGCGGACGGAAGCGTGCAGCTGCCGCTCTCGTTCATCGTCTGCAACCAGGCGGTGCCTGATGCCAACGGCCGTGCGCTCATGCGCTTCAGGGAGGTGGAGACGCTGTTCCACGAGTTCGGCCACGTGCTTCAGCACTCGCTCACGCGCGTTGACGACGCGGGCGCGAGCGGCACGAACCTCATCGACTGGGACGCGGTGGAGGTGGCCTCGCAGTTCATGGAGAACTGGTGCTATGACGCGAAGACGGTGCGCACGTTCGCACGTCACGTTGAAACCGGCGCGCCGATTCCCGATTCACTGCTGGAGCGCGTACGCGCCGCGAAGAACTACCGCGCCGCCAGTTCGTCGCTCGGACAGTTGTCCCTGGCCTTGGTGGACATGCTTCTGCACGAAGGTGAGTTCAAGGGTACGCCCAACGACCTCAAGAACCGCGTGTTCGAGGACATGACTCCCGGCACAACGCTTCCCGAAGACCGCTTCCTCAATGCGTTTTCGCACATCTTCTCCGGCGGTTATGCGGCCGGGTACTACGGCTACAAGTGGAGCGAAGTGATGAGCGCCGACTGCTTCGGCGCGTTCGAGGAGGCGGGGCTAGACAACGAGGATGCCGTTCGCCGCACGGGTCGTCGCTACCGCGAAACTTTGCTCGCCCTCGGTGGTGGAAAAGACCCGCTTGAGGTGTTCAAACTCTTCCGCGGACGGATGCCAGAGACGAAAGCACTGCTTCGGCAAACGGGCCTGACTGACTAATGTTGCGTATGGCGTGAATTCCTTGTCAGCCGTCCGATGGGTCGGGAGGAAGGGCGAACGCAGCGTCGTCTGTTTCCTGAGAACCGTCTGCGGAGACGTCTGGAGTTGCCGCGCCGCCGTTGAGAATCGTTTCCGGGTCAACGAGGATTTCTCTCGGACCTGCTCCGCGTGTAGGACCGATTATGCCGCGTTCCTCAAGAAGGTCCATGATGCGTGCGGCGTGGTTGTAACCGATGCCCATGCGGCGTTGCAGATGGGAAATGGAAGCTCGCTTCGTGTCGCGCAGCACCTCCAAGGCGCGGCGGAACAGGCCTTCTTCCTTCGAAGCCGTCATGCCTGCTGGCGGCGGCACACCGCCGACAACGGCAGTGGCCATCGGTTCGGGCGGAGGGGCGTCCTCGTTGTCTCCGCCGTCTTCGTCGCCGTCCAGAGCCTCGGACGGATCGGCCTCCTTGATCTTCTCCATGCGTTTTGTAAGGGCTTCGTCGAAGTCGGGGTTCGAGTGTTCACCGATGAAGTCTATTATGCGGTTGATCTCGTCGTCCGATATGTAGGAGCCTTGGGCGCGGAGGAGGCGTCCGTCGGACATCTTGAAGAGCATGTCGCCCTTGCCGATGAGCTGTTCGGAACCCTGCGCGTCGAGGATGGTGCGCGAGTCGATGGAGGACGAAGTCTTGAACGCGATGCGTCCGGGGATGTTGGACTTGATCGTGCCGGTGATGACCTTCGTATCGGGACGCTGCGTGGCGAGGATGAGGTGTATGCCTGTCGCTCGCGCGAGGGCGGTGAGGCGGGCGATTACGGGCTCCACCTCCTTGCCCGCGGCTTGCATGATGTCCGCCACCTCGTCGATGATGATGACGATGTAGGGGATGGTCCGGGGCATATCCTTGTCGCCTAGCTGTTCCTCGCCGCCGAACATGTCCGGCTGGGCAACGGTCTTGCGCGAGTTGAAGTCCACGATGTTGCGGCATCCGGCGCGGGCGAACATCTTGAGCCGCTTCTCCATCTCCACGAGCGCGGCGCGTAGGGCGAACACGACCTTCTTCGTGTCGTTGATGATCGGCACGAGTAGGTGCGGAAGGCGGTTGTAGGATGTGAACTCCACGCGCTTTGGATCGACCATGATGAACCGGAGCTGCTCCGGCGTACGGCACATCAGAAGGCCGTTGATGATCGAGTTGAGGCACACGGACTTACCCTGGCCGGTGGCACCGGCGACGAGCAGGTGGGGGAGCTTCGCGAGATCCACGACGAGGTCGTTGCCCGCCGCGTCCTTGCCGAGCAGAAGGGGAACCTGGAACTTGCCGGGGCTGTTCTTCTGCCAGAGTTCGCCGTCTATGATTTCGCGGAAGTGGACCGACGCCGGCTTCATGTTCGGCACCTCGATGCCGACGGCGTTCTTGCCGGGGATCGGGGCCTCGATGCGCAGAGACGTGGCTTGAAGAGCCATCTGTAGGTTGCGTGCGAGTCCGGCTACCTTTTCGACGCGTGTGCCGAGGTCGAGCGTGAGCGCATACTGCGTGACTACTGGACCGGCCACATAGTACGCGAGTTCCGCGTTGACGTCGAACACCTTCAGGGTGTCGATGAGCCGCTGGGCCATCGCGCCTACATCCTCTCCGGGACCTCCCTGTGCCTTTGGCACGGGATTCAGCAGGTCGGTGGACGGGACGATGTAAGGCCCCTTGTCCTCTTCCTCTTCGACCACCTCGGCCTTCGGCTCGACGGCAGCGGTCTTTGTTGCCGGCGCAGGTGCCGGCATTGATACTGGCACGGGAGTTGGTGCTGGCACGGGAGTTGGCGCGGCGACAGGCTTGGTCGCGGGCGTTTCACGTGGAGGCATGTAATCCACGGGACCAGGTTGCGGCGTTTCGCGTGCGGCCGTGAGCCGTGCGCGGACGGCGGCGCGTTCCTCCTCTTCCCTGCGGCGCTGCTCCTCGCGTTCTTTGCGCTCTGCTTCGCGCGCGAGACGCTTGGCCTCCTTTTCGGCGGCGATGCGCTTCTTCTCCGCGATGCGCTGGGCCTTTGCGGCCTCCTTTGCGGCACGAGCGGCATCGATTGCGGCATCGCGCTCTTCGTCCGTTTCACCGTCTGCCTTGTTGCGGTCGGCGGCCCAGTCCGTCAGGTGCGCTATGCCGGTGACGATGTTGCGCGGGCCGATGATGAGCAGAAGGGCGAAAACCGCAAGGCTGGCCATGAGAACGCATGCGCCGAACGGCGCGAGGTGGTAGGCGAGTCCCTTCGTCATGACGAGATAGCCGACTGCGCCGCCGGCGTTAGGTGCGATGTTCAGGTCGCGCAGGAGCGGTGCGAGAGACGGCGAAGTGCCGGCCACCTGCAGAAGGCAGGTGACAGAGAACAATAGAAGCAAAACCCCCAGTGTACGGCGTCCAGGATGGAATGTGTGGCCCAGCACGAGGCGCAAGCCGGCGTAAACGCAGATTATCGGCACGGACCACACTGCGAGGCCGAGTATCTGGTAGCCTGTGTATGCGAACCAGTCGCCGGCGACGCCGATGAGGTTGGACGTGCGCACGGTCGGTATGTACAGGTCTGAAATGCTGCGCCAGTTGTAGGTACACAGCGCGAGGAACGGGAACAGTGCTATCGGGAACATGAAAATCCCGATTATCTTGCGGCGCATTCGCGTTTCGCTGTCAAGCACGTCTGTGGGCGGCTGCTGGATCATTTGGAATCTCCTCCGCTGGGCGGTTCAGGCACGCTGAACAGTGGCTGCCCAGTGTAGAGACGCGTAGCGGAACCGGAGTCGCGCACGGCGTAGAACACGATGATTGCCAGGATCAGGGCGAGAAGCTTGAGCCCCAGGTTGCTGGTGAAAAAAGACATGAAACCTTTCATTTGACATTCTCCTTCTTGCGGCGGAACATCTTTGCGGCCTTTTCGCGGCGGCGTTTGACCCAGTCCGCGAACGCCTCGGAAGTGGTCTTTTGCTGCGGCATCGCCTTGCGGATCCAGCGCAGCACCGCAGTGCGCGAATCCTCGTCCGAGCCGGGATACCTGATGAGGCGGCCGTTGTGCGCCACGGACACGCGTCCGGTCTCCTCCGACACCACTATGACGAGCGCGTCGGTCTGCTCGCTCATTCCCACGGCCGCGCGGTGGCGCATGCCGGACGCGGAAAGGTCGCTCTGGCTCGAGACGGGGAACGGACAGTGCGCGGCGGCCACGCGTCCGTAGCGGATGATCACGCCGCCGTCATGGAGCGGCAGCGGCGGAGTGAAGATCGAGATGAACAGCTCCGGCGATATGATCGCGTCGAGCGAAACGCCGGACGCCTCGAAACCGCGGAGCGATATGCCGCGCTCGAACGCAATAAGTGCTCCGAGGCGGCGCGACGCGAGCGTGAACACAATCTCGGCCACGTCCTCTGGCGTGACGCGCCCGTGTAGGGCCGCATGCTCACGAGTGCGGTCCTGGAACAGAAGCGAGCCCATTGCCGCAAGCACGCGGCGGATTTCGTCCTGGAAGATAACGACCGACGACAGCGCCAGGTACAGGAGAAGCCACCGCACGATCACGGACAGCACGTCGAAGTGGAACACCTGCGTGAACGCCACTAGCAGCGCGAAGAGGATTCCAGTGCCCATCAGCACCTGTCCGAAGCGAGATCCGCGCGCGCCCTTGAGAATCGCATAGATCACCAGATAGAGGATGAATATCTGGATCGCGTCCGGAATGTAGTCAAGCACCATGGACCAGTTCATGCCACGCCTCCTTCTGCCTTAGCAAATGCTCCTACAACGCTGAGAGCCTGTTTCGTCTCGCGGACGTCGTGTACGCGCACGACGCTCGCTCCGCACATCGCGCACCACACCGCCGCGCCCACGCTTCCGCCGAGCCGTTTCACGGGATCGGCCTCGCCCGTGAGCGCGCCGATTACGCGCTTGCGCGATACGCCCACCAGCACCGGGGCCTTTTCCGCCAGACGGCGGATCGAGCCCAGAATCGCGATGTCCTCTTCGCGCGTGGTGTCGAAGCCGACCATCGGATCCTGCAGCACCTGTTCGCCAATGGGACGGTAGAACTTCACTGGTACAACGAATCCACAGCCGCTTTTGCGCACGAGCTTCCACATCGCCTCGTCCGGCTCGTAAACGCAGTTGATCGCCGAAACGCCGGCGTCGAGCGCGCGCTGGGCCGTCTCCGTATGGTAGGTGTCAACCGAAACCGGCACGTCCGGCAACTCGCGCATGAGCTGGTGGAGGACGGGTGCGAGGCGCGCCCATTCGGCGGCGGCGGGAAGGGGACGGTGGCCTGGACGCGTCGATTCCGCGCCGACGTCGATGATATCCGCACCGTCGCGCACGAGGGCGCGCGCGCGTGCGACGGCGTCGCCAGGGCGCATGTAGAGACCGCCGTCGGAGAAAGAGTCCGGCGTTACGTTCACGATTCCCATCACGCGCGTGGAGGAAAGGTCAATCCTGTGCTGGCGGCACGTCCACGTCATGCTTCGCGTCCTCCTCCGTTTTTGCGTCTTTGTCGCCATCGTTGCGCGGCGGTATTCCAAGCAGCTTCTCCACGTCGCGCCCGTCCATCGTCTCCTGGTCGAGCAGGGTGTTTGCGAGCAGTTCGAGCTTGTCGCGGTTTTCCTCCAGCAGCTTCTTGGCACGGGCGTAGCCTTCGTCCACCAGCCGCTTGACCTCCGCGTCGATCGCTTCGGCCGTCTTCTGCGAGAACGCCGGCGGCGCTTCGGCAACTGCGAAAGCGTTAGGCTCCACGAACGACTGGAATCCGAATGCTTCGGACATCCCGTAGCGGCACACCATCGCCCGCGCAGTTTCGGTTGCTACCGCGATGTCCGACGCGGCGCCGGTTGACAGTTCGCCAGTGTGCATCGCCTCGGCGATGCGTCCGCCAGGGAGCACTGTGAGCTCGTCGATGAAGTAGGCGCGTGTGCGGTTCAAGACGTCGCGGTCCGGCAGGCTCATCGTCACGCCGAGGGCGCGCCCGCGCGGGATTATGCTCACCTTGTGGAGCGGGTCTGCGTTCGGGAGAAGGAGTTGGAGGAGGGCGTGTCCCGCCTCGTGCCACGCCGTGGTCTCATATTCCTTGCGCGTGTAACCGGCGGATTTCCGTTCGCTGCCCCAGAACACCTTGTCGCGCGCTTCTTCGAGGACGGCGTGCGGGATCGCGTCGAGGCCCTTGCGCGCGGCGAGGAGCGCAGCCTCGTTGATGATGTTCGCGAGGTCGGCGCCGGAGTGACCGCCAGTGCCGCGCGCGAGGCGTTCGAGATCAACGTCCTCCGCGAGCTTCACCTTCGCGGCGTGGATCTTTAGAATCGCCTCACGCCCCTTGAGCGTTGGAAGGTCAACGTTTACTTGGCGGTCGAAGCGGCCGGGACGCAGGAGCGCCGGGTCGAGGATGTCGGGACGGTTCGTGGCGGCGATCACGATCACGCCGTCGTTCGTGCCGAAGCCGTCCATTTCCACGAGCATCGCGTTGAGCGTCTGGTCCGCGACTCGCTGCGCCATCATTCCGCCCGCGTTGCGCTTCTGTCCGACGGAGTCGATTTCGTCGATGAAGATGATGCACGGAGCAGATTTCTTCCCTTGGTCGAAGAGGTCGCGCACACGGCTCGCGCCCACGCCCACGAACATCTCCTCGAAGTCGCTGCCACTGATCGAGTAGAAGGGCACTCCCGCCTCGCCGGCGATCGCCTTCGCAAGAAGCGTCTTGCCCGTGCCGGGCGGACCCACGAGGAGGATGCCGCGAGGTATGCGCGCGCCGAGCTTCGTGAACTTCTTCGGCTCCTTGAGGAACTCCACGATCTCGGCGACGTCCTCCTTCGCCTCGTCAACGCCGGCGACGTCCTTGAACGTGACGCGGTCCTTCTTGTTGCCGTCCATCAACTTCGCCTTCGACTTGCCGAACGAGAACGGTCCGCCAGAGCCGCCCATCATGCGGCGGTACACGAAAATCCAGAGAAGCGCGGCGAACACTCCGAATATCACGAGCTGCTGGAGGAACGGCCCGAACAAAACCTCCTCTTCGCGCACCGGACACTTCACGCCGCGTTCGATCAGGAATTCGACAAGCCTTTCGTTCTCGCCCGGTACGAGGTTCACGCGGAACTTCGTGGACGTTCCGGACGGGTTCTTCATGTCGCCTGCGAGATAGGTGCTGCCGCTGTCGAGGCTGCGCACGCGCTCCACGCGCTCAACGTCGCCCGCCTCCACCCGTGCGCGGAATTCGGTCTGCGAAATCTCCGCGTACTGGACCTTGTTCGGGTTCATCATGCGCATTGCGAGCAGGGACGCGGCGATGACGGCAAGCACCATCCAGCCGCTGCGCGAACCTGGAGAGACCGCGCCCTTGGGCAGCGCACGGCGTTTTGCAGGTACCTTTTCCCGCTTCTTCGTGGCGGACTGTTCGGGACTCACTCCGCCGCCTTCTTCTTTTGCGTCTTCAGACATAAGGCAAATTATACCATATCCGCGCACGTGCGAACAGAGGTTTGTATGGTTATTTTTCGATCACGAGAAGTGTTTCGACGATTTCCGCCTACTTCTGTCGTCGTATCTCTCGTCTCATGTCTCGCGTCAACCTCTGCGCCATCTTGGGTGTTCTCGTGTGGAAAATCCCCGTCAGTTTGTTGTTGTAAGCTTTCGGCAAGACCGATTGATGTTTTTTCATTGGACCTGGTCTGTGTTTTTCATCATCCACATGTGAAGTAAAATATGGTATAATATGCGGCGAAAGGACACCAGAAATGGCATCATTGAAAGACATGCGGGGCAAGGCGAAGGAAGCCGGCCTCATGAAGCTCGACAAGCTGATTGCAACGCGTCAGCGCATACCGAACTGTGAAATTCCTATTCCAATCCCGGAACTCTGCGCCCGCTACGAGAAGCTCTACACGGGCGCGATCAACGACGTAATGCGCGAGCTAACGCTGCTTGACCAAAATCTACCCAGTGACATCATGCCGCTACGCGACGAGATGACAGTGTGCGGGGAGGCGTTCACCGTCAAGAGCGCCCCGAATGTGATGATCGAGGGCGAGATGACGTTCCGTGCGCAGATGCTCGACGAGTTCAAGCCGAACGGCGTCGTGGTGTGGGATACGTCCAGCGACGTTGAGGCGAGTCTCTGGGGCGGCGTGATGACCGCCACCGCCATCACTAAGGGCATCCGAGGCGCGGTGATTGCTGGCGGCATACGCGACACGAAGCAGATCCTCGAGCAGAACTTCCCCGTGTTCTACCGCTACCGCACGTCCAACGGCTCGCTCGGCCGCTGCATGATCACGCACTACCAGGTGCCGATCAAGGTGGGCAAGGTCACGGTGCGCCCCGGCGACATCATCTTCGGTGACATCGACGG
>Ga0310694_10005630_pt1 | contig 11969 bp, 19 predicted proteins | sample 174DNAGHGhighgp2_FD_203884 | JGI IMG/M metagenome (GOLD analysis project Ga0310694, IMG submission 203884) | Sheep rumen microbial communities from Palmerston North, Manawatu-Wanganui, New Zealand - 1742 DNA GHGhigh gp2 (v2) (version 2) | ecosystem: Host-associated > Mammals > Digestive system...
AGTATCTAGATAATTCTCGTAAGCTATTCAAATCTCCGCTGCGAATAATTTCTAAAATTTCGTCCAAAGTGAAATCACTTTGAACACTGTCATTATCTCTATAATGCCAACGACTATTATAAGTGCGTTCATTAAGTGGGGCACGTCGTATAACTTTAAGTTTAAAATTACTAAAATCATACTTTTGATGTTCTGCCATTTATATCACCCCCTTTTTCTAGGACTAAAAAAGGCATACTATTTAATATTTTTCTTTTTAGCGTCACGAATAGCTTTATCTTCATAATACTTTATTCTATATAATCCATATTCAAGAGCTGAAAAACGGTCTTTTTCAATTGAGCGTGAAATACGCTCCACCTTGAACTAATTCTAAACCCCGGTTGGTTTGAGCCGCAAATTATTCAATTCATCTATCAAGCGAGAGGTCATTTCATAAGGAAGTAAGAATACTCGCCTGTCATATAACGACATTTTACGGCCACGAGTTGTTTTCATCAATTTATCTTTTACTATTCTTTCATGCGCTAAGAATGACACGCTGCCATTATTTACTTGCGCAAAAAAATTAGAGTGAATAGCATCATCATTTGAAGCGCCCGCCTTTATATCATATATAATAGCACGATATTCGGGCCATGGCTACTCACCCTCTGTTTTCTTTTCAGGAGGCAAATGATGTTCATTATTGAAAGCAAAATAAGCAGGAAATTGTTCTCCGGTCTTAGCATCAAACGATGGTAGAACCATCGCATCCAACAAGCCAATGCCAGGACCATTACCGTCTATAACAATTTCTCTTGGATTATATAATTGTATTAGTTTCTTGAGCCGAGGGGCCTGTTCAGTAATATAGTTCGCGCCATGAATGACTTCTGTGTAAATTACCTTTTTACTAAATCCTGTTACACTGGGTAAAACTTTTATTACCATAACAGCAGTATTTGCTGCATATCTAGCTACGTCAACCCCTATCATATAAAATGTCTTAGGATTAGTTGGATTCTCCTATGCTTTGCGCTCGCATTTCAATAAAGTTCGTCTCTTATTTAGACGTTTAGAATCTAACCAAGCATCTTTATTGTTGCCGGTCCAAATTGAAAGAGATTCGCGCGCAAATGAGTCTTCACTCATTGTAGTTGAATAACGCTAATCCATCATAGTAGCTTTATCAATTAGTCCATAATGTAGAGGGACTTCATAAGAAAGGCCCCATACAAAATATTCTTGTGCGCGCAAAACCGCATTTACGGCGCACTCAATTAGTTTACCATACATATATACGGTTTTTTCGCGTGCGGTTGTAATAAAGGTCTGAGAGGCTGATGGCTCTTCTGGATTCAAATAGCCATCGACTTCACGACGTGCCACGTTCATTTGCGGAAGCAAAACTTCATTGTAATCTTCCTCTTCAATAGTCGCGGCTTCTTCTAAAATACCTGCTGTGGCGCGCAAACCACGACTCGTATCTTTGGAAACTACTGTAATAGTACTACCATTTTTGAAATTTAGTTCATAGTAGTTGCCGCTTTTCTTTTCACCTTGCTTTCCATCGTCCGCACGGGTTTTAAGCTCATTACGAAGGAGAGGCCAGTGACGAAAGATTTCATTGAATTTTGCTTCCGCAATCTTGATTACTGTGCCCTTAACATCTGATGCGATAAAGATGGTAGAACCCGGAAGTAGTACCGCCCGCACGCAAGCGCTAAGATAGGCAATAAATGATTTTGAAGTGGCGCGAGTTGCTGTCCAGAAGTGATAGCGATAGCGCATACTGGCACGTAAAGCAATCCGCTAATAGAAGAAGAGGTGAAAATACTTTTTATCTTCACTACTTTGTATCGCATCCAAAAATAAATCAGGATACAATATCCATAGATTTAGATACTTAGTAAATAATTCTTGATTGGCATCTAGGTATTCTTTTGTAAGCACTACGCCTTTTTCAATTGGAATACCATCTATCATGTAAGTCGAGGTCGTGCCGAATTCACTCATGCAACTCACCCGCCAATTCATCGTCACCTTCGTATTCCACATCCGCGGTTTCATCAAATTCAACTGTCTCGTTTTCAATTGCTTCAAGACGTTCAGTCAAATTATAATGTTCGCGCTTATCTTCTACTTGTTCAGCAAAATTGCCTTCATTCACTACTAGACGTTTCAAGTAGTTTTGAATGTTTTCCATTGTGAAGTCTACGGAATCTTGCGGCTCAATATGCCATTTTGGATGCCAACCTTTTTTACCATAATATACCATAAGTTCTCCTACGGATTCAAAATCGGCGGCATTTTTAGCATTGGAAGCCTCAAATTTGGCGATTTTTATAATGTTATCGCGGGCATCCATATCCTTCTTTATATCTACACCCTCTCGCAATCCTTTCTTGATTCTCAATTCAATTTCACATAGATCGCGCGCGTAATGCTTCAAGATGGGAGTTGAAACATTTTGCGTCGCTAAAATGCTATTATAATAATCTTCTAAAAACAATAGCTCGTCGGGCTTATAGGCAGGCGACCAATCTTTTTTCAATCTTTTCATTTTAGCCGCGCTAATGGCTTCAATTTCATCATCTATGGTTCCTTCCTATCGTGCTAATCGCCATCGTTCATTTTCATCAGACCATTGTAAAGCAGAATAGTGATCGTCTAAAAGAGTATTGAAATAGGCCGTCAAAGTATGATCACCATGTATCTTGTACAATTCTGTCCACTTGTTGAGATCAAAAGGCACATCTAAATATCTGCATAATCTGTCCACTTCGCCTAGGTTATCTTGCGGCACCAAGGTTTCTAGGCACTATGTACAAATTAGAGAACGATGTCCTGGAAAAAATTTTGAGGGGGTACTAGCATAATTATATTCAGGTTTATCCTGTTTACATCGTAGACATCTACGACTCTTTATTTCTTCTATCATGTTCTGTTTGACCTCCTTTTTGTATGCGGCGCTTTCTTTCACATTCTTTACAATTGGAAGAAAAGCCATCTTTGCGGCTTCGGTTGCGCACAAAGAATAAAGCATCGCGCGGCAATAGGCGGCCGCATGTATAACATTTCTTGCATTGGTCTTCTGGTGTATCTATCATTAACCTATGCTTTTTTGCTGCGGTCGCAATTTTATCTGGTATCTCTTTTGCGAGTATCGTACATAAATGATTTTCATTATATTTTAAGCCATATTTTATCTATAAATTTTCCACAATTTCTGAGTAAGGCATTTTTTCAATTTTTTTATCTAGTATGTATTCGCGCACTTCGGAGAAATCGCACATAGCACGATAGCGTTCAAAATCAAATAATAGGGCGCGGCCATAGGTATCAAGTTTTTCATGAACCTAATCATATAAAGCATCATAATAATTTATGAGGGCGCGCACATGTAATGGATTTTCCCAATCAAAGGTATGGCGCCGCACTACCCACTTGACTTCTATGTTTCCCGCATTATCTACCCGGGTCTCATAGTCATCAAGGTTTTTGGATATGGAGTGGAGAAGGGCATTATCGACGCGTTCTTGCCACTTATCGAGCGGCATCCAATAGAAGGAGTCACATGTCCAATCATAGAAAGCGGGCTTCGGATGGTCCATTGACTAGAAGTGTAGGGTAGGCTTATAGGAATCTTTTAAGTAATATTGATGGCGCCGCAAATCTATAAGCCAATGCTTCAACTAATAAAGGCGATAACCATTGTCTAGTATGGTGGAAGTTTCGTCTGGCGCGACCTTTCCTTCATTTATTGCTATTACATGTTCTAGGTGGTCAATCCATTCCCACATCTATTTCATGCCAGGAACATCGGAATCGCCGGGATCGACTAAATTGCCCTGCCTATCGTATTTGGGTCTTTTAATTTCTTGTTTCTTTTTTGTATACACTTGTTTAGTATTGGAAGGCCGCAAAGATTGTTGGTCGGCCATGGGGTTTTCTAAAATTTCATCCAACGATAACAATTTGTCGTCAGTTTTTTTATAAGAACCATAACGTTTATTGCCGTCTGTGGTTTCGCCTCTTTGAACTGCATTGAGGCCATTTTCGTCTTTTCCATATAGAATATAAGAGCCCATTTGTTCAAGTTCAGTTGGAGTGGGGTCTGTATCTAATGTATCTAATATATCACGAATCGCGGCTACCCTGTCGATGTCGCGTTCAATATTGTAATCTAAAGAATATTTCTTTTTCAATAGTGTCACCTCCGGGAATATCTTCCCTTGCTACTTTCATTATAACACACGGGACATTGGAATGTCAAGTATTGGGGTTTAGAAGTTTTTAGTTTTGAAGTTTTTAGTTTGAAAAATTTTCGGTTGGTGGAAAATGTGGAGGGCCCATGGGGCGAAGGTCAAAGAAAGTCAAATTGCCTAAAACTACGCCCCGCCCTTTGATTTTCACACATTAAAGTGTAAAAGTTAGACTATTTTAACTGGAAAATTCTGGTATGGCCTGGCCCTATTTGAAATAATAAGTTAAAAACGACTAACAATGTTATAAAAAAATGGGCGGCCATTTTTCAATGGCCGCCCGGGGTGATTATTTGATAAAGTTATTTCTTGTATAGTTGCGTTTTACCCAGTCCCGCAAGGTGCAAGCGTTTTTTTCCGCCGCCTTTATAAAAGCGTTATGCGTTGACGGATTGTAGACAACTTGCGCGCGGCGCGCCGTTGCTTTCCATGTAATCATGTGGGAACGAGTGCCAACATTTAACATGAAGGAGAGAAAATCCTCTTTTTCCTGCCATACATACAAGCAATCAGCAATCAAATTTGCAACTTGCATATAGTCATTCTTTGCGGCGGCATGGTAAATTGTCGCTATCTCTTCATCATCAAACACGCCATAAATGACGCCTTCAAAAGGCCCATCCACCCAATTTTCCGGGGTGCTGTCGGCAAATGTTTTACCATTATGCCCCAACTCAAAGCGAATGTTTTTCGCGGTTAAATCGGTATTGCCGCCTTTTTGCACATGCAAGTCGTTGTAATTCATCAAAGCAAATTGACCTTTGAGAATCAACCGCGTTGCAACTTCGAGCAAGTCACCAAACGCGCCGAAGTCGTTGACTTTTCGGCTTTCCATGATTTTCCATGCCGCATATTGAGCAAGCATTTCATAAGCGGGAACATGGTCACGGCGGGCTTTTTCCACGGTGTAAAAACTTTCCGCCGTTGCAAGCAGAGCGTTCCATGCACCACCGTTTTCCACCACGTCAAGAGCAATCATTCGCCGCATGACGGCGGCAAGCGTTTCATTCTTTGAATTGCCATTGTCAAGGCAATTCAAAACGGTGTTGCGGATGCTTTCTTTCTCCCGGGGTTTTAATTCTTTTACGGTAGTTTTCATTGTCTTGCCCTCCAATAATTTTTTGTAATGCCTTTTTTCAAGGCCCATATAAAAGATACCACGAAAAATAGAAAAAAGCAAGGGATTTTTTGAATGTTCATAAAATGTTCACAAATTAAACAGATATGCATGTATACAAGTATACAAGTATACTTGTATACAGATATACTTACATACTTTTATATCTGTATACATATATACTGATATACTTATATGCAGATATACTTGTATACAATTATCACATGAACAATCATTCATATGTTACAAAAATGTTAAAAATGTAATATTTTCGTAATAACTTATATGTTTTATCTGGTCAATAATTGACCAAAAAACACATGGATGTATAACATCCAAATCGAAATTTGACAGTTATATGACAATATGGTATAATACAGATGTACCAAAGGAAGGGAGGAAAACACAAATGTTACAGAATTATGAAGATTGTAACAAAATTGTAACAAATGGAAAATCTGGGGCCAAAAACGCTATTGTCAAATCTGGTGACCAGATTATACATGCCTTCACCGCAGGAGAAGAGTATGCCGTCACCGACGCGCGGGCGCTTGTGCGCGCAATGGCTATATACACGCGCGGGACAAGCTGGAAAGCTGGAAGCTGGGATAAGCTGGTAGCTCGATATAGTTATGCACATGCAAGCAAGCTGGAAGCCGTAATTGATACTACTCAAAAACTTTCAGTCTTATGCAATTCATTGGAAGAAGCTGTAAACATTTTGCGCGCGCATTATGATTCGGCCACAATGATTTTTAATGATATAACGCCATGGTGCGCGGCAAGTCGTCAGGGTAAAGTGTTATGTCATGTTAAGTGGCTAAATACAGCAACAGGGAAAATGATAAGCAAAACTATCAATTTATACAATGTACGCGGTATTGAAATACAAGAATGGAACAAATAAAGGAGAAAGCGACATGAAGAGCATCGTATATACCTTATGGTACATCAACCCAACCAGATACAATCCAATACTTGAAGGAATATACAGCACGCAAGAAAAGGCAGAGTACACGGCGCGAGAGTTAAAAGAGCTTAATTATACCGTATGGATTGACGAAACTGAGGTGCAATAATGCACCTCAGTTATTTAGATGTATAACATCCAAAATTAAGTCTTGCATAATACGAGATAATGTGCTATAATATAACCATCAAAGAGAGGGAGGAACGAACCATGATTAAGACTATCGAAGCGATTGCCAACTTGAAGGAATCCGAAGGATTGACCATTAAAAATTATCAGTCCATCACCTATAAATCCGGATGGCAAGTTGCAGACTATGGGGTAGAATGTGACAATGTACAGGACGCAATCACAGCCGTTGCACAATACAAAGGCAACTGCGGCGTGTGGTTAGAAAAAGGAATTTATTATATTGACCACAGTTTCCGCGTAAATACTAAAAAGGAAGCGCTTACCATTGGCCGCGCACATAATCAAATCTCAATTCTGAAATGGTCTAATATGTCCTTGGTATACTGCTAAACAGTATACCCTTATTATTTTAGATGTATAACATCTATAAACTAATCTTGACAACTTACTAAAAATATATTACAATATTATTGAAAGAAAGGGGTGGCACTACATGGAATTGATAATAATTGGTACTTGGGCATTACTTTCTGTTTTGTGCTTGCATCGTATAATATCAGGACGTTAAGCGTCCTATGCATTTTAGATGTTCAACATCTAAAAATCTTTCTTGACATTTCTTTATTATTATGTTATTATATATATGAAAATTGAAGGGAGGAAGAAAAAATGTATCAACTTACTTATTGGCAAGATAACAAGCCCGTTCCCTATGGTTATTTTTTTCAATCCTTGTGGGCAGCCGTATTCAAGGCGCGTGCCATTACAGAAAGCCATGGTTTTCCTACTGATGTAATGAGTTCAACCACGGGAATAATTATGGTAGAATTTCAACCAGGAAGCCAAAAAGCAATATATATTGATAGTGATATCCCGAATGATGTTAAATTGCTCGTCCTTACTCCCCTTGAATAAGGAGATTTAATTTAGATGTTAAACATCTAAAACTTATTCTTGACTTTTCATTTCCTTTGTGATATACTCTAATCAGAAAAAGGAAAGGAGTTGTCACCATGGAAATGAGCTATCACTGCCGCATCGAGCGGGCCGACCGCGTACAGCACATCGTCAGCGAAATTGGGATGGGACAAATTGTCAAGGAAAAGTTTGTGCATAATTGCTATACCTGCATAACCGACACCGGTATCACCATTATCAAGACTGCGGACAAGCTGAAAGTCGTGACCATGTATGTCACCACCTTCCGCGAGCTGGTAACGGTGTACGAAGGAACGAAAAAAATTCCTCCCTATCTGAAAAAGCGCGTTGATCGCAATCAGACCAGATATACAGAAAATGGAAAAACAATTTGGGCATAATGCCCAAATTCAATATTAGATGTTAAACATCTAAAATGTTCTATTGACTTTTTATTTATTTTATGATATACTCTTATTGAAAGAAAGGGAGGAAAGAAAAATGTTGAAGAAAATTCGTAATACCTCTTATCCCGCCGCGTTTGTAGACTGGATGATCGGCACCTATGGCCGCGAAGAACTTATGCCCAGCGACCGCGACATCATGCTGATGAGTTGTTGTTATATGGCAGGCATGCACTACGGCTATGAGCGCGGATGCGAGGACACCGAGAAATTGGCAGAGATGGATTGCCTGTAATCCATCTTATCAGTTTTAGATGTTAAACATCTAACTTTGATACTTGCATTTCATTTTCATTTGTGCTATAATAACAATGTAACAAAGAGGGATAGAAAATCCCGAAAGGAGCATGAAATATGGAAAAAGTGTATTTAGTTATCACTGAATTAAAAAATTGTCTGCCCGCTATTGACATGGCTTGCGCTTCTTTTTCATTAGCAGATAAGGTGGCGCATGACCTCATCAACACTTTTGATGCACCATACAATGGATATTTATGGATACATCAAGAAGTCAAGTGCGGTGACACCTTACAAATTTTTGTTTGGGGCACTGATGCAAACCATAAAGAATTTCCAGTTGCTACCATTAAAGTTATTTCCATGCCGCTCATGCAATGAGCGGATATAATTTAGATGTTAAACATCTAAATCTACCTCTTGACCTTTTTCTAAATCTATGGTATACTTATCACGTAATCAAGGGAAGGAAAACCCACCAAACCGGAAAGGAAGTATGGACTATGAAGAAGAACGATCTGCGCACCCTGGTTGACTATCTGAACGGCAAGAATGTAGACATCACCGAAGTGAAGGCCGCGCTGGAAGCTGAGCTGGAAAAGGACGCCGCCGCGAAGGATGCGAAGGCCGCCGAATACGACGCCATCCACGAAGTCGTGTTCTCCAAGCTGGGCGACGCGCCCATGACCGTGGCTGACCTGTTCGCCGCCTGTGAAGCTGAACTGCCCGAGGGCACCACGAAGAACAAGGTGCAGTATGGCCTTCTTAACTACTGGAAGGATGAAGTGGTTAAGATCGAGGGCAAGCCGAATCAGTATCGGCGGAAGTAAAAAAATCGCCCTTCGGGGCGATTTTCTTTTATTTTGTATATTAGATGTTTAACATCTAAATTAACATATTGACTTTTTAACCTTTTATGTTATAATATTCATGTAAGAAAGATGAAGGAAAACATCACAAACCAGAAAGGGAACTAAAATGATTAAAGTGGCAGTCGAAATCAAATATTATCCGATTTATGAAACATATAGTCATACTCGTGGCTTTCTGTTTCGCCTTCTTGGCGGTGGCGGGCTTAGAAGTTATACCGACAAAATCACCGGCAAAGAAATGATAGAATATAAGGTATGGAGACAAGATGAAAAATTTTTGCGCTACATGTGCAGCGAACTACCGTTTTAACGGTAGTATATTATTTTAGATGTTAAACATCTAAAATCTTCCCTTGACTTCTTCATCATTCTATGATATACTATACACGAAGAAAGGAAGGAATGAAACGATGAAAACTATCTGGTTTGACATGGATGGCACTTTGGGCAACCTGTACGCGGTCGAAGGTTGGCTTTCTATGCTCCGCGCCTATGACCCCACGCCCTACGCAGAAGCTGAGGTTATGCTGAATATGAGCCTGCTTGCGCGCTATCTTAACCGCTTGCAGGAAGCTGGCTATCAGATTGGCATTATCAGTTGGCTTTCTAAGTGCCCCACGCCCGAATATGACGAAGCTGTAACCACCGCGAAGCTGGTATGGCTGAAAAAGCATCTACGGTCGGTGAGCTGGGACGCTATCCGTATTGTAGCCTACGGCACGCCGAAATCTGCCTTCATGGAAAATGATGATGATATTCTGTTTGACGATGAGGCGCAGAATCGCCACGAATGGAAGGGCGAAGCGTATGAGCCAAACCAGATTTTGGAAGTTTTGAAAAGACTTCTGGCGGGTGAGTAATCACCCTCTTGTATTTAGATGTTAAACATCTAAAAGTAAGACTTGCATTTCATTTTACTTTATGATATAATAATCCCGTAAGAAAGAAGAAGGAAAACTTCCTAAAACCAGAAAGGAAAAATATGAAAATTTGGATTGTAACGGAATATGTTCTCAATGGAGTCAGCCCTATTGGAGAAACTCAAAATGAAGGTTTTTACTCGTCAAAAGAAAATGCTATTCAAGCGGTTTATTCCTATCTTCTCGATGATTTTGAACCAGATGATGTTACCAATCGTGTCGAAAAGGAAGAAGATGGTGACGATGTAACCATTACTACAAAATGTGGCGATGACTACGGCATGTATGATTGCCGTTATGATATTGAATCCGTCGTATTAGACGAAAAATTTGGGGAATAAATTCCCCTTTTAATATTTAGATGTTAAACATCTAATTTCCATTCTTGACAGTTTCATTTTCTTCAAGTATAATAAAACCATAGGAGAAGGACAACTCCCCAAACCAGAAAGGCACCCGTATGAATCACATGGTATTTGATACCGAAACGACCTCTCTTGACAAGCCCTTCTGCTATGATGTGGGATATGCCATTTTCAATGATGAGGGCGCAGAATTGCTCCGGCGTCATTTTGTGATTGAGCAAACTTGGCACAATTTGCCGCTGTTTGAGAGCGCATATTACAAGGACAAGCGCCCTTTGTATGTTGGACTTATGCGGTCTAAAAAGGCCATCATGGATAAATGGGGCTATGTAATGCGCACCATGCACCGCGATATTATTCAATATAAAGTGGCCGCCGCATATGCTTATAACAGCGACTTTGACGATAAAGTGTTTTCTTTTAATTGTGACTGGTTCAAATGTAACAATCCGTTGGAAAATATTCCTGTGCATGATATCTGGGGCTATGCCAGCCAGTTTATCACCAACGCGCAAGAATATAAGAACTTTTGCGAAGAACACCAGTATTTTACAGATACTGGAAATTATAAAGCCAGCGCAGAAATTGTTTACCGCTATATTAGCGGCGAAAATGATTTTGATGAAGCGCACATGGGTGCAATGGATGTAGATATTGAAGCAATCATTTTGCAAGAGTGTTTCAATCGTGGGGCCGAACGCGATAAAGATTATAAAGTAAATAAAATTTTGCCCCGCGCCCGTCTTACTCCTTATACTATTAAAATCAATGGCCAGATTATCCACCATGGCGAATATGTGAAAAAATATGTTCGTGATGGAATGTATAGTTTCACGGAAGGGGAATAATCCCCTTCCAGTATTAGATGTTAAACATCTAAATCCAATGCTTGACCTTTTCTTAAAGTTATGCTATACTATAATCGTTCCAAGGGAAGAAGGTGCCATGTAAAAAACTAACGCCCTTTTCAATGGCGAGATAGGGAACTGCCTTCTCCCTTGTAACAAAAACTTAACAAAAAAATACTTGACATTCTCCACAATCTGTGGTAGAATATAAATGTAAAAAGGACAAGGAAAAGTCCAGAAAACCAGAAAGGCTACCTGTATGAAGAAGAACACCATCGAAACCATGATCTCCTACCTGAATGGCGAAACCGTGGACACCGCCGCCCTGCGTGACGAACTGACCAACGAACTGGATCGCCTGAACGCCAAGGCCAATGCTAACCGCACCGCCTATGCTCTCGCCCATGATGTGGTGATCGGCGTGATGAGCGAACAGCCCATGACCGCCAAGGCCATCTATGAAGCCGCCAAGGACGATCTGCCCGAAGGGTTCAGCCCCTCCAAGGTTCAGTACGCCTTGCTGAACTACTGGGCCGATGAGGTCGTGAAGATCGAAAACAACAAGGCCGCCAACGAGTATCGTCTGGCGTAACCCACCAGCCCCGCATTGCGGGGCTTTTCTTTTGCTAATAATTTAGATGTTAAACATCTATAATTTCATTTTGTATTTTTATTCATAAAATTGTATAAAAATTTTTTTCGCCTTATCCCGAAAAAACAGTTGACAATTTTCTAAAATTATGCTATAATAAATCGTAAAGAAAAAGGGAAGGAAAACCCCAAACCAGAAGGAGAAAGTTATGGGTAAAGAAGCAAGCCGCAATGTGCAAAAGAATGAACTGTTGGCCGAAGTCCAAACCATCCTGTCTGAACGCCTAA
>Ga0310694_10005631_pt1 | contig 11964 bp, 12 predicted proteins | sample 174DNAGHGhighgp2_FD_203884 | JGI IMG/M metagenome (GOLD analysis project Ga0310694, IMG submission 203884) | Sheep rumen microbial communities from Palmerston North, Manawatu-Wanganui, New Zealand - 1742 DNA GHGhigh gp2 (v2) (version 2) | ecosystem: Host-associated > Mammals > Digestive system...
GTCACGGAGTGAGGTTTGTAGGACTTGCCTTCCTCGTAGCGTTCCGCGGCCACGGCGTCTTTCTCCACCGAGGTGTCGAACAGCTGCCCGTTCAGGAGCCGTCCGGTATAGTTGACCTGGAGGGAAGCCGTCTCTGAACGCGGCTCCACGTCCTTGAAAGCCAGGGTGTCGCTGATGAAATAGAAGATGCCTTCGTCCATTCCGTCTTTGTAGGTGCAGCTTTTGACATCGGCCCCGTAATGGCGGGTCACATAGGCGCGGAGGCTGTCTTTCTGGGCCTGGATGATGTCGTTGCACTGGCCGACGAGCTCGATGGTATAGATGAGGTGGATGCTGTCGCTGGAGGCGTCTATGTAGGCCTGTTTGGAGCTTTGGCGGGACAGGGTGAGGAGCCAGGAGGGGATGAGCGCGGTGCGGGTGCCGCCGACGCGCATGCCCTGGAGCATGTATTCCACGCCGGCGTAGCCCGCTCCGGAGCCGGTGGCGTGGTAGGTGGGACCGTAGTAGTTGCCCGGATTGTATTCGCCCAGCTGTTTGGCGATGGCTTCCTCCGTGGTGGTGGTGATGGTGCCGTCGATTGTGCGCACGGTGCTTCTGAGGTAGGAATAGGCCTTGGAAGCGTCCCATTCGTCACCCGTTCCGGGGTGGTCTTCCAGGATATAGATGCCCCACTGGTCCGGCTGGATGCCAGGGTGGTATTTCTCTATCCATTTCTCGACGTGCTGGCGGCTTTTTTCGCCGGTGGAGAGGGTGTTTTCCTGGGCGCAGCCAGCCAGGAGCAGCAGCGCCGGAAAGACGTATTTCAATGCAATCTTCATTATAGCAGTTCTTCTATCAAATAGTAATAAACCAGGGCGGATTTTGCAGGAATCGTGCCGCGCTCGATATTGCCGTAGGCATATTCTCCGGTAAAGAGTATGTAGCCTTCATCTTCGGGCTGTACGCCGTCCAGGCCCAGCCGGAGCCCTTCCAGAAGGGCGTTGTCCAGGGTGAGCGTGTCCAGTTTGTAACGCAGGGTGTCGCTTAGGTTCCAGCCGGCGGACTTGGCCAGCTCCTTGATGTTGGTGGCGACCAGGTTGCTGTTGGAGATGCTGGCACCGGTAAGGGTGTAGCAGGCATAATGCAGGGAAACGCGGCCGCCCTGATGCAGGGAATCGCCTTTGTCGAGCGTGTCTTTGAGGGTGATGCGGTAGGCGCCGCCGTTGCGGGTGAGTGAAGCGGTGGTGTCGGCCTTGAGCTGATTGGCCACAAAACTCTCGATATAGGTGATTTGCTTGTCATAGGTGGCCTTGAGCGCCTGTTTGGTACAGGCGGCGGCCAGCATGACAGCCAGGACGGCGGCGAGGATGACGGTGCTTCTTTTCATCACAGGACGGCTTTAAGGGCGTTTTCAAGATAGGGGACCAGGCCCTCCGGGGCGGTGTAGTCTTCTCCGGGCGTGAGCTTTCCGCCGGCGGCATTCTCGTGTCCGCCGCCGTGGAAGAAACGCTGGGCGCACTGCTGGGCGCTCGTGCCTTTCTTGGAGCGAAGGGAGACGCGCCAGTGCCCGTCCTGTTCTTTCAAGAGCAGGCTCAGGCGTACCCGGCCAATACTGAGCGGGACGTTGACCAGGCCCTCTGACTCGCCCTCGGCCAGGTCGAAACGCTCCTGAATCTCGCGGGAGAGAATCATGTAGGCGGCGCCTTCGGGCAGAATGTGGAGCTCTTCGTGCTGCATGTAGCCCATGAGCCGCACCCTGTTTTCGCGGTAGTTGTTGTAGAGTCTGGCGAGGACGGCGTCCCGGTCCACGCCGGCGGCGAGCAGTTCCGACGCCATCCTGAACGTGGAAGGATAGACGGAATTGGCGAAATTGTTGGTGTCGGTGGTCATGCCTGTGAGCAGGGCCGTGCAGGCCGGCAGGCTCAGCGGGCCGATTTCCTTCAGTATCCAGTACAGCAGTTCCGACGCCGACGAGATGTCCGGCGTGGAGAAAACCAGGTCGAAGGCCTCCAGGTCCGGGTTGAGGTGATGGTCAATCAGGATTTTGGGGGCGCCGGATGCTTTGAGCGCACCCTCGAGGACGTCGGTCCTGGAAAAGGCGTTGCAGTCCAGCAGCACCACCAGGTCCGCTTCGGCAATGGCGGCCTCCGCGGCTTCACGCCCGCTGTCGGCAAACAGGTACGGCACCTCCGGCAGCATGGCGAAACGCAGGGTCTCGGGCAGGCTGTCCGGGAAAATGGCCGTGGCTTTGCGCCCCAGGAAACTGCACAGGGCCGACACGGACCCCAGCGCGTCTCCGTCGGGGTGCGTATGCCCCAGGACGGCTATGCGTGTGGCGTTTTCAAAGAGGTGCCTGAGCTTTCCGGTCTTTTCTGCGGTGATTTTTTCCATTCTGTCCAATGCGTTTGCACTCTGCAAATTTACAAAAGATTATTGCTTTTGAGAAATGATTTTTTTAACTTTGTCGGAAGTTTTGGAAATTATAAAACACTAAAATAATGAATAAATCATTGAAAATCGTTTTGGAGATTGTCTTGGCAATCCTGGTTGTCTTGCTTGCGTGGCTCATTGTAAAGAGCGTGCAGAAGCCGGTCAAATTCAACAATGAAGTGGCCGCCCGTTCCCAGGTTGCCGTCCAGCGTCTCAAGGATATCCGTACCCTGCAGGTGGCTTTCAAGAGCGTGAACGGCCGTTATAGCCCCACCATCGACTCCCTCAAGCTCTTCTACGAGGAAGGCAAGATGGATATCGTGATGCAGATCGGCTCCAACGATGACTCCCTGGCAGTTGCCAACACCGAGGCCATCAAGAAGGCCAACCGTCGGCTCAAACCCGCCGAGATGACCGCCAAGTTGCAGGAGGCCTATGCCGCCGGCCAGAAGGTCGTGTTCTCCGTGACCACGCCCATCGCCGTGAAGGATACCCTCTTCAACAACCGCCCGGACTTCTGCATCGACTCGCTGGCCTACATCCCGTTCTCCGGCGGCCAGAAAGTGGAGATGGAATCCACCATCAAGACCGTGTCCGGTGTTCAGGTGCCCCTGTTCGAGGCCCGTATGCCTTACAAGGCGCTCTGCAAAGGTCTGGACAACCAGCTGCGCATCAACCTGGATGCGGACCGTCGCGACCAGAACAAGTACGAGGGTCTCCAGGTGGGCAGCGTGACGGTGCCCAACAACAACGCCGGTAACTGGGAGTAGTCCGGATGGTGCTCAGACAATCGGCAGACACAGGAATATCCATTCAAGTTTCCTTGAGTGGATATTCTTTTAAGGTATATGCCCCCGACGGCGTGAAGGCGTCCGGCTGGATGGGCGCGGAGCATCTTTTCACCACGCCGGAGTTCCAGCGGCGCTACGACGCGGTGGAGATTGCCCTGCTGACGCCCAAGGTGGCGCTGGTTCCCGTTCCTTTCCTGGATGCCGCCGCGCTGCGGGACGCTCTGAAGGAGGTGGCGGCCCTGGAGGAGCACGACTTCGTGGAGTCGGTCCCCGTGCCGTCGCTGAATGCCGTCCTCGTCTTCTCCAATTCCATAGGGGAGCGCCTGTCCGGGGTGATGGCCCAGACGGTCCTGCCTGCGTCCGGTGAGCCGGTGCGCGTGCTGCCGGAGATGTACTATCTGCTGCGCGAACTGGAGGGGCTGTCGGAGTACAACAAGATTGTGGCTTCCTGGCAGGACGGCTGGCTGCACCTGGTCATCGGCCAGGGCAAGAGTCTGTCGCTGGCCAATGTCTTCCAGGCGCCGGATTTCACCACCGCCCAGTATTTCCTGTTCCTGGCCATGAAGCGCCTGCAGCTCAACCCGGAGGTCTCCACGGTGTGTTTCCGCACGCCGCTGGACCCGGATGCCGAGATGTCCCTCTACCGTTATTTCAAGTCGGTGGTGCAGCTATGAGGATTATCGGCGGTTCGCTCAAGGGAAAGACCATCCTGCCCCCGGCGGGCTACAAGGCGCGTCCCACCACGGACTTTGCCAAGGAGGGCCTTTTCAATATCCTGGACAACGAATACGAGTTCGAAGACCTCAAGGTGCTGGACCTCTTCGGCGGCACCGGTTCCATCGCCTTTGAATTCGCCTCCCGGGGCGCCGCGCGGGTGTACTGCGTGGAGATGGCCCGCGAAAACGCCTCTTTCATCAAGACGGAAGCCGCCCGGCTCGGGCTCGGCAACGTGACCATGGTCCGCGACAACGTCTTCGATTTCCTGCCCATCTGCCGCGAGAAATTCGACCTCGTCTTCGCCGACCCTCCCTACGCCCTCGACGGCCTGGAGCGCCTTCCGGACCTGGTCTTTGGCCAGGACCTCCTGCACCCCGGCTGCTATTTTATTCTGGAACACGGGGACGAGCATTCTTTTGCATCGCATCCCCGCTTCAAAAAAGAACGGCATTACGGCCGCGTACATTTCAGTTTTTTTGAATAGATGGTTTCTTTTATTCTCAGTATCGTCGCCCTTGTATTGGGTTACGTGCTCTACGGCGCGTTCATCGACCGGATGTTCGGTCCGGACCCTTCGCGCAAGACCCCGGCCGTTGAGAAGGCCGACGGCGTGGACTTTATCAAGATGCCTTCCTGGCGCGTGTTCATGGTCCAGTTCCTGAACATCGCCGGCACAGGCCCCATCTTCGGCGCCATCATGGGTGCCAAATTCGGCCCGTCCAGCTACCTGTGGATTGTGCTGGGCTGCATTTTCGCCGGAGCGGTCCATGACTATATGTGCGGCATGATGTCGGTCCGTCGCGGGGGCGTGGGCGTCCCCGAACTGGTGGGTGAGTACATGAGCTTGGGCACCAAGCGGGTCATGCTGGTGTTCTCCATCCTGCTGCTGGCCCTGGTGGGGACGGTGTTCGTGTACAGCCCGGCCCTCATTCTGGGCGACATGGCCGGAGACGGCAGCCGCGGGTCCATCATGATTTGGGTGGGCGTGATTTTCGTCTATTACATGGTGGCGACGCTCCTGCCCATCGACAAGCTCATCGGCAAGGTTTATCCCGTCTTCGCGGTGGCGCTTCTGTTCATGGCCATCGCCCTGATGGTCTGCCTCTTTGTGAAATGGCCCGCCCTTCCCGAGTTCTGGGACGGCCTGGGCGGCTGGCAGGACAAGGTGGGGCTGAAGGACCAGCCTATTTTCCCCTGCCTGTTCATCACCATCGCCTGTGGCGCCATTTCCGGCTTCCATGCCACGCAGAGCCCGCTCATGGCCCGCTGTATCGGCAACGAGAAAATGGGACGTCCCATCTTCTACGGCGCCATGATTACCGAGGGCCTGGTGGCCCTGATTTGGGCGGCCGTGGCTTCCTGGTTCTTCTTTGACGGCGGCGCCGCCGAACTGGGGACAGACGTGGCTGCATCGGCCCCGGCCGTGGTGACCAAGGTGTCGCGCGGCTGGCTGGGTGTCGTGGGCGGCATTCTGGCTGTCCTGGGTGTGGTGGCTGCGCCCATCACCTCGGGCGACACGGCATTCCGCAGCGCCCGCCTCATCATCGCCGACTTCCTCAAAATGCCGCAGAAGGGCATCCGGAACCGGCTGCTGCTGGCCGTGCCGCTCTTTGCGCTGTCGGCCCTCCTGCTCTGGTACAACATCTCCGACGCCAACGGATTCAACGTCATCTGGCGCTACTTCGGCTGGAGCAACCAGTCGCTGGCGGCCATCATGCTCTGGACGGCCACTACCTATCTTGTAAGGGAAAAGGGCGGCCTCTGGTACTTCGTCACCTTCATTCCCGCCCTGTTCATGACGTCCGTGTGCGTGAGCTTCATCCTGGTGGACAAGATCGGCCTGGGCGTGCCGCAGCAGTACACGCCGTGGATTGCGCTGGCCTCCGTGCTGCTGGCCATTCCCGGCTTCTATTATCTGAATTACCGAAAAAATATTAAATTGAAATAAGATGCTTGACAAAGAACGCGGGCTGTATGTGGCCCATTCCCAGAACGGACCCATCTCGCTGGTAGGGAAAATGGCCAACCGCCACGGCCTGATTGCCGGCGCTACCGGTACCGGCAAAACCGTGACGCTGCAGGTGCTGGCCGAGACTTTCTGCCAGGCCGGCGTGCCCTGTTTCATGGCCGACATGAAGGGTGACCTCAGCGGCATTTCCCAGCCCGGAAAACTCTCCGGGTTCATCGAGAAGCGCCTGCCGGAGTTCGGCATCGAGAACCCGCAGTTCCAGGGCTGCCCGGTGCGGTTTTTCGACGTGTACGGCGAACAGGGCCATCCCATGCGTTCCACCATTTCCCGCATGGGCCCCGAGATGCTGGGGCGCCTGATGGAACTGAACGAGACGCAGACCGGCGTGCTGAACATTGTCTTCCGCATCGCCGACGACAACGGACTCCTTCTGATTGACCTCAAGGACCTGCGGGCCATGCTCAACTTCGTGGGGCAGAATGCGGCCGAGTACACTACCAAGTACGGCAACGTGACCTCCGCCTCCGTGGGGGCCATCCAGCGGGCCCTGCTGGCCCTGGAGAACCAGGGCGCCGACAAATTCTTCGGCGAGCCCGACTTCGACATCTACGACCTCCTGCAGTGCGAAGGCGGCAAGGGCATCATGAATGTCCTGGCGGCCGACAGGCTCATGCTGCAACCCAAACTCTATTCCACCTTCCTGCTCTGGCTGCTCTCCGAGCTTTATGCCACCCTGCCCGAGGTGGGCGATATGGACCTGCCCAAGCTGGTGTTCTTCTTTGACGAGGCCCACATGCTCTTTGAAGGCACGTCCAAGGCCCTTACCGACAAGATTGAACAGGTAATCCGCCTCATCCGCTCCAAGGGCGTGGGCATTTATTTCATCACGCAGAGCCCCACCGACATCCCGGCCAATATCCTGGGTCAGCTGGGAAACCGTGTCCAGCATGCGCTCCGGGCCTACAGTCCGCAGGACCAGAAGGCCGTGCGCGTAGCCGCCGACACCTTCCGGGCCAACCCCGCCTTCAAGACGTACGACACCCTGCTGGAACTGGGCACCGGCGAGGCCCTGGTCTCGTTCCTGGACGAGAAGGGCACCCCTGCCGTGGTGGAGCGGGCCAAGATACTCTTCCCGCTCAGCCAGATTGGCGCCATCACCGAGGACCAGCGGGCCGACTGCATCAAGCGCAGCCGTCTTTACGGCCGCTACGACCACCCCATCGACCGGGAGAGCGCCTATGAACTGATTACGGCCGCCACCGAAGAAGCGGAGCGTCAGAAGGCGGAAATCGAAGCGCAGGAGCAGGCCGAGAAAGAAGCGGCCGAGCAGGCCAAGGCGGACGCCAAGGCTGCCAAGGAGCAGGAAAAACTGGAAAAGGAGAAGGCCAAGAAGGCCAAGAACAGCATTGCCTCCAAGGTGCTGCGCTCGGTGCTCACCGCCGTTACGGGCGTGGCTGCCGCCGCTGCGGCCGATGCCGTGACCTCCAAGGTGACGGGGACCAAGAAGAAGAGCACCACTTCCACCGGCTCCAAGATGGTGACCAAGGCCACCAAGAGCGCCACTTCCACGCTTACCAGGGAGCTCACCAGGAGCATCCTCGGCAATCTCATCAAGTAGCGTTATTCGCCCTCTGCCGTGCGGAGGGCGGCCGCTGCCATCTGCCACTCGATCTGAGCGTCTATGTACTCGCTGTGGGCACTGAGCCAGGCGGTATGGGCGCTCAGAACCGTATTGGTGGGGATGACTCCGGCTTCATGGCCCACGGTGGCGGTGCGGAGGTTCTCCTCGGCGCTCTCCAGGTTGGAGCGGGCCATGGCGACCTTCTGGGCGGCCTCGTCGAACAGGAGCCGCTGCCGGCTCACCTGCAGGCTGATCATTTCCCGGGCATTCTGCAGCCGCCCGCTGTAGAGGGTGGCCTCGGCCTGGGCTTTTTTGTATTTGAAGAGGGCTTCTCCCGCGTGGAAAATGGGGACGCGCACCAGCACGCCGGCGCTGAAATTCCCGCCCTGCCAGGTGTTCTGCAGGCCGTTGTACATGTTGGGGTTGGTGACGGTGAAGGCGCCCAGCAAAGCTACGGTGGGCATCATGTCGGCCCGCACCACCTTGGCCTTCTTGTCGAAAATCTGGCTGGCCAGCTGCAGGCTGCGCGTTTCCGGACGGTCGTTGTAGATGTCTTCCATGCTCTTCCCGGCCGGTTTCAGGGGGTCTTGAAGGGATTCGCCGCCCTCGTGAAAGAGCCTGACGGGCGTGTCCATGGGCAGGCCGATACGGTGGCACAGCAGCATTTTGGCGAGGGCCAGTCCGTTGGTGGCCTTGGTCAGGAGCATCCGGGCTTCGTTGGCCTTGACTTTCACCTGCAGGGCGTCGGAGGAGGTGGAGACCCCGGCGGCAATGGCCGCTTCTACGTCTTCCTGCATGTGCTGCAGCAGTTCCGAGTAGCTTTGGGCGAGTTCCTTCTTGGCCGCAATGGAGACAATCTGCCAGTAAGCCTGGTCCACGTCGGTCAGAATCTCCGCTTCTTTCAGGTCGTATTTGGATGCGGCCAGTTCCTTTGCAAGACGGGCCATCTGGTTGCTGTAGATGATTTTGCCGCCTGTAAAGAGGGGCTGCTCCACGGTGACGGCGCCCAGCCATATATTGTGCAGGTCGGGATGCAGCGAGGCGTCAATCTCGGCCCCGATTTCGTTCAGGGGCGTGGCGATGTTGGGCAGCCGCCCCGAGTTGCGGAATTCGTTCAGGATATCCTGGCCGACGGACGAGGCGTTCTTGTTCAGGGCGTCCCAGAACTGGTTGTCCACGTTGGTGCCCATGTTCCGGATGCGCTCCGACTGTTCGTCGCTCACGAGCGCGACATCCCGCGTGTTGTAGATGTAGGCGCCGGTCGCACTCACTTTGGGGAAGTAGTTGGCCAGCGCTATTTTTCGGTCATAGTCGGCCATCTCGGCCTCTGTCCGGGCCTGGACCAGGTCGTTGCTCTGCTCCAGCGCCATCTGGCGGCACTCTTCCAGGGTGAGGATTCTCTCCTGGGGCTGCGCCGTGAGGGGCACGGCCGTAAGCAGCAGGACCAGGCCTATGATGTTTCTTTTCATGGAAGGACGTGCTATTTGACAGGGTGGGCGGCTTCCAGTTCGGCAGCCCAGCTGCGGAACTCATCCCAGTCGTAATAGGGCCCGGAAACGGGCGTGAACTGGGGGAGGGTGGCCTCCTGGCCGTTCCGAAGGATTTTGAACAGAATCTGCGCCTTCCTGGGGTGCCGGTACAGGACAAACTGCAAGTTGGCGGCCATGGGCGTCTCGAAGTTCTGGAACCAGTATTTCACGTCTTCGGCCTTTTGCGGCTGCGTGGCGCCGCCGTCGAGGTTGATGAGTGGGCAGAGGCCGTTGACCACGGAGTCGTGGCCGAAGCGCAGATGCGCGCAGTAGGGGCTGCCGGCGATGGCTTCATCGGCCCGGGCCACAATGTCCGTGAGCAAGTCCACCTGCGAATACCGGTAGAGGCTGTGCTTGACGTAGTTGTCGTAGTTCTCGGCCTCCCACATGGCCACTTGCTCTTCGGGGGTGAAGATGTCTTCCAGGAAATCGGAGTCCGAGTAATTGTGGTAGCCTTGCCACAGGACGTACAGCTGGCGGAGGAATTTGTCCCGTCCGCCGCGCTCTTCCAGAAAATGGCGGCTGGTGAACAGGCGGTCCAGGATGCCCTCGGCATCCACTGTCCGCCTGGTGAAGTCACGGGGCGCTTCCGGGATGAACACGTCTCCTTCCCGGACGATGAAATCCGGACTGTCCGTTGCGCCGGGGGCTGACGTAATGGGCATGTTGCCGTGGAGCGAGTTGCACGTAATGTTGACTTTGGGCGCATGCTTCTGCAGGCTGATACAGAAGGCCGACATGCTCACGATGGCCCGCTGGATGGTGGATGCGCAGGCCAGGACTTCGCCGCCGCGGGCGAATACTTCGGGGAAGTTCTCCGTCATGATGCGGGCTATCTCCCGCTGCTGGACGGAACCCTGCTCCACCAGGTCTCCGCAGTTGCGCATCGGCTCCTCCGAAAAGACCAGGAAGTCGCTGTACAGCTTGGCTCCGCGTGGGGTGAGCGCCTGCGCCTCGCTCGCCGCCTTGAGCGTTTCCCGGATGATTTTATACGTGCCGATGTCCCAGGCATAGCGCGACCCATGCCGGCCGTAGTGGCTGATATAAAAAGGCTTGTAGCCTTTCGGCGCCGGTGTAAGCGCCTGCGTTTCAAATCGATAAGGGCCTTCGCATCCCGAGAGCCGTTCGCGGTCGCCCCGCACTTGTTCCAAAACGTTCCAGTTTTGTGCACCGGCCTGCAGGCACAGTCCTGCGGCCATCAGTCCAAGCAGTATTCTTCTTCTAATCATTCTCCAAAGATACACTTTTTTTCTGAAATTCCCCGTCCCGGCCGGCGGAACAATTTCGGCCGAAAATGGTTATCTTTGTAGATACAAACCTTACCGGGACGACGATATGAAAAACACCATCACAGAGGACAAGAAGTGGACGATACTGAGTTCGGAGTATCTTGTCAGGCGGCCTTGGCTGACAGCCAGGCGGGATGTCGCACAGCTTCCCGACGGTCGTATCAACCATGAGTACTATGTACTGGAGTATCCGGACTGGGTGAATATCATCGCCATTACGGAGGAGGGGGATTTTGTGCTGGAGCGCCAGTACAGGCATGCGCTGGGGAACACTTGTTACGAGTTGCCGTGCGGCGTAATCGAGGAGGGGGAAACGCCCTTGGAGGCGGCGCAGCGTGAACTGCTGGAGGAGACGGGATACGCCGGAGGAGAATGGCGGGAGTGGATGAAACTGTCGCCCAACCCTGCCACCAGTACCAATTACGCGCATAGTTTTCTGGCAGTGGGCGTGCGGAAAGTGTCGGGCCAGCACCTTGATGCGACCGAAGACATAGACGTCTATCTCAAAAGCCCGGATTTTGTTCGGGAACTTCTTGAAAACAACCAGATTATCCAGGCGCTGATGGCCGCTCCGCTCTGGAAATTCTTTTATGAAAACCAAGCAAGATGAAACGTTTGTTAACTTTTTTCGCATGTGTGGCCGTCCTGGCCTCCTGCGGGAACCAAAACCAAAAAGAAATGAAGCCGATTCAAAATGTCGAGGGGCGCGTCAACTTCGGCCCCAACCATGCGCTCATGACCGTGCCCCAGCCCTGCGTAATGATTGCAACCTGGGACAAAGACCACAACCCGGATGTGATGATGGCCGCCTGGGCCGGCCAGTACGACGCCAACCAGATTGTCGTGAGCCTCTCTCCTCACAAAACCACGGAAAACCTGGAACTGACAGGCGCCTTCACCGTCAGTTTTGCCGATGAGCGTACGGTGAAGGAGTCCGATTACTTCGGCCTGGTGAGCGGCAACAAAGTCCCCGACAAAGTGGCCCGTGCCGGTTTCTCCATTACGCCCAGCCCCAATGTGGACGCCCCCATTGTGAACGAGTATCCCCTTACCCTGGAGTGCAAGGTCGTGAGCTTTGGCGGCGGCGTGCTCGTTGGCGAAGTCGTGAACATGAGCGCCCATGACAGCATTCTCACGGACGGGAAAGTGGACCTGGCCAAGCTCAAGCCCATCGTGTTTGACGCTGCCGGCATGTGCTATCGCGCTGTGGGCGAGGTCGTTGGCGGCGCGTGGAATGCCGGAAAAGCCTTTACCCAGGAGTAGGATGGCCTCCGGGTTCAAGTCGGCATCTCCGGCAGAGGCCGCACTCCGCGTCTCGCAGTACAGCCGACGCATGAAAGACGTCCAGGCGGCCGTGAAGCAAGGTTGGGCAGCCCTCGACCTGCTTCGCGGCCAAGCGGACAACATCGGCCTGCTGGGCCGATACTACGCCGGGGACTGGCTCTCCGACTTTGAGGCCGATGAAAGGGGAGCGTTCGGCCCGGACATCGACCGCAGCGTCCTGGCCGAAGACACCCTGTACAACCTGCTGGATGAGATAAACGAGCTTCGTGACAGCCTTTCCGGCTTTGCGGACGCCATCCGGTAATTGCGACGTTGTTTCGACCGGGCAGAATAATCCCGCCGATGCTGACTGAAC
>Ga0310694_10005633_pt1 | contig 11963 bp, 14 predicted proteins | sample 174DNAGHGhighgp2_FD_203884 | JGI IMG/M metagenome (GOLD analysis project Ga0310694, IMG submission 203884) | Sheep rumen microbial communities from Palmerston North, Manawatu-Wanganui, New Zealand - 1742 DNA GHGhigh gp2 (v2) (version 2) | ecosystem: Host-associated > Mammals > Digestive system...
TAACGGCGCGCAGCTTGGTGCGCAGGAAGCGGATGTGAATCTGATCACATTCCCGGGTCGTTATTTAAAGCCGCAGTATAACGATACGATACGCAGCCGTTGTGATTATCAGTATAATACGATCTTTTCCCAGGTAAGTAAAAATCATATCGATGTCCTGCTGGTCCTGCTCGGGACGATCGGGACCGTGATCAGTGCGGAAGAAAAGCGCGAGTTCATGGAGATGTTTGACGGCATACCGACGCTGCTCATTGCCGATACGCTTGAGGGCTATCCGAGCATCGGTTATGACAACCGCAGCGGTCTGAAGATCGGGATCCGTGAACTGATCGAAAAGAAATGCTGTCAGTGCATCGGCATGGTCAGCGGACCGAAGACGAGCGAGGATGCGATGGAGCGTCTCGCGGTCTTTAAGGAGACGCTGGCGGAGTACGGTATGGAAGTGCCGGAGGAGCGGATCGTTTACGGCAATTTTTCGGAATTCTCCGAAGGTGTGGTGCGTGAGCTTCTCGATAAGAATCCGGCGCTGGACGGAGTCGTTTTCGCGAATGACCAGATGGCGATCGGCGGATATCATGTATTTAAAGAGCGCAAGATCGTTGTCGGCGAGGACCTGATGGTCATGGGCTTTGATGATTCGCCGGCGGCGGGACGGCTGGCGCCGGGGCTTACCTCGGTACGGGCGGATGCTTCTGAACTTGGAAGGCGTGCGGTAAAAGAAGCGGTCAAGATGGCGGCCGGTGAAAAGTGCAAGATCGGAGCGGTAGAGACGCAGCTGGTACGCAGGGGCTCGACCGGAAGCGGCGGAGACATGGTCTTCAGTAATGAAGAATACGAAGCCTTTTGTAAGCAGTGGGAGATCGGCACGAATACGGCCGTAAAGACCATACTTCATAAGGTCATGGGCGACCGCTATGATTTCCTGATGGCAAACGATTACGCCGACGAGCTGCATGAGTTCGTGGCGATCTTCCTGGAGATCTTAAAGAGCGGGAGCATGGACGTCAAGATCGAGCGCTGCTTTTTCCTGATCGGTGCCATCGGTGACGCGATCATCCTGCAGGGAGATAATGTGCGATATGTCTTCCGCCTGCTCGATCTTTTGCAGGATATCCTGCATAAAACGGAGAAGGGACCGCGCGGAGCGGTGCTGGCGCATTTCCTCTATGACTGCCTGATGCAGCTCGGAATGCTGGTCAGCGGAGCGACGGAGCGCAGGGATGCGGAGTCCTTTAACTTCCAGTGGGTATCGAACTCGATCACGCGGGATATGCTGGTCTACGGCGACAACGACGACGAGAGCTTTGTGACCGTCAACGAGAAACTGCAGGAGCTCGGGTTTACCGCGAACTATCTGTATGCGCTCGAACAGCCCTTTGTCAATACGGAGGTCGGAATCTGCAGTGACTGGACCGTGCCCGAGAAGGTATATCTGAAATCCTATTTCGATTCAAAGGATAAGATCCGCCGCGTGCCGAGAAAGAAGCAGCGGATGGAAGCGTCGGCGATGTACGACAATTCTTTTATGAACGAGGACAGACGATACAGTTTGCTGATCAGCATTGTTTTTATGAACGAAGAGCAGCTCGGGTATTTTGTGAGTGAGACGCCGAGACAGAATCTGCGTTATGTCCCGATGATCGGCGCACAGATCTCCGCCGCGATGAAACTGATCTATATGATGGATACGCAGCGCGAGATCCGAAGACAGCTGGAGAATAATAACGAATTCCTCGAAACGATCTCTAAAATGGATGAGCTGACGGGGATCTATAACCGCAGAGGCTTCCGGGAAACCGCGGAACATCTGATCCGGAATCCGATCTACTGCGGCAAGAAGGCGATCCTGGTCTTTGCCGATCTGGACAATCTGAAGGTGATCAATGACCGGCTCGGACATGATGACGGTGATTTTGCGTTGAAATCCGTGGCACATATCCTGAAGGATTCGATGCGCACGGCAGACATCGTGGCGAGGATCGGCGGGGATGAGTTTACGGTCCTGGCACTCGTGAGCGATACAACGAGCGGCGACCAGCTCAAAGAACGTATTAAAGAGTACATGAGCCGCTTCAACGAGACCTGCGAAAAAGAGTACTATATCGGGATCAGTGTCGGCTATGCGGAGTTTGTGTGCGGAGCCGATGTCAATCTCGAGCACTATATGGAACTGGCGGACGGAAAGCTCTATGAGGACAAAGCGAAGAAACGCACGGAGATCATGAAGACGCCGGAGGAAATGAAGAAGTGCAGGAAGAAGTAAGATCTTAATACACGGGGACGGCAGTATGCGCTTAAATAGCGCAAAAAAAATAAAAGAACGGGGGTACAAAGGTATGCAGGATTACAAAAAGATCGATTATGAAAGAAACAAGGATGTAGTGCTTCGTTACATTCCGGGCCATTTCATCACACCGCATTCCCACGTCAATTACTACATGGACTTAAGCGACATGAAATCCAGACAGAGGGAAGCACGTGCTACGGGGGAAGAGCTCGCCGAGATGTATCTGTCTTCGGATGTCATCGACACGATCCTCTGCCTGAACAGCATGGAGGTCGTCGGTGCGTATATGGCAAACAAGCTGACGAAAGCCGGCGTCATTTCCGCGAACCGCCATCAGACGATGTATATCACCACGCCTGAGTACAACAGTACCGGGCAGATGATGTTCCGCGAGAACAACGTACATATGATCAAAGGGAAAAAGGTCCTGATCCTCATCGATACGGCGACGACCGGTGAGACGCTGCTCAGCGCGGTCCGTTCCGTCGGCTATTACGGCGGCGAGGTCATCGGCATCTCCGCAATCTACTCTGTGGCAGCACAGCTCGGCGGACACCAGATCCGTGCGCTGTATTCCAACAAAGATCTGCCCGACTACGCGAGCCATCCGCTTGACAATTGCCCGATGTGCAAAAACGGCATCCCTGTCGATGCGATCTGTAACGGTTTCGGATATTCCTCACTCTGATACGGATCAAAGAATCTTCAAAACCCCCGACCGGCGGAACTGCCGGCCGGGGTTTTTTGTATTCTTGGCCGGCATAGAACCCCGATTTTATGCAAATTCCGTTGAAAAGGCACCCCGATTTTATGCAAAATCGGACGAAACAGCACCCCGATTTTATGCAAAATACGTGAAAAATGCACCCCGATTTTATGCAGAGAAGTTGACAAAAGCCTGTAAATACGCGTATTATTCTAAGTATGGAGGAAGTGCCATATGTTGAGAAGAAAAGTATATTCGGAATTGATGGCGTGGAAAGAAAAACGCCGTAAGGAAGGCATAAAAAAATGTCTGCTGATCAAGGGCGCCAGACAGGTCGGAAAGTCCTATATCGTGAAAGAGTTCGGAGAGAACGAATATGCATCTTTTATTGAGATTGACTTTTTTCGTCAGGGAAATGCGAAAAAGATCTTTGAGGGGGAGTTGTCGTCCGAGGAGATCTATAAGAGGATCACGGCAAACATCCCCGGAGTTCGTCTGATCCCGGGAGATACCCTGATATTCCTGGATGAGATACAGCGCTGCGGGAATGCGAGGACGGCGCTGAAGTTTCTGGCGGAGGATGAACGCTTCGACGTGATCGCCTCCGGATCTCTGCTGGGGCTTTCCTATGGCGAGGATGATGATAAAGAAGTCGAAGAACCGGCATCTCTTCCGGTCGGATACGAGGATCCGATCACGATGTATTCTCTGGATTTTGAGGAGTTCCTGTGGGCGTGCGGATATGACGAGGACACGATAGCGGATCTGCGGCAGTATATGGGGACGGACAAGCAGATACCGGAGAGCATTCACGACAGCTTCGAAAAAATGTTCCGGGAGTTCATGGTTGTGGGCGGGATGCCGGAAGTGGTGGCCGACTTTGCGAAAAATAAGGATTTTGGCAGGGTCATGGATATCCAGAAGAGCATCATTGCCCTGTATCAGGATGATATCTCCAAACATGCCAAGGGCAGGGAAAAGCAGCTGGTCCGGATGTGTTACGATGCCGTTCCGCGACAGCTTGCGAAAGAACTGAAAAAATTTCAGTATTCGACAGTGGAAAAGGGCCAAACCAGAAGAAAGTATGCCGGAAGTATCAAATGGCTGAAGGATTCCTGCCTGGTGAACATATGTTATAACATATCGGAGCCATACCTGCCGTTGCTGGCAAACGCAAGGGAGGAGCAGTTTAAACTGTATCTCAATGACACCGGATTGCTGACGTGCATCTATGGTTTTGAAACGAAACGATCGATCCTGGACAATACGATCCGGGGAAATGCCAGAGGCGGGATCTATGAGAACATTATATCCGAATGCCTGGTGAAGCGCGGATACACGCTGTATTACTATAAGCCGGATGATAACAATGAGATCGAGTTCCTCCTGGAAAAAGACGGGGGCGTGGTACCGGTCGAGGTCAAAGCGGGAAACACGGCATCGCCTTCGCTGAATCGGTTTATTGAAGATCATTCTCCGAACATTGCGTACAAACTGATCGGAGGCAGAAACGGTAAAACGGGCGTGAAAGAAACACTGCCGCATTATTTTGTGATGTTTCTTTGAGGGGGGATGAACGCGTGAATCTGCGAGAATAAGAAAGATAGTGTGAATCCAGAGGACTCTTAAACCGCAAACAACGTCCAGAAGTTTAGCGACTAGTTTGAGAGTAGTGTGAATCCAGAGGACTCTTAAACTGAACCGATTCATGGACTGAAAGCACTGCAGTTTGAGAGTAGTGTGAATCCAGAGGACTCTTAAACCCGCGTGCCGCAAACGTCGAAACGTCAAACGTTTGAGAGTAGTGTGAATCCAGAGGACTCTTAAACGCATTACGCGGGCGAAGTTCGCACACTATAGTTTGAGACTAGGTTTATCATAATATCTGCATTATATCCCGTAATATTCGACATTTTATCCCCCGCCCGAAGTGCTAAAATTTGATATGATATAATTACTGCGAATGCTATGCGCATTCACACACCGGGAGGAGAGCGATATGGGAAAATATCAGCCGCCGGCGGGGTATCAGCCGGATCCGCGCACGGGTATGTACTTTATGCAGCAGACGGGGAAAGATACGGCCGGGAATACGGTGCTGACGACCAGCTGGTTTGATCCGGAGACGGGGCAGTTTACGCAGACCTCCGGGATCACGAAGCCGGCCCGCTCGTCGAAAGGGCTCATGATCGCGATGATCATGCTTGGCGTAGTCGTTGTGCTGGCCGTCGGGATCGTGGTCGGCTATTTTGTTTTCGCGGATCAGGATGGCGGGCGGCGCTCGTCGCGGGACAGAGACCTGACGGCGGAGGAAGAAGAGGATGAGGACGAGGAGAGTTCGCGTCGCCGCGGATCCTCCGAAGATGATTCGAAGCCCGGGGATGCGGAAGCGGAGGCAAGTGCGGAGGCACAGACTCCGGATGCGCCGGCAGCAGCGGCTGTCACGGAGACGACTGCACCGGCGGGAAATACGCAGTCGACAGGAAACCACACACAGACAGCGACCACGACGGCGGCAACGACCGGACACCGGCCGGGAGAATCGCAGCCTGCAGACAGCAGGCCCGATGAAACATCGGCAGGGACCGGAACGACGACGTCGGCAGGCGGAAACGGATCACAGCAGAGCGGATACAGTACCGCATATATCTACGGCACATTTGAATGCAGTTCGGATCAGTTCGCGCCTCCGGTGCTCATCCTGTATGAAAACAAGACCTTTGAGCTGACGCTCAATTTTACGGAAGGAATGAACACCTATTACGGATCCTACACAGTTTCCGCGAAGCAGAGCGAGATGGACGATGTCTACGTGTACCTGACGATCGATCATCCGAATAACGGGATCCCGGGGACGGCGACGGTCTGCTTCTCGGACAGCTCCGACTATTGCATGTTCCTCGACGAAGGCTTCGGGCTCATGGGCTATGACGGAGCACCGTATTATTTCTGGAGGCAGTGATGGCAGCTAAGATCATCTATCTGGTGTACATCCTCGTCCCGCTGATCCTGCTCATCGGAGCAAAGTGCGCGGGCAGGGGAGAGTGGAACGGGGACTTCCTGTCCCTGGATCAGTCCAAGGCGTATCAGGGCTTTCTGGCGTTTTGCATCATGCTGCATCATATCGGTCAGAAGACCTGCGCCTCCTGGCTCTATCCGCCTACGCGGATCGTGCACGGCCTCGATCTTTTCGTTCCCATCGGCTATCTGATGGTCGCGGTCTTCCTGTTTTTCAACGGATACGGCAGTTTCTTAAGTGTAAAAACGAAGAAGGACTATCTGAAAGGATACCCGGTAAAAAGGATCCTGCCGCTCGTATTTCTTTTCTATCTGGTGCAGATCATATTTACCGTTACGAGATACCTCATCGGCGAGAGGATCAGCGGAAAGCAGGCAGCTTATTATCTCAGCGGTGCGCAGCTTTCCAACCCGAATGCATGGTATATCATCATGCTTCCGTTTTTCTATCTGGTGTTTTATCTGGCGTTTCGAATCCTTAAGAGTGATGCCGCGGCGATCATCGTGATCTTCGTGTGCTTTATCGCCTATCTCTTGGCGGGGACCCGCATCGATCATAATGACTGGTGGATCTGCGGCGAGTGGTGGTACAACAGCGCGATCTTCTTCCCTGTGGGAATCCTGTTCGCAAAGCACCGCGATAAGATCATCGCGCATCTGAAGCGGCACTATAAACTGTACCTGGTGCTTTCGATCCTCCTCCTGTATCCGCTCTTTGCCCTGTCGGAAGTGGCACAGGGGATCTTCTCCTATTACGGTGAGACCTGGGGCGCGCCCGATACCGTCCTGCGCCGCCGGATCTGCCTCCTGTCGCAGATCCTTGTCGCGTTTGATTTCGTTTTTGTATCGTTGATGATCGGCCTGAAAGTACGCATCGGGAACCGGTTCCTTAAGTTTATGGGCGGGCTCACCCTGGAATTCTATCTGATCCACGGTCTTTTCGTAGAGCTTTGCGACCATGAGTTTGACGGGGGCGTCCCTTCACCCTTCCCGATCGGGAATGTGGCGCTCTACTGCATCGTGGTCTTCGCACTGGCCATACCCTCGGCACTGCTCATCAAGGCAGCCGGAAACGGGTTCCGGAAGCTGGTGGGGAAGAAATCGACTGTTTGATATTATTGACAAAAAGCACCGAGCTGTTTATAATAATAAACAAATGGGCGGCGCGAGTGCTTTTTTGTTTTGCAGGAGGAGCCGGATATGGCGCGAGGTATCAATAAAAAGAGTGTTCTTCTGACTCCGAAGATGCAGGAACTGATGGACATTGTCGGGGAGCAGATCCGCCTGGCCAGACTGCGGCGAAGATTGACGACACAGATTGTTGCTGATCGGGCAGGAATCAGCCGTGCGACTCTCTGGAAGATTGAAAATGGTGACGGAAGCGTAGCTGTGGGATTTTATCTGAAGGTTCTTCATGCTCTCAATTTGGAAAAAGATATATTAAAACTTGCGGCGGATGACGAACTGGGCCGCTTTATTCAGGATTCGGAACTTTTGAAGAAGGGAAAACGGAGTAAGTGAGTTTTTCCGGATATCGGAGGAAGAAGCGGAGAATATGGCTCGGGAGATTGCCGGAATCGTGTCGGCCTGCAGAGGGAAACTGATAAAGAAGTACGGAATAAAAAAACAGGAAGCAGAACGGATGCGGCCGGCGTTTTCAGAAGCTGACAGCTTTGCTTCATAAAAGAAAAAGCTCCCCGCGGTGTACCGCGAAGAGCTTCTGTGCGGGAAAAGAGACTTGAACTCTCACGCCCTAACGAGCACTAGATCCTTAGTTTCGCCTGATGTTAAATTTTATTGTTTGAATTTTATCTCCATCGTATTCTTGTTATGACTCCATCTTTTGGTCCTTTGTATTTGATCCTTTTTATTACACATATTATAAAGAAGATTACTGAAGCCAGGAACACAAGAGCCAACATTTCTTTTATTGTGTTTTCACCATATATATACTCTGTTGGGTTTTCCTCATTTATCAGTATTTTTATTTTTTGATCAACATTACCGGATCCTTGTCGTATTTTTGCAATGTAAGTATTTCCTTTGTACTTATATTGATATGATAACTCCACATAGTTATATAGCTTCATGTTTGAGGGAATCTCGCGTATTTCATGTTCTGTTCCTCCAACCAAATAAGCGGTTTCATAGTGATCACATTGAATTTCTTTTTCATATTCTTTGTAGTAAATTGCAAAGGAAAAAATACATAATATAAAGGTTGCGATTATCCATCTGTTTTGGGAGCCAGGATTTAAATAATTAGCATTTACTGTATCATCTATGAAATTGTATAATCCGGAATGTTTTTTTTGAGTCCTTTGAGTATTTTGTTTTTTTATACTTATGTTCTGTATAATCAGAAAAATTACTAATAATATGAGTATTCCTATTATTGTATTGTTGTCCATAATATTTTTTATGCGGTACTTTTCCGCATATTTTCCTCTTTTGTTCTTTTTGCTTCGGTCTCTGCTGTATAACTTATCCGATCTCGGCCGAGTTGATCAGCTGATCGAAAGTCGTTTAATAATATTCTTTCTTCTTGATCCGATGCAATTGCTCCCAGATCTCTTTCCAGGAGATAATCTATAGATACATTTAAATAGTCAGCTACTTGTATTAGTTTTTCTGAATTTGGCGGGCTTCCTTTTTTCCATTGTGTCATAATAGCATTAGAAAATCCGAGTTCTTTTGCTATTTTATTTGGTTTTATATTCTTTTTTTCGCATTCAGAATAAAATCTGTCCCAAAACATTTTCTAAAAATATATAGATATTTTATTGACAATCTTCATTTGTTTAGATATAATCTAAACGTATGTAGATTTATGCTTGTTTATAGTTTTAACTTCAACCATAGCATAAACGGCGAAAAATAACAAGTCCTTCCCGGTTACCCGGTGGGCGAAAGGAGAAACGGATGGAAAACAGAGAACCGGAATACCTGGTATCAGAAAAGGTATTAGCAGAGCTTAAAAGGATCTTTAATGATCTCCATAAGATTTATCTTCCTATTCAGTTGTGTGGATCCGTCATGGCCCTGGGCCTTTTGATTGAAAAGATTGATCATGATATGGATCTGTTTGAATATTATTTAACGCATCCGGAGCACGATCCTGCAGATATTCCTTTCATCGTGAAAGATCTTGAGGGGGTGAGGAAATGACTTTCTTATGTTTTATCGGACTTATCTTCTTCATCATCTTCGGTTTTCGTTTTTTGAAACTGTATCAGACCTATATCGAATATCTTCTTACTCCGGAAGAGGTTGTTGAGGAAGAAGAGGAGGAAAGCTGATATGGTCAATGTTTTTTCCATGTACTTCCATAATTCGGTCTTCCGGAAATATGTGGATCTTTATTGTAACAAACATCAGATAGATTTTTCTACCGCCCTGGAGCACAAGATCGTAATCGCTTATGCAGAGCAGCTCAATAAACAGATGAATGAAACTATCTGATATATCCGGCGAAAGCCGTTTATATAAATCACAATGTAAGTCCTGCCGGTAAAGACCGGAGGCAAGCAAAAGAAAGAGAGGTAACTCACAATGAAACAGAAGATCATTATTCTCTATGCTAATCCGTGGAGTTTGACGGACGACAGAACGGGACAGCAGAAGAGTGGTGTATCCATCCAGTACATCACCGGCGAATCCCTGTCACCGGTTCAGAACCCCAACGGTGGCGGTGGATATCAGGTATGTAAGGAATCTATCCCTGCTGAGAAGATCAACTCTCTTCGCGCGGTTCCTGGCGTCTATGATGCAACTATGACTCTTCAGGGCCGTGGCGGTAAGATTATTCTTACCGTTTCTGATCTCGAGTTTGTCGGAGCGTTTGAGTAATGGGATTGGGCGTAACAATCGCGCAACTCGGTTGTTGCGCCCTGTTTCTTGGTGGAATCAATGCAAGTATTTTTGACTCTGTTACGGATATTCAATCAGCTGTTGTATCTGATCAGGAATATCTTTCGAATCATAAAAGGGAGAATGTGAATTATGAGCTTAAACGAGCAGATCTGTGTTTGGATCCTGAATCACAAGATGCTTACTGGATCACTGGTTATGGCCTTTCTTTTCCTTTGCATAACCCTCTTGGTAGATGCTATCGAGGATTATACGAAGACGAAGAAAGAAGCGGAGTTGATGAAGATGCAGACTCCGACGATAACTCAGATGGATCCGACGATGGTGACAACGACGATAACGGAGAAATCGAATCCGGAGACTCTGAAGACGATAACGGAGAGTCTTCCGATGGAGAGTCCGGTGAACATGAATCCGGTCGTGATGAATCAGATCCGGAGTCAGGCGATGGCGAAGCTGGAACAGAATTTGGGGACTCCGACTCTGAAGCTGAAGAGGACACCGGCGTAAATGAGGAAAAGGATGATGGTAAAGACGAAGACTCTGATCATAGCGACGGTAATTCTGACAGCTCTTCTGATCGTACTGGGAGCGTTTCTGATAACGAGTCAGGTGGAAGTAACCATGGAACCTCTGTTTCAGAGCGCGAGACCGAAACAGTCTATCGAGAGTACCCTGCTTCTTTCGAAGAGAGCGATAGCCCTTATGAGTACGAAAGTGCGGTCATTGAGCTCCTTAGTATTGTCGCCGGGTGTTTGATCTTTATAGTGACGGTTTTGCTGTTTAAGTACATTTACAAGCTGTTTCGAATCTTTTGGTAAGTGTATAGAAATGCTTGATCCGACATTCTCTATAAATATTATCGGGTTATCCCGAAGAAAGGAGAAAAAAGCGTATGATGCCTTTACTTGACGGTGCTACTACTCATCTGAGTGGTGTGGTTACGACGGAACTGTGCAGTGGTGTCTTTGACGAGATTATTGCACTCCTTCCGGTTTGCATTCCGGTTATGGTTGGCTTTATCGCCATCCGGAAAGGTATCTCTTTCGTCCGCAGCATCCTGCAGAGCGCATAAGAGATCCAGGGAGACGGTCCCTTTTACCGTCTCCCATTATGGCCACGGTGGCTCCGACAACGGATCAGTCCGGAGGTTCAATTCCTCCGGTGGCCAATATCAATAAAAAGTAAAGTAGGTATTTATGAAGAAGCTGACACACAATAAAATCTTAACCCGTATCCTGTCCTTTGTGGGATGTGTTCCGTTTCTTTTTTTCTGTCTTTCCTTTAATGTTCATGCTGATGGTGCCGGTACTGCTGATCCTATAACTGGAGAAACTACTGAGACTACGGAAACTGTAGATGTTCCTGTTAGTGATTATGCTAATCTTTTATCCCTGGTTAAAGCTATTAGTGCCGGTGCTAATATTGCTTTAAATATAGCAGAAGATCCTACCATGGAATATCATGATCTTGCTGAGTATTTGCAAGTTTGGGATTTTTCCGGAACACCTATCTATGTTAAAGATGGTGAGAATTATAAGCCGGCTCATAGTCTTTCTGATTTAGAGGATATTGGTTTATCGGATGCCTATGTCGATTCTAATGCTACAATGGAGGATATTGCTCCTCTTATCAACATGTTTTCCGATATTTTTTCTGGTTCTGATAATCCTTCTCTTACTGATTCTTATTCATGGCCCTGGTCGTTTTCATTTTCTAATCTTGGTTCCTATGATTTTCGTGTTACAAAGGGTGGTACTTCGAATTCATGGTCTTTTATATTTAATTCTGATTATGATGGTTATACTATTGATTTATATTCTGATTATGTTTATTTTCGTGATCTTTTTTCTTTAAATAATGGGTTTTTTAATATTGATGGTGGTGATCATGATTTTTTTATACATCGTCTTGTTGATGGTTCTGTAAATGAATGGTATCGCTCTAGTGAAGATTTTTCTTTTAGTTCTTATAATCCTATTATTGAACTTAACCCTAATTCACCTGTTCTTGTTTTTGATAATACTGTAACTCCAATGCATGTAGCTTTGTATGTTAATGGATCTCTCGTTGAATCTTGGG
>Ga0310694_10005634_pt1 | contig 11962 bp, 8 predicted proteins | sample 174DNAGHGhighgp2_FD_203884 | JGI IMG/M metagenome (GOLD analysis project Ga0310694, IMG submission 203884) | Sheep rumen microbial communities from Palmerston North, Manawatu-Wanganui, New Zealand - 1742 DNA GHGhigh gp2 (v2) (version 2) | ecosystem: Host-associated > Mammals > Digestive system >...
CCCGTACGGGCAGAGACTTCCACACAGCTCGTGGTACCGCCCCACTGTTCCACTTCCACGCCGCGTTCGGCGAGCTGGGCGCGGATCTTGTCGGGGTTCGCCGTCGGAAGGTCAATCTTCGTGATGGCGACAACCATCGGAACCTTCTCGCGCTTTGCAAGTTCAATACATTCAACCGTCTGGGGCATCACCATGGAGTCGGCAGCCACGACGAGCACGATCACGTCGGTCACCTGAGAACCACGGGCACGCATGGCGCTGAACGCCTCGTGACCCGGAGTATCGAGGAAGGTCACCTTGCCCTGTGCCGTCGTTACTTCGTATGCACCGATGTGCTGGGTAATGCCACCCGATTCGCCAGAAACCACGTGAGTCTTGCGGATCCAGTCGAGGAGAGAAGTCTTACCATGGTCCACGTGGCCCATCACGGTCACCACCGGATGGCGCGGCTTCAGGTTTTCCTGAGATTCCTCTTCCACGCCGAGAGCTTCCTCTTCGTATTCCTCCATGAGCTGGGCCTCGTAGCCAAACTCGTCGGCAAGAATCTGGATGGTCTCGAAATCGAGGCGGGCGTTGATGGTCACCATCATGCCCATCTCCATGCACTTCGCAATCACGCGGGCGGGCATCTGGTCCATAAGGCCGGCGAGTTCGCCCACGGTAATGAAGTCGGAGGTCTTGAGAATCTTCTTCTCTTCGCCGGAACCGTTGTCGTTGTGTTCCTTGCGATAAACTTTCTTGACAGGCTTCTTGGAAAGGTCGGCCATCACGCGCGAGACGTTCTGGCGTACCATTTCCTGCTGCTGTTCTTTCTGCTGTTCCTGGCGGTCACGGCTGTTGCCACGGCGGTTCTTGTCGTTGCCGTGACGGCCATTCTGGCCCTTGCCCTGAGCATTGCCGCCCTTGCCGGCATTCTGCGCGCCCATCCCGGATGCGCTCGCGTTGAACGCCTCCTGCATGGAGCCGCTGGAGAACCCGCCGTTACGGCCGGTGTAGCCGCCGCGGGAGGAACTTGCATTCTGGCCGCCTTGGCGACCACGGTTGTCGTTGTTGCCGCGCGGGCCGAACGAACCGGTGTACCCCTGGGCATTGCCCTGCGGGCGTCCGCCAGGACGGCGGTTGCCACCCGGGCCGCGGCCACCCTGCTGTTGCTGCTGGCTCTTCGCGATACGCGCGAGGATTGCTGCATCGGGCTTGAAGACCTGGGCCTTCATCGGCGGTTGCTTGAGTTCAGTATTGGCCGTCATCATCGTAGGCGCGGCCGGTACCGGAGCGGCAGGCTTCGGGGCGGGAGCCGCAACAGGCTTGGGATCCGTCTTGGGCGCCTCTGGCTTCGGCTCGGCCTCGGCGACAGGCGCTGCAACAGGCTTTTCGGGAGCAGCGGGTGCGGGAGCCACCGGAGCCGGCTTTTCGGGAGCCTTCTCTACGGGCTTTGCGACGACGGGTTCTGCAGCAGGAGCCGCATCCGGCTTCGGAGCGGGAGCCGCGGGCTTTTCGACCGCAGGCTTTTCTGCAGCGGGTTTCGAAGGCTTCGGCACAGCGGGTTTCGCGACCTTCGCAGCAGAATCCTTCTTGACTGCAGCCTTCTTGAGGCTTACCTTCACGCCGTTTTTCGTCGTCGATGTCGTCGTCGACTTCTTCTCGGCAGGGGCTGCGTCAGACTCCGAAGAAGACGCCTTCTTCAAGTTCTTCGCACGGGAGTCCTGCTTCTGCTTTTCGGCAGCGGCGGCCTCTTCAATCTTCTCGAAATCGGCGGCATCCACCTTGGACACATGGGTACGAACGGTGACTCCCGCATCACGCAGGAGCTTCATGACCACGTCTACCTTGAGTCCGTGCTTGTTCGCCCAATCGATCGGTTTAATTTGTTCTTCAATACTCATCAATTAGCCTGTTTATAAAACCCTTTTCCTGAGATGCGACTACTCGTTCTCCTGAGCTTCCGCCACAGCCTCTTCCTGAGGTTCGGCAGCAGCGTTCTCCTGCTTGGCGGCATCGCCAAAGAGAGCATCGGCCTTGCGGGCGGCGGCACGGCGCAGTTCCTGCGGGCGCGGAGCGAGCACGAGAGCCTTAGCCTCGTCGTCCTTCTCGGACCATTCCTTCTCGCCGAACACGTCGAGGTCACGTTCCACAAGCTGGGAAGCGAGCTTCACGTTCTGGCCGTTCTTGCCGATAGCCTGCGCGAGATTGTCGTCATTGATGACCACCACCACACGGCGCGTGCCCGGGACTTCGGAAAGCTTCACGACATTCGCCGGAGCGAGGGCACGGGTAATGAACACGTCCATGTTCGGATTCCAGTGCACGATGTCGATGCGTTCGTTACCGAGTTCGCGGACAATCGTCTGCACGCGAGCACCCTTCATGCCGACGCATGCGCCGACCGGGTCGATCTTCTCGTCGCGGGAGTATACGGCAATCTTTGCACGGTACCCCGGTTCGCGGGCGACACCCTTGATTTCGACGGAGCCATCGTAAATTTCCGGGACCTCCTGGCGGAAGAGTTCCTTGAGGAAGTCGCCACTTGCGCGGGAAAGAACGACCTGTGCGCCGTTCTTCGCGGAATCTTCAACGCGGGCGATGACAGCCTTCACGGACTGGCCCTGCACGAGGCGTTCGTGACCAATCTGTTCGCGGGGAGGAATCATGGCCTCGGTCTGCTTGCCCAAGGAAACAATCACGTTGCGGCCTTCGAGGCGGAGCACTTCGCCGCTGATCATCGTGCCGATGCGGCCGCGGTAGGTGTCCGTAATCTTCTGGCGTTCGGCATCGCGGATTTGCTGGGTCAGGAGCTGCTTGGCGGTCTGGATGGCCTGGCGACCGAAGGAGGTGGTCGGAACTTCCATTTCGAGGAAGTCACCCGGCTGGGCATCTTCGTTATATTCCTGGGCCTCGGCTACAAGCATGTAGCCTTCGTCCATCTCCTCGACTTCCTCGGCGGTCATGTTCGGGTCGTAGTCCGGATAGTCGTCCACAACTTCAACGCGGAGGAACACGTGAATTTCGTTCGTTTCCTTGTCGATGTCGACTTCAATCTTCTTGTCGATATGCAGGTACTTGCGCGCAGCAGAAATCAACGCCTGCTTGAGGGCTCCCTCGATGACGGAGTCGTCCATGTTCTTGGCATCCATCACTTCCTTGAGCACTTCAACCAAATTGACCTTGGGTTCTTTAATTTTAGCCATTCTAGACCTTCCTATTATATTTGTACATCCACTTTCGCCACAAGCACCTCGGAGCGCGGCACGACGATATCGCCGGCATTTCCCTTGAGGGTGAGCGTCAAACTTTCTTCATCGCAAGCCTTGAGCTTGCCTGTCACGGGCTTTCCGGTGCTGCGGGTCACCCGCAAAAAACGACCGATGTTGCGTGTAAAATCAGCGACCGACTTGAGGGGGCGGTCCAACCCGGGAGACGACACTTCGAGCGTGTAGGCCCCCTCAATAATCTCAGGGTCAAGGTCCAGGGCGTCAGAAAGGTGACGGCTCACGTTCGAGCAGTCGTCAATCGAGACCCCTTCGGGTTTGTCTATGTAAAGGCGCAGCGTCTTGCGCTTCCCGGCACGGAACATGTCCTGTTCCACTAGTGTCACGCCTGCAGCCTCGCAAGCCTCGGCGATAAGCGTATCCAGTTTCTGGTTAACCAAATAGACCTCGTATAATAAACGGCGTTCGTATACGGCCCCGAAATCTGCTCATTTAAGCCGAAAACGGGTCCACGAACGTCAAGACGCACCAAATAGAGAAAAATTTTTTGCCTTAGGCAACCCAAAGAATCAAAAACAAGCGGCAAACGGGGCTATTAACGGGCCAGCACGAACTTCTCGATAACCTCGGTGATTCCCGAATGGTTGTTGTCGTTTACGGTCACGTAGTCGGCAATGTCTTTAGCCACCTGCGAGGCGTTTGCCATCGCGACACCTGTACCCGCCGCCTCTATCATCGGGCAATCGTTTTCCTCGTCGCCCACCGCAATCGTATCTTCGATGCCCACCTTGTAGAAGCCGGCCATGAACTTCACCGCAGCACCCTTGTTGCTTAGCATGTGAGAAAACTCGAGCATCTCGGGCTTGCTGAACACGTCAAAGAGCTTGCCCTCGGTAGTCTTGCGCATCTCGGTGCGGAAATCCACGAGGCCAGAATGTTCGAAGGGCGTAATGATGTTCACCTTGATGGGGGGCTTTACGACGACATTCACAAACTTGCCGTAATACTCGCGAATGTCATTTACAACAACGTAATCCATCTTCATCAGGCGGCAATACGTCTTGAGCTGTTCCGTCTCGTATTCCGAAACAACCAGGTCGCCCGAGTAGGTGTGCGCGTGCATCCCGCGGGCGTGAGCGGCATCCATGATGGCCTTGACCTCGTCGACGGGAATGTACCGCGTGAGAATCGGCTTCTTTTCGCCGCAATCGTAAATGAGCCCGCCGTTGAAACTCACGAGGAAAAACCCTGGTTCCAGGAACCCGTACTGTTCTGCCAACTGCTTGACGCTCGTGAGCGGCCGACCCGTAGTCATCACGAACTTGTGGCCCGCATCGATCATCGCGCGGATAGAGCGCATGTCGGTTTCCGAAATGCGCTTGTCGTCGGTCAGGAGCGTGCCGTCAAGGTCTGTGAACAGGATTTTCATCGAGGACAAATATAGAATTTGTCCTGGACGTAACGGACGGAGAGTCCACTAGAAGAACATATTGCCGAAGCGGACGATGACACCGGCGAAAACGACGCTCACCATGGTCATGAGCTTGATGAGGATGTTGAGCGAGGGGCCCGCGGTATCCTTGAACGGGTCGCCCACGGTATCGCCCACCACGGCAGCCTTGTGCGTATCGGAGCCCTTGCCGCCGTAGTTGCCCTTCTCGACAAACTTCTTCGCGTTGTCCCAGGCGCCACCCGCGTTGTTGAGCATCGTCGCAAGCGCAAACCCACTAGCAAGCCCGCCGGCCAATAGCCCGAACACGCCAGCCACACCCATGAAGAGGCCCACCAGTACGGGCACAACCACCGCAAGGATAGACGGCACAATCATCTCGTGCTGGGCACCCGTCGTTGAAATTTCCACACAGCGAGCATAATCGGGTTCGCCTGTTCCTTCCATGATTCCCGGAATCTCGCGGAACTGGCGACGTACCTCCTCCACCATCGCGCTGGCCGCACGCCCCACCGCCTTGATGGTGAGCGCGCAGAACACGAACGTCATCATCGCGCCGATGAACAGGCCGCCAAGCAGCATGGGGTTCATCAGGTTCAGGTTGTATATCTGCATGAAGTCCGCGTAATTTACCTTGCTCGCGACCATACCGAGCAGGTCGCCGTTCTCAGCAATCGCACGCGTGCCTCCATCCAGGAACTTGACACCAGCGACACCCGAAAGCGCATTCGCAAGGTCGTTCGCGCCGTTCGCAAACGCGACGGAGCCCACCTTCCACACGCCCTCCGCAGAGGTCGCGAGGTGCCCGAGCCAAATCTTCACTTCTTCCACATACGAGGCGAGCAAAGCCATCGCGGTAAGGGCGGCAGAACCAATCGCGAATCCCTTGCCCGTCGCGGCGGTAGTGTTCCCGAGCATATCGAGTTCGTCGGTACGGGCGCGCACTTCGGGGTCGAGGCCCGCCATCTCGGCGTTGCCGCCCGCGTTGTCGGCAATCGGCCCGAAGGCATCGGTCGCAAGCGTAATGCCGAGCGTGCTGAGCATACCCACCGCGGCAAAGCCCACGCCATAGAGGCCCATCGCCATGTTGTCAAATCCGCCGGAGCAGCCAAACGAGAAGATGATACCCACCACAATCGTCACCACCGGAAGCCCCGTGGAGAACATGCCCACAGATATGCCGTCGATAATCGTGGTCGCGGCCCCGAGTTTTGCCTGGCCCGCAATGCCGCGCGTGGGCTTGTACGCATCGGAGGTGTAGTACTCGGTAAACTGCCCGATAAGGATACCCGCGGCAAGGCCCGAAAGCACGGAGCCGAATATGCCCATCGATATGAAGTCGAGTTTCACGAGCACAAGGAGCGCCACGAGGATAAGCACCGACGAGCCAAGCGTCCCCGTAAGGAGCGAACGCAACAGGGACTTGGTCGTGGCATTTTCCTTCGTGCGTACAGCAAATATGCCCACGAGGGAAAGGACAATCCCGATTGCCGCCACCACCATCGGGGCGATTACGAGCTTCATGCCGCCCATCGGGAGGGCCGCCCCGAGGGCAGCCGTCGAAAGTATGGACCCGCAGTAAGATTCGTAGAGGTCGGCGCCCATCCCGGCGACATCCCCCACGTTGTCACCGACGTTATCCGCAATGGTCGCCGGGTTGCGCGGATCATCCTCGGGGATGCCCGCCTCGACCTTGCCCACAAGGTCGGCGCCGACATCGGCCGCCTTCGTGTAAATGCCTCCACCCACGCGGGCGAACAGCGCCTGCAGGGAAGCACCCATCCCGAAGGTAAGCATGGTCGTGGTGATTTCCACCATCTTCGCGTGCGCCCATTCGGCGTTATTCACCATATCGGTGCTCCAGGCCCCGAGCGAGAGCTTTGCGGCCACATCGGCACCGAAGTTCCACACGTTGTGGTCGTAAATGTAGTTGAGCGCAAAGAACCAGGCCGAAATATCGAGCAGGCCAAAACCAACGACCACGAGCCCCATCACAGCCCCGCTACGGAACGCGATAACAAGCCCGCGGTTCAGGCTGCTGATGGCACCGTTCGCCGTCCTGGAACTCGCGTAGGTCGCAGTTTTCATGCCCAAAAAACCGCAGAGCCCACTGAAGAAGCCGCCCGTCAGGAATGCCACCGGCACAAACGGGTTCTGGATGCCCATGACGGCCAGCACCACGAACACCACGAAAAGCACGGCAAACACGATAGAGACCGTCTTGTACTGTCGCCGGAGGTAGGCAAATGCACCCACGCGCACAAAATGCGCAATCGCCTTCATTTTCTTATTGCCGTCGGGTTGCCGTTTCATGAAGCGGTAGAAGAAGAACGCCATGGCGAGCGCCACAAGCGCTGCGACCGGAACCAAATACCAATAGCATGGAATAGTAAGCATAGAGACCTCTTTTTTTACTAGACCTGGCCGGCATCCGACGACCTTATAAAGAAATCTATACCGAAAAAGCCGAAAAAGGAGTAAAATTTTTAAATTTTCCCTCCATGTTGGAAAACCTCAATTTCCATTTCGCGTTTTACGACTGGCTGCTCGTGTTCATGGTGACCGCTTTGGGCGTTTTCAGCGCCTACACCAAGGACCCCCAGCTCAAGGCCGTCGCCGCCACCATCCCCATCCCCTGCGGTTTCGCCTACATCGCCGTCGGTCTCCCGATGGGGGCAGCTAACGCCATTTCGGGGTTCATGTGCCTCCTGTACGTGCATATCGTGCGGATCATGCACTACAAGGTCAAAATCCCGATTATTCCCTCCATCGTGATCGGTCTTGCCTGCTTTGTCGCCCTCGGGACCTTCCTCATGCCCATAGTCCCCGATACCGAAGCCATGTTCCTCGGGGCGTGCGCATTTGATTTCACCGTAGGCGTAATCCTCTTCCAAAAACAGAAATACAAGTCCGGTGTGCGTTACAAGACGCCCCTCCCCGTCTACATCAAGGCCCCGGCCATCGCGGGCGTAGTCGCCGGGCTCATGGTCATCAAGAGGCTCATGGGCGGGTTCTGCACGAGTTTCCCGATGATGAACTCCATCGTGAGCTACGAGAGCCGCTTTTCGCTGGGCGACCAGTGCAGGCAGCTCCCGCTATTCCTCATCGCGGGCCCCTTCATGTTCATCGAGATGCGCTACCTGGAAATTTACCTCCACCTGAACCACTGGATTGTGCTCCTGTGCGGCTACATCCTGTTCGCCTTTATATACTGGCCGCTGAACAAGGAACTCAAGCGCAGGAATGCCGTCAACTACAACAATCCGGCCCCGAAAGATCCGTAAAAAAGCACGGCGGCAAAAAAATTATTAGATATTTTCCGTCATGGATAGTCTGGAACTAAAGGTCATCGCGCGAATCGAAAGCGACTTTCCCGAAAAATTCGGGATTCCGAGGCAGAGCGGGATAGTTCCCGCGCTGCGTTCCACGATCCGTTTCGAACCCGAATTCCGCAACGCCGATGCCCTGCGTGGACTTGACGGATTCAGCCACCTGTGGCTCCTCTGGATTTTCTCGGAGAACGTGCGCGACACCTGGAAACCGACCGTGCGGCCGCCCAGACTCGGAGGCAACACTCGGCTCGGGGTATTCGCGACCCGCAGCAGTTTCCGCCCCAACCCCATCGCAATGAGTTGCGTGAAAATCGAGGAAATCCGGCTAGAAGGTTGCGACGGGCCCGAAATTGTCGTGAGCGGCGCAGACCTCATGGACGGCACCCCCATCGTGGATATCAAGCCCTACCTGCCGTATGCGGACGCCATCTCCGATGCGAAGGGAGGTTTCGCCACGGCAGTCGCCGAAGACAAGCTCCCCGTGGTCGTTCCCGCGGAACTCGCAGACGCTCTTCCTGCAGGAAAAATGGACGCACTCAGGGAAGTCCTCGCGCAAGACCCGCGCCCGCATTACCAAGACGACCCCGAACGCATTTACGGGTTTCCTTTCGCAGGCAAGGAAATCAAGTTCAAGGTCAACGAAAAAGGCCTAAGCGTAGTTTCCATCGCCTAGGCCTCATCACCACCCCTGGTTGCTTCTCCAACCGAACCCCAAAGAGGTGATTTTTACTTAATCTTCAACTTCTGCACCGAGCGAACAGCGCCCACCTCGACAGAAACAATGTAGTTTCCAGACGGAAGCATCGCGGAATCGAACCCGAGCATGCCACCGGCATAGCTGCTGCCAAAGTCAAGGACCTCGTTTCCAAGCAAACTGTAGACCTTCGCGACAATGCGGTTCGCGGACGCCATGACCGGGACGGACACGCGGTTATCCTTCACGACTACCTTTCCGATGATTCCGGACTGAGCCTGTTGCAAATCAATGGCATCCGTCGCAGAAGATTTCGGCCAGGACCAATTGTGATGGCTGGAACTGGACGCCGCGCTCGACGAACTTTCTGCCTGATGGCTGCTGCTTGACTTCGCCTCGGAACTGCTTGACGCGGCCGCGGTCGCAGGCTTGATCTTGTCGCCCAGCACCTCGATCATCTTTTCGGCATAGCGCTTGCCGAAGTCGCGGTATTCCTGCGAGGTAAAGTGCACGTTCTGGCCATCGCCCAATGCCTGGTTGAAGCCCTCGGAAGAGACCACATAGAAGTTCTTGGACTGCTGCGGGAGTTTCGCGATGTTGTTGTTGGCACCGCTGCTTACGCCGCTGCGCAGAACTTCGCCAGCGAGGAACGGAATGTCGCTACCGAGGCCCAGATCCTTGATAATGTTGTCGTAGACCTTCTTGACCTTGGAGGGCCACTGGCCGTTACCGGCATCCGTTTCGCCCTGGTGGAAGATAATGCCCTTGATGACGCCTTCTTCCTGGGCCTTCTTGGCCATCTCGATCATGCGACCGTAGGGATTGCCGCCATAGGTGTTGATTCGCTGGGTCATCCAGCTCTGCTGCGTCCTCGCATAATTTGCGTAGTTGTCCTTGTCAAACAGGTCAATACTGCACCCCGCGACAGCCACCACGATGACACCCACCTTGATCTGGGGATCCGTCTTTTCGACCATGGTACGGCCGAAGTAGTCCGTGGGGCCGAGCTTCGCGCCCTGGCAATGGGCCAGCGGCGGAACGGCAGTAGACCATTTGCCCTTGGTCTTCCCAGAACAGGAGCCGTTATCGGCCGCCCAGAGAACCTGGAAACGTTTGTCAACCGTCGTGTCCTGATTCCCGATATCGCCCTGACCTTCCATGTTGGACTGGCCAAACGCGAGATAGATATGGAAATTCGGGTCCGGCGCTGCGTATACAGCCGAAGCAACGCACGCTGCGAGTGCAATTTTCTTTAGATTCATTTTATACTCCATAACATAGACAGGTAACCAGCCCGTCACCATGTAAAATAAATCATAAACGCTCGATAATCGAGCCTAGAATCCAGATTCCGTTGTATAAAAAAGCAACACCAGCCCCTTTTTAAGGCTCAATAACATCAAAAAAAGATATGTCGACTAGCTAGTTGCAAAAGTTTTATATATATTCCCTAAAAACACTATCCGGAGAAGTTCTATGAAAAAAATTTTCCTGACCGCCCTTGCCGCAGCAAGCCTCTCGCTCCTTTCTGCCTGTGGAGACGACCCCGAACCGACCATGGTCGAAAAGTGCGCCAACGGTCTGAGCAAGGACTGCCTCGTCGGCACCTGGAACCTCCAGGCCATCAAGACACTCGACCTGAGCAGCGTCCACATCGACTTCGGTACAACACCGAGCACGATCGAGTTTACCAAGGACGGCAAGTTCACCTTCACCTGCACCTCCAACACGACCGAATCCGAAATGGCAGGCCGCGGATGCGCCGGGCAGAGTTCGTTCGGAACATGGGAAATCGCAGGCGCGAACCTTAACATCAAAATCGACATTTCCCGTTGCGGCGAACCCGTCGAAGGAAGCTACACGGTCACGCCGACCATCAACGACACCTACATGGACTTTCACGGACTCCTGTTCCATGTGAACGACATGACGGACCCGCTCACCAACAAGAACGCGACGGAATACTACATCCGCGCGGCAAACTAACGGCGCCAGCGGTTCTTCTCGTAGTCGCGAATTACATCCAGGGCACGCTCGAAGAGGGCGCGCTCTTTTTGTGATACCGACGCATCGCATTCAAGCCTACGCAAGAACGCCCCGACAGTCTCGCCGGGATGGCGCACAAGCCCGATTCTCGCGAGCGATTTTTCGGCGGAATCGAGCCCCTTGACCCAGTGCTGCACGGACTGCGCATAACCCGCATTCGACCTGCGGCGGCGAAGCACCCGCACGAACCTGAAAGCAATAACCGCAAGCGCGATACACCCGAGAGCAACGTAGAGGGCAGTCCCCGAGAGGATGTTCTGCACGGCATCCTGCCAGGAATTCAAGGCAAGCCTCCATTCCCCATCGCGCAACACGTGGAAAACGCGGGCCGCACGCGCACGCACCCATTCAAACTTCATGTCAAACCAGGAGGGGCGTTCCACCTTCACCACGAACAGCGGAGGCGTCGGGTCAAACGTTGCCCAGGTTCCCATGTTACGCATTTCTACCCACGCATGCGAGGAATTCCGGCGGAATATTGCATACGGGCGCCCCGGCTCAATTTCGGGGCGGGCAAAACCCGTCACATAACGCGCCTTGATCCCTGCACGGCGCAACAGGAGTACAGACAACGTTGCATAATACTCGCAATAGCCGGAGCGGGTCGCCCAGAATACGCGCAACGGGTCAGGTTTCGCTCCCAGTTTGACGGTCACCTTGGATTCGTCTACGCGCAGGGAATAGGCAAAATGGCGCAAGAAGTAATCGCTTATTGCGCGAGAGTATCTATACGGTCTTAATATAGCCGGATTGTCGGGAATCGTATCGAGTCCCATTTCCATCGCGACCGTATCAAGGAAGCCTGCGAGGGGAGCAAAGACCTGCAGGTAGGAACTGTCCGGCGTATCGCCATCATACGTACCCACGACGTACGGCCCCGTGGGGCCGCTCGGCAGCGGCATATAGTAGAACCAGTCTCCCCGCCGGGTTTCGCCCTGCTTGAACACATTCGACTTGAAATACTCCACGGAATCCGCATTCTTCGCGGCAACAGCAACGGCATCGTAAGGGGCGAAAATAAACCCGAAATTGTCGAGCGAAGATTGCACCCACACCGGGCGCGTGCTATCGGCAGATGCGACGGAATCGCGTGTCTCGAACACGGCATAATCCACCTTGTAGCGCGAAGCGTAGAGCATGCGGTCGTGGTGTGCCGGAAGTTTCCAGATGCCACCCACGTATTTTTCGTACACGGCTGCGCGCATATACTTCGGAGCGAGAGTATCCCACACGC
>Ga0310694_10005635_pt1 | contig 11959 bp, 16 predicted proteins | sample 174DNAGHGhighgp2_FD_203884 | JGI IMG/M metagenome (GOLD analysis project Ga0310694, IMG submission 203884) | Sheep rumen microbial communities from Palmerston North, Manawatu-Wanganui, New Zealand - 1742 DNA GHGhigh gp2 (v2) (version 2) | ecosystem: Host-associated > Mammals > Digestive system...
TTGTCCTGCTTGTACAGAACCGCGAACGTTTTCGGCGCAGGGTTTCTGCCGAACTCGTAGCTCTTGGGATCTAGTGCGTCGCCCTGCCTGAGGTTCTGCGGCGGCACGCCAAGCCTGGCGAGACGGCGCTTCGCCACTTCCAGGACAGCCGGGTCCAGCTCTATGCCATAGCACCTGGACGGATCCGCGCCCGCGATTACGGCCGCCGCGATAAGACCGCCTGCGCCCAGCGTCGGGTCAAGGATGTCCTTGTTCTCCACTGTTTCAAACTTCTCGAGCATCCTGATAGATAACGACGGCGGCGTAAAGAACTGGGCCAGCTTCTGCCGCTCGGCCTTGTCCTTGCCGGCGTACTGGCTTTCGAACCAGGCGTCGTATTCCGCCTGTATCCTTGCCTTTATGTCGTCATTCAAAATCATACATAAAAAGTCCGAATTGCCCAAAGAAATGCTTTAAATCTTATTTTTGTTATTGATGGAGCGGGCTTACCATTTATTATTGCTCCAGGATTATATGCAAGCCAATTTGGAATTTTATGAATATTACAATATTGATTGAGATTAGGTATACTAGTTAAATTAGTATTACTTAAAAAATTATTTAAAAAATCATAACGTTTAAAAACTTTGTTAATAATATTAATCAAAATTTGTGTTATTACTACTGTTGATATCAAAGTTAATATTGATACTGGTATTGATGATGTTATTATCTGTATTGTCATTTGTACTTCTCCATTGTCTCTTCAATAACTTTCTGCTCTTCTGAATAAAGATATGTGTCAAGAGATTTTCTTACAACAACCAAGTCATTATAGTCCAAATCAAACCACTTGACCAACTTCTCGAATGTCCATTCTTCATCTAGCGGCGTCTTGCCATTCTCATCAACAAATCCTGTAGCAAAAGGAATTATCTTGTATGGAATTCCGCCAAAACCAAACTCTTTAGCAATAAACCTAATGAGCTGATTAGTGTAAAATGAATACACTAAATGTTGCTCTTTGGTATCTTTAGCGTTATATCTTGCGCAATGGCCAATTTTCTCACGGCGAGTCGCTTTTACTTCATCTGTTCCAGTAAGCCTATAGCAAGCTTTGCCGTGGCCGCCGTGGCCGGCGATTGTGCAGTTATAAATAAAATTCACTGGAAACATTTTATAGTCGTCTTCCAGTTTGTCCTTAAGAAGACCGCCGATAGTTATTGCGTAGTCTAATTTATTTTTAATCTTTTGCAGAGTGCCAATATTGTCAACCAGCTGACAGTCATTTGCCCCGCCGTTTGAAACTATACCTAAATCGCACCGCTGATGGGAATTAAACAGCTCTGACGCTTCATTCATTGTATACCGTTTAAGTATACAAGTATTATCGACAGGAAACTGCCCGTTAAACAATATCGCTTCTTGCCATTTTACGATTGGCTGCAAGCTTATAACTCTACCGTTGTCTTTTAAATGCTTAATAGCTTCATTTAAAATTTTTATATGAAGCCCTGCTTTGTACGGCGGATTCATTATAATGCAGTCGAATTTCATGTCTAAACCTTTTATTATATTATATACATCCAGGTCTTCGATAAACTCCATCTTCCCGGACGGCGGCAGCGCGCACAGGCAGTTCAGCGTCCAGACGTCGTCGATGACAATATACGACGCGCCTGGGTTCTTCCCGACGGCCTTGGCCACGCAGTCCGGGTTGCCGAGCGAAAGAAGCAGGACGTTTCCGGTCAGCCCCGCCGGAATGTGCGGGTCGAACAGGCCGAAGTACCTCACGCCGTCCGCCTGGAACTTCGACATCGCGATTCCCGCCGAATTCTGGTCGTTGTCCATCTGAGCTTTCCTTTACTTGGTGACTTTGTCCAGCCTGTCCGCTGGAATATGCTTCGTCAGGAACGCGGCTATTTCGTCGCTCTGCAGCGTCGCGGCGACGCACTTCCTCCGGTCGGCGTTCCACAGCCGCCGCATGAAATCGGACCCCCGCCGGATAGCCTTGATTTTCCTGAGGCACGACATGACGACTTCCACGGCGAGCGACGCGCGGGCGGACTTGGGCTTTTCGCCGCCGTCCGGTTTTTCGGCCGCCTGCGTGGCGGGTCTTTCCGCCGTTCCGGCGGTTTTCTTCGCCGACGCGCCTCCGCCGCCTCCCTTCAGGCCCCACAGCTTTACCTTGCCGGCCACGGCGGGAAGCTTCAGCAGCTCCTCCAGCTCAGCCAGGTCGGAGACGCCGTCCCGGTCCCCGTCGCCCGCCAGCAACGACGCGACCAGCGCGGATTCCTTCTGCCTGTACAGCTTCTTGTCCACCGCCTCCGTCAGGTCGACTATCTCGATGTCGTGGTCGGGGTCGATCGCCTCCCACGCCGCGCCGTTCAGCTCGGGCGCCTCCGCGTCGTCCGGGATTTCCGGGCCGGATCCCGTCGGGATGTCGATCCTGTCGCCCCATGAGAAGCATTCGTCCGTCAGGTCGTATTCGTTGAGGTTGACGAGCAGGTTCTTGACGCTGGCGAGGTTGTCCGTCATCACGTAGACGTTGGCGTGCCCGTTCCTGACTTTGTCGGCGTCCCCGATCCTGTAGTTGCGCACGCACCGCCCGATCTGCTGCATCGCCGTCTTGTGCGAATTTGACGCCGTGAGGATCGAATTGAACGACGAGACGTTTATTCCCTCGCCCAGCATCTGGACTTGCGCCACGATTATCGGCAGGTCGTCCTTGAAAAACCCGTTGTCGTCGATGTGCTCGATCGCCTCGTACGCCCTGTCCGGTTCTACCGTCGCGCAGTCGATTGTCGGCTCGGCGAACTTCAAGATCCCGTCGTCGCTGTATCCCTTCTTCGAATGCAGCGTCACCATGTGGAATTCCTTACCGGCGCGCTCCCTGAACCACGGCAGGTCGACGAGCCGCTTGACGTCGTCGATGCCGGAGCAGTTAACCATCAGCCTCGGCCTGAACGCCTCGCCCGCGCACTTAGCCTTCTCGCGGTTCAGGACCGCGGCGACGGCCCTGGCCCACTGTGTCTCGCTGTCGCCCACTACGAGGTTCAGCCTCGGCCGGCATATCCAGCCGTTGTCCATGGCCGTCTTGGGCGGGCACGAGCAGACGTTCTTCTTCCACTTCTCCGACCATTCTTTCTGGAACGCGGCGGGCGTGCCGCTCATCGGCATGAGCCTGAAGAAATCCGCCAAACACGGCCCGTCTTCCGAAAGCATAAGCCTTTCGTTCTTCTCGTAGTTGTGCGACTCGTCCAACGCGATCCATCCGAGCGTGAACCCCTGCTCGGCATATGCTTTGAATCTATGCAGCCATCCGTGCCATCTCGCGGCAGGATCCGGACCTTCGCTCGAACCCCACAGCGATTCGTCGCACACCACAAACACGGCGTGGTTCGCGACCAGGTTGTCGTTGTTTCTGCTCCAGCAGTGCTTCGTGCAGTCGACCGGAATTATCTCATAGTCTTTCTTGTCGACGAGACCGAACTCGTCTGCGAGGAATTTCCGGATTTCCGCGTTCTGCTGGTCGCACAACCGAATGCGCGGCGTCACGAACATCTGGACGGTCTTGGCGTTCCTGTTTTCGGATATGTACTTGCCGAACGCGTAGCACGCCACGACGGTCTTACCGGACCCGACGCACGCGTTCACCGGCACGACAACCGGGTTCATTCTTGCGGCGAGCGCCGCCGTCAGTTCGTCTACCGTCTTGAAAGATTTCTTCTGCCATGCGCGGGACTGGAACATCACTTGACCTCCTTTATTTCTTCCGCTATCAACTCGAACATCCGCCATCTTGCCGGAACGTTTTTCGAAACGTCGCCATGCAGTTTTTTCCTGTCGATGAAGTCCGGCCCGAGAAACAGTACGATCTTGCTGTTACTTTCTATCAGGAACTTTTCGGCCGGCGTAAACGAAAAAATAATCTGACGCGGCGAAGACAGATATGCTACGAAATCTTCGGGTTGAACGAGACTGTCATTGCGCAGGCGGAACATGTCTTCTGCGGCGGCCTTGTTGAATATCTCGCCTTTTACAAGAACGCTGTCGTAATTTTTCACCTGAACGCCCATCGGCAAACCGTCAATAACCGATTTGACGTCGGCGTCGACGAACCTCTCGTTAGTCGGATCTACAGGCCTGTACGTCGATCCGTTTACATATTCCGAAGCGAGCCCGTTTAGGAAAAACGCCTCTGCGAATATCTCACCGCAGTTCCCGCGGAATTTAGCTGTCACTCGATCGGCGCCGTCTTTATTTTTGTCCGGCAACGCGGCTGCGAGCTTGTCACGGAGAGCTTTGCATTCAGAATCGCACAGCTTATGCCAAAGCTTTACGAAAGACGTATATTGTTTTGTCTTCAGTTCTTCAGCGAGTCCAACAAACAGGTTCTCGTAATGCGGCTTGATAAAAAGCCTAATATCGTCTACGCCGTCAAAGCTATAGACATTTGAATCAGATCTGTTCTGATCGAACAATATAAGCGATTTCTGACCAGAGACTGTCTGCATACTAATTTTCTACTGGTTTAATGTTGTTCATATCTTGATTATACCGCGCCTAGGGTTTTCCTAAAAGAAAAACGATATAATTAGACTGAAAGCTTTTATATGCTTTCAGTCTAATTGCCGAATACGTAATTTGTCCCGATTATTCCCAGGACGACTCCTTGAACCGGATCTTCTTGCCCCAGTCGCAGAAGTCGAACGTCCCGTCCTTCGTGATCAGCCACATTACCGGGAACTTCGGCGGATCCTTAATGTCAAACGACGCATACCCGTCTCCGAGATATATAAGAAAATCAGGGTCCATTCCGTTGTCTTCGATATAATGGAAGACGCAGGAATAATCCGTGCCGCCTCCGCCGCTCCACTTTACGCCTTCCGCGCTGTCGAACTCGAGCGGGTTATTGGCGTCGTCGTACACGTCTACCTGGTCTACGGCCGCGTCGGCGCATATTACGGTAAGCTCATAGCTTCCGAACGAGTCGATAAGACCCTTCAGCTCGCCGAAGAATTTAGGCAGTTCCCCGACGCACGAACCAGACGTATCGATAGCGACTATGCCTTTGATGCGTTCGTTACGGCGGCTCTGGAAGTACATGTCGTTGTAGAGGTGGCGGCGGGAAGGCGGAAGCCACTGGCGCTTTCCGCCGTAGCTCTGCGACACGAACTGAGACAGGTACTCGCGCCACGAAATCTCAGGCTTGTTCAGCTTGCCGACAAGCGATTCGATGCCGGCAGGAAGATCGCCGTGTTCGCGGACATATGCCTGCGCCGCCGCGATCGCCGCCTCGCGCATGCGCTCCGCCGCGTCGGCCGGAATGCCCGGCTGGAAATCCTCGTCGTATCCGACCTCGCCCCATTGATCCGTGGGGCCGTTCTTTTTGCCTTTGCCGTCTTTATCTTTGCCGTCCTTGCCGTTTTCGGAATCGTCGACGGAAGGATCTTCGTCGTCATACGCATGCTTGTCGAACTGGCCGCTGAGCTTGCCTGTATTCTTGCCGTCCTTGGAATCGTCGCGCTTCTCGTCGCCATCGCCGGACTTGCTCTTCTTTCCGGATTTCCCGCCTGACGATCCGTCCGAATCTCCGTCGTCGGAGTCCGAATCCCCGTACCCGGAACCGACGCGGCTCGGCTTCGGTATGCCGGACAGCGCGTTGTTAAGGTTGTTCTTCTGCTGCTGCTTGAGGAGCCACTCGTATATGGTCTCGGCCGACTTGCCACGCAGCTTAGGCGGCGGATACATCAGATCAGGCGGCGGCGCGAACCCGTCGTTTTCCGCGCCGTCTCCGACGAGAATGTTATTGATCTCCATGTCCGACGCGACGTTGAACAGATCGGGATCGCGCGACTGACGGCGCGCGAACGTAAGGGTAAGGCTATGCCAAATCTCGTGCGCCAGGACGAACTTACGCTCCTGGTCGTTGAGCTTGGAGTAAAAATCGATGTCGAAATAGATCGATTTTGAATCCGTGGCCGCCGTACGGCAACGCCTGTCACGGACTGGAATGAGATCGAAACGCATCGCTACGTTTCCCACGAAAGGCTGATGAACAAGCAGGCCATGTCTATCACGAGACAATGAAGCCGAAACCTCAGCTTTAAGCCTGCGCAGCTGGTCTTCCGTAAGATTGCCTTTAAGCTCTTTCTTGACATTGCTCATGTGTTGATTATACCTTGTTTTCCAGGTTTCTTCGACGGCAAAACATCGCGTATAAGCTTTGCGCATAGCGCGAACCCCTCTCCCGGCGACACGTCTTCCGGAGGGGCGTCTCCGCGACGTATGGCCTTAATCCACTCCCTATGCGCGGCCTTCGCGGTCTGCTCGAGCATCTTCGCGAAATCGGCCAAATCCGCGGGCATGATATTCCAGCCGATTCGCCACCAGTCGCCGACAGCCTTCTTCATGAGGGTGTCGCATTCTTTGTCGAACTTCTGCTTGTCGGCCTTTTCGACGGCCTTCCATATCTTCTTCTTTACCGGTTCGAAGTCTGTCATTTCGTTTTCTCCTTCGTCTGTTGGATTATGTTTTAAAATACGGCTCGACATGAACGATGACGTCGGAAACGCCGTCGCATTCCGACATGATCCTGTCCTTTACGCCATGCGCTATGTCATGGCCTTCTTTGACGGAAAGGCCGGAATCGACCTGTACGTGCAGATCGGCATGGAACGCGCAGCCGTACCGCCTGGTCCTGGCCTTGTGTACGTCTTTAACGCCTGATACGCGCGAAGCAGCGACCGCCACCGACAAGGTCTTTTCCGGGATATCCGCGTCAACCAGCTCCAGGACGGCCTTCTTCGCGAAAGACCACGCCGTCTTCACGACGACGGCCGCTACCGCGACGGCCGCGGCGGAATCGAGCCACGCGAGCTCAGGCCTCGCCAACGAAACGAATACGGCCACGGCGACGGGAACGGACGACAGGGCGTCCGACATATGGTGCCACGCGTTGGCTTTCAACGCCGAAGACCCGGCCGAAACCGCGGCGCGGAACGTCCATGCCGCAAGTCCGGCCTTGACGACCGCCATAGAGAACGCCACGACGCCGGCGAAGACGTCCGGAACAGAACCGCGGCCGAACGCCGTACAGCATATCGCGGCCGCCGCGGCGAAAAGCGCGGCCGACATGAACAGAACGACGATCGACTCTATCTTTCCGTGCCCGTACGGATGACCGTCGTCAGCCGGCGCCATCCAGTATTTGGCGCCGAACGCGACGGCGAGATCCGTAACCAGGTCCGACGCCGAATGGACGGCGTCCGCCATGAGCGCGTACGATCCCGAAAAAACGCCTACGACGGCCTTGAATACGGCGCATACGATGTCGACATAGGCTCCGACGGCAGCGGCAGACGCTATCTTTCGCAGATTACCCGACATCATCTAGCTCCGGTTCTTTTACTCCAGAATACTTTTCCGCGTACGCCTTCGTCATGTCACCGCATATGCATGCCTCATATATGTCGTAAGGCGACGGCGGATTCTCGACGGCGCATGTCAGCTCTATCTCTTCAGACGACATCCCGGAATATCTTCCGCTTTCGACCATGCCGAAACCGTCCATAATCCAGCCTTTGCCCGTCCCGTAGCTGAACGAATACATAAAACCTTCTTCGCATGGCCGAAGCTCGCCAGTATATATTATGGTACTGTAACGGTCGGGCCAACGGTCGTCGATAATATTGATAAATCTGGGTCTGTCCGCTTTCATGCCGTACCGCCATTCAGATGTTTGCAGTATTCGACCGCCGCGGAACGATCCTTGAAACGGCAGAAGACCGCGTCAGGATCGAACCGGCCGGACAGGAAATCCACGGTCGGCGGCTGAGCGAACCTGTCTACCACCGCGTACGGCAGCCTGCCGCGGGCGACGGCGACGTAATGCCTGGGAAACGCCGCCGCCAGCGCAGCCTTTTCTGGTCCTTCTTTATGGAGATCTATTATCGCGGTAGTACGCGTCCAGAACCGGTCGTCCTCAGCGGTCGTCTCCACGAAATCGACGGTTATCCCCGCTACGGCAAGCTCGAGCAGCGCCTGCTCCACCGGACACGGATCCATGCTGTACAGAACCGGACCCAGCGTAATGACGAACGGACCGCGTTTTCCGACGAAATCCGAATACGTAGATTTGGATCCGCGAACGGTTATATCCCTTATCCGAGAAGACTCGTCGGGGCAGTACATAACGAAAGTACGGAGACCCGGCTCCGGTTCGGTCATTTTCTTCATGCCGTTTTTTATATGCCGTCGGCCGGATTTCCGTTTTCGTCCCGGAAATAGCAGACATTCGTAAAACCAAACGCCTTGTTCAGCCTGTATGCGGTCTTCCACGTCCTGGAGCCGCGCGGCGCCGCGTGAAGGACGGCGCCGAACATCTTGCGCTTGAACGACTTGTTCGGCCACATGACGGCCTCATCCACGACATCGGCCATATGATTGTCGTTCTCGCCGGCGAGATTCTTGAAGTCCAGCAGCAGGCCAGACTCGACGGCATCGCAAAGCAAATCGCCGACGTCGTCGTACCTGCCGCCTTCGACCTCGTGCGCCGACTCGTCAATCAGCCAGCCGACGAACTGCGGATCGTCAAGCGAAGCCTTGACGTTATTGACGGCGCACCGGACGATGTACTCCTCTGGAGACATGCCGTCCGGCGCTATCCGCTTCAGTATCTTCCTGAACGTCAGGTCCATCAGAAGATCTTCGACAGGTCGAGGTTCTTCGTAAGGGCGGCGCCGTGGAGATCCTTCCACTTCTTGAACATCGGATGGACCAGCAGCTTGCCGGCGCGCTTCTTCGTCTCGTTCTTGTCCTTGGACTGGATGGCCGCGAGAAGCGCCATGGACGCGAAGTCGGACTCGAGCTCGCAGCAGATGCGGTAGAAGCCGTTAAGGCGGGCCTTCTCGTCCTTTTCGTCCTTGCCGCGCCAGAGCAGGTATACCATGCCGGACACGAGAGCGTGCTTGCGATCGGCCTGCTTCGGGATCACGATCTTCGAGTTCGGATCCGTCATGATGTCGAGGATGTTGGCGAATTCGGCGTTGATGCGGTAGAACTCCATGAACTCGACACCGGCGCCGTTGCCGACCGTGCCGTACACCAGCTTGCGCAGAAGCTCGTCGGACCTGTCCTTGTACATATGGCAGAGCTGCGACACGCGCTCCCACGAACGGGGCGACGGCCAGCCGCGCTCGAGGTTCTGCCCTTCGTCCATGCAGAACAGCATATGCGGCTTGAACTTGATGAAGCCGACGACCGCGGGGTGGATGTTCGACGAATATGCCCACTTCCACCAGGACTCAACGTCTTCCTTAAGCTCGACGTGCATGAAACGGTTGGCGAGCGCGGAAGACATCGTGACGGCGACGGCACGGTCTGTGGTGTTGTTGCCGGCCGCGACGATAAGATATCCCGGCGGTACGCTGTAAAGGCTGCCGAGGCGGCGGTCGAGCACGAGCTCATACGCAGAACATTGTATCGATCTGTCGCAGCTGGTCAACTCGTCGAGAAAGATGATGCCCTTGCCCTTGGGATTACGCGGCCAAGTCCCGTTGACATACCATTCCATCGTATGGTTCTCGCGGTTCGGCACGGGCAGTCCGCGGATGTCGCACGGCTCCATCTGCGCAAGACGTACGTCGATGAACTCGATACCGCGGTCTTCGCAAACCTGACGGACGATGCTACTCTTGCCACAGCCCGGACTCCCTCTAACGAGAAGCGGCGCCATGATCTTGACGTCTTCCGGACACTCCTGCACACGGTCAAGCTGCATCGTAAGAATCTGATACAGCTCAACAGGAGTCACAACATTATGCATGTCGACAACCGACTTGTTCTTTGCTGACATATTATTCCTTTTTTACTGAACAAATTGATTATACCGTGCTAATTTTGTCTTGAACCGCTTTGGCGCGGTTAAGCCTGAACGCGCCCGGACTGGCCGTCGGCTCTATCCCGGCCATGGCGCACCGCATGGCGTATTCCTCATAGCTGTCCGAAATGATGGCGAAAATCAGATTGTTCCCCTGATCCTCTGTCAACTCTATTGTCGGCATTGGAACGTCAATCATACTTCAAACTCCTCGCGCGTGCCCAGCGACTTGACGCCGGCTATCTCGCACCGCAGCACGTATTCGTCGTAGCTCGCGGACTCCACCGCCAAAATAACTGACACACCCTCGTCTTCGCTGAACGCAATGCGGCGCGCGCCGCCGCGGAATATGTCGTCAGTTATCTCCATTGGTTCCATGCAGTAGCCTTATGACGGCATCGAACTCCTTCTTCCTTTCGCGCGCATTAAGGTGGTCGACGCGCTTGTTCCCGACCCGAACGCAAACCTCGTCCTTCCTGAGCGGCCAGAAATCATGGTCTAGCTCTACGATATACCGCGCCGCGACAAAGCTGTCCCGGACACGGCGACTGAATGCCCTTACGACGCGCTTGAGAGACCGTACGCAGCTGCAGCCCATGCATATGTAGAACTCGCCCTCGTTCCCGCGACCGTGCCCGGAGCAGCAGAAGAACGTCCTGACGCCGGGCAGCGCGTTGAGCGCGTCGCACAGCGGGATCATGTCTTTGTCCATATCCGGCGGGTATTGCCCGTCTTTGCCGCTAAACGGCGTCCTGCGCCTTTTCGCCGAATCCATCAGAAATCCTCCTTGACGAGCCTGTACCTCTGCATCCGCGCCTCATTCCCGATGTAAAGCCATTTCGCGCCGTAAAACCCGTCGACAGACCATACGGCGCGGCAACGGCCGGACGCGGCGTATCTCAGCAGCGCCTCCTCCTTAGACGCCGCGAATATCGCGTCGTCGCGCAGCGCGCTGTTTATAAGCTCCGCGTGCGTCACGTATTTCGGCGCCGACGGATCCTTCGACGCGTGGTGGCTTATGGCTTTCGCGACGCACCAGGCGTTGCGCGTGCCGTCCGGCCAAACTACGGCGAGATCTTCCCACAGTTCCTTCTTGAGTCCGCGCATTTGTTCAAACTCCTTTCTCCGCGGCCAGTCTCATGCCGCGCATCCTCTTATAGCCAGCTTCAGCTCGAGCTCTTCTCTGCTTCCGGCGGGACATTCTAAACCTGTTTTGCCGCTCCGCCAGTTCGCGAGGAGATTCCGCAGCGCGAACTGTTTGCTGCGACCCCGGCCTGTAACTGCCGAAACGTAAAAGAACTCAGTAAGCTTCGCTATTTCGTACATATACACGCGCGGCCTATTCACTACGCTCCGCAATGTCCATCCGCCGCCGACCAGCGACAGCATATCCTCGATTTCTTTTTTAAAATCATATTCCGCCATCGCCGTCTCCCTGTATCGCGAGCTTCATCCTTAATTCCTCCGCGCTTCCGGCCGGGCACCCCAGCCGTATATGGATCCCACCGCGCCTCCAGTTCTCGAGAAGATCTATCAACGCCGCCTCTTTAGATCCGCCGTATCCGACTACGGCCGGATCGTAAAACGGATGATCTACTTGCTCGATGACGTATCTATATTTATGACGAGATGAAGCGGTAGCAAGACGCTTATCGAGTCTAAGCTTCCATTTTCCTCGGACCAGCGACAGCATATCCTCTATTTCTTTCCTGAATCCGCATCCCATAATTTTGATTTTACCGCATAATCACGCGCCTGCGACAACCATCCTCAACACGATCTCGTCCCTCGACATGCCGTAGAACGGATTGCGCAGAGACTTACCTCCGTCCAGGAACGCCGTCCTAGATCCCAGAATGTCGTCCAGGAGTTTTCTCTGCGTGTAGAAAGACATGGTCATCCTCCATCCCTGAATATGTTCACGCGTATAGCCGCGAGGAAACGGCTTCGACATGAACCACCAGCGGTCCACCTCGTATGCGCCAGAGCGGTCGTATTCGGATTCATGATGAAGCTCGAACCCCATGGCGCCGGCGATCCACCTCAGCAGCATGTCTTCAGTTTTAGACGTTTTTTCTTCCATATGGCTATATACCC
>Ga0310694_10005636_pt1 | contig 11959 bp, 12 predicted proteins | sample 174DNAGHGhighgp2_FD_203884 | JGI IMG/M metagenome (GOLD analysis project Ga0310694, IMG submission 203884) | Sheep rumen microbial communities from Palmerston North, Manawatu-Wanganui, New Zealand - 1742 DNA GHGhigh gp2 (v2) (version 2) | ecosystem: Host-associated > Mammals > Digestive system...
AAATGTTGATATTACAGAAATAAATGGCTTAGCCATGGGTCATCAAAAGCTATATTCTATCGCTTCTAGATGTGGTGTATTTGCTAAAACAGATATTCAACCGCTTTTAAATCAGGGAGCTTCTAAATCTGATGTTGCGGCATCCATTTTCCATGCTGTAGTTAACCAAACTGTAGGTGGCCTAGCTCAAGGTAGAGATATAAGGGGTAAGGTCGCATATTTAGGTGGACCTTTAACCTTCCTATCTGAATTAAAGGCAGCCTTTGATGAGGTTTTACACACAGAAGGAATCTGCCCTAAAAATTCATTATATTATGTTTCTATCGGTGCGGCTTATTGTGCTAACGAAGAATTAGATGTAAATGAAACTATTAATAATTTAATTGAATTTTCTAATAAAGCTACATATGCTTATAATTCACCTTTATTTAAGGATGAAAAGGAATTAGAGGAATTTAATATACGACATGCTAAAGCTAAGGTAGATACTCTACCATTAGATAACTATAATGGTCCATTATATATGGGTATTGATTCTGGTTCTACTACTCTAAAGATTGTTTTAATTGATGAGGATGGGAATATTAGATTTGATAGATATCAGCCTAATAAAGGAAACCCTGTATCAGTAATAAAGGATATTTTAACTGAAATATATACAAAATATCCAAATATCAATATAAAAGGCTCTGCCTCAACTGGATATGGAGAGGATTTAGCTAAAAATGCCTTTAATTTAGATGGTGGCTTAGTTGAAACTATGGCTCACTATAAGGCGGCCGCTAAATTTATGCCAAATGTTGATTTCATTATTGATATTGGTGGACAGGATATTAAATGCTTTAAAATTGAAAATAATGCAATTTCAAATATTTTCTTAAATGAAGCTTGTTCTTCTGGGTGTGGTTCATTCCTACAAACATTCGCTAATGCGCTAGGATATGATATAAAGGATTTCGCAAACATTGGCCTAATGGCACCAAAGCCAGTAGATTTAGGCTCTAGATGTACAGTATTTATGAATTCATCTGTTAAACAGGCTCAAAAGGATGGAGCGACTATTGATAATATATCAGCTGGTCTTTCTATTTCTGTTGTTAAGAATGCCTTATATAAGGTTATTCGTGCAACCAATAAGGAATCATTAGGTGAACATATTGTTGTTCAAGGTGGTACATTCCTAAATAAGGCTGTTTTAAGAGCATTTGAAAGAGAATTAGATTTAGAAGTTGTATGCCCTAATATCGCAGGCTTAATGGGAGCCTATGGTGCGGCATTATATGCTAAATCATTAAAGCTTCCAAAATCAAATATCATATCACATGAGGATTTATTAAATTTTAAGCATGATGTTAAAAACATCCAATGTAGTGGATGTAATAACCACTGCCTACTAACAATAAATTCATTTGCTAATAATCCAAATAAATTTATATCAGGAAATAAATGTGATAAGCCTTTAGGAATAAAAGCAAGCCTAAAGGGTAAAAACATTTATGAATATAATAGAGAAAGATTAGCATCATATAAGCCAATAGAAAATCCAAAGCGTGGTACTATTGCTATACCATTAGTTTTAAATATGTATGAGCTATTACCATTTTGGTATACATTCTTTACAGAATTAGGATTCGCTGTTAAAACATCAGGCTTTTCTGATGCTAAATTATATAGCCTAGGTCAGCATACTATTCCATCAGATACAGTATGCTATCCTGCAAAGCTTGTTCATGGTCATATTGAAAAGCTTTTAAATGATGGCGAAAAGATAATCTTCTATCCATGTATGTCATATAATTATGATGAAAATATGGGTGATAATCATTATAATTGTCCTATCGTTGCTTATTATCCAGAAAATATATTAAATAATGTATCTAGAATTAATGATGTAACATTCATTTCTGATTTTATTGGAATTGATGTAAGAAATTTATTCGATAAGAAAATTAAGGTAATACTAGATAAATATTTTAAGGGTATATCTAAATCAGAAATCAAAAAGGCTGCTGATAAGGCATATTTAGAATATGAAAATTATTTAGCTGACATTAGAAAAATTGGCCAAGAATATATTAAAGAAGCTAGAGAAAAGCATATGGAAATCATTGTATTATCAGGAAGACCATATCATCAGGATCCTCAGGTTAACCATGGAATTGATAAGCTTATAGCTTCTATGGGTGCCTATGTAATAAGTGAGGAATCTATTTCTAATTTAAATTCTAAATTCCCTGTTCATGTTTTAAATCAATGGACTTATCATTCAAGATTATATTCTGCTGCTAAATATTGCACACACGAGGATGATATGAATTTAGTTCAATTAGTATCATTTGGCTGTGGTGTAGACGCTATTACAACAGATGAATGTAAAGCAATATTAGAATCAAAAGGAAAAATATATACTCAAATTAAGATTGATGAAATAACAAATCTTGGTGCTGTAAAAATAAGATTACGAAGCTTATTTTCAGCCCTTAAGCAAAAGAGGGAGGAAAAGTAATGGCTGAATTAAAAAAAGATTCATACGAAGAAGATTTTAATTATCCTAGATTTACTGAGGCTATGGTTAAAACTCATACTATTTTAATTCCTTCTATGCTACCAATCCATATGGCATTATTCGAATCATTATTATGTCAAACTGGCTATAAGGTTGAAATAATGAAAAATGAAGGACCTGATGTAGTAACTGAGGGCTTAAAGTATGTTCATAATGATACATGCTACCCTGCCCTTTTAGTTATTGGTCAATTCATTGATAATCTAAATCATAGAAATGACTTAGATAAGGTTGTGTTATTGATAACTCAAACAGGTGGAGGATGTAGAGCATCTAATTATCTTCATCTATTAAGAAAGGCCTTAAAAAAGGCAGGATATGGATATATACCTGTTGTTTCATTAAACACATCTAATCTAGAAAAGGATTCGGGATTTAAAATTACATTACCTTTAATTTTAAATCTTTCTTCTGCTATTACATACGCAGATGAATTAATGTATTTAAGAAACAAATGCCAAACATATGAAATAAATAAAGGTGAAACTAAAAAGCTTACAGATTATTGGATTAAAAAAATATCTGATCAATATGCTAAAGGTAAGGGAAGAAAATATAAAGATATTAAAAAGAACATAAGAGAAATGGTAAAGGACTTTGATAATATTCCACTAGATTTATCCCATAAAAAGCCTAAGGTTGGAATAGTTGGAGAAATCTATATTAAATATGCATCACTAGGTAATAACCATCTAGAGGATTTCTTAGTAGGCCAGGATGCTGAGGTTAATGTACCAGGTCTATATGGTTTCTTATTATATTCTGTTTATAATACAATATATGATTATGAAATCTATGGTAAAAATAAGAAAAGTGCATTCTTTGCTAAGCTAATATTATGGTTCTTTAGAAGACGTGAAAAAATAATGATTGAGTCAATGAAGAATTCTAAATTTACTCCTATGAATTATTTTTCTCATACTAAAGACTTAAGCGAAGGTGTATTACATCATGGAACAAAAATGGGCGAAGGCTGGCTTTTAACAGCTGAAATGATGGAATTAACTGAGGAAGGATATGAAAATATCATATGTGCTCAGCCATTTGGATGCCTTCCAAATCATATTTGTGGTAAGGGTGTAATGAAGAAAATTAAAAGTATCCATAAGAATGCTAATATAGTTGCTATTGATTATGACCCATCAGCAACAAAGGTAAATCAAGAAAACAGAATTAAATTAATGCTTGCAATAGCAAGAGAAAGAATCAAAGACGATGAAAAGGCGGAGCTATAATCCGCCTTTTTATAATTTTATTAACATGCAAAATCTAGCAAAAATAAAAATGGTTTAAACTAATAAACCATTTTTAATCATATTATAGCTTTTTAACTTGATCAATAGCTAATTCAGTTGGAATATAAGAACCAAACATTTCTAATAATACAGTGACAATACCCTTTTCTTCATTGATATCTGTAATCTCAGAAACCTTACCAGCGAATGAGCCTGATACAACCTCAATTCTATCACCAACAGCAAAGTCTAACTTTGGCTTTACAACTAAGCCTAGCTTAGATAGGATTTGATTCATTTCATCATTAGCTACAGGAACTGGCTTAGTTCCTCCACCTGATGAGCCTAAGAAACCAGTAACCTTTGGTGTATTTCTTACCATAAACCAAACGTCATCATCCATACCCTTAACTTCATCAATTTCCATTTCAACGAATACATAACCAGGGAATAATTTATTTACCTTTTCCTTCTTCTTACCCTTCTTATCAACAACCTCAACAGTCTCTTCAGGAATAAGAACTTGATAAATCATATTCTCCATATTCATTGAAATTCTTCTTCTTTCAAGGTCTGTCTTAACAGAATTTTCATATCCTGAATATGTTGTTACAATATACCATCTTTTCATATTCTAAATCCTCCTAGCTAAATATTAATACGAAGATTTCTGACATAAATGCATCGTATAAATATAATAATCCAACAAAAACAAGCATAAAAATGAATGTACGAGCTAAATTACCTAAAAACTTAGGCCAAGTTAGCCATGTAATCTTTTTAAACTCAGGGAATGCTGGCTTAAAGAATGGCCATACAGCATATAATAATCCAAGTGCAGATAAGCCAACTAAAATCCATGCAAATAAAGTAGGATAGTTTCCAATTAGAGGGAAATTATTTCTAACCTCTAATGAGCCATTTAAAATTAAGCATCCTAATAATAATGTAATTAATGCAATTACAATGAATAAATAGCTTTCCCATTTATGCTCTTCCTTTAGATATTCACCAATTCTTGAAATACCACCATGAGCTTCCTTTTCTTGTTTCTTTTCGATTTGCTTACGAATCTTTTTTTCTACTTGATCCTTTTTAGAAGATTCTACTTTTTCTTCCTTAGCCTCTTCTAAAACCTCTTTTTCATTATCAGCCATTTTCTACTTAGTCTCCTTATGAATAGTATATTTATTGCATGAAGGACAGAATTTTTTAAATTCTAATCTCTCATTATTCTTACTTGGATTCTTTGTTGTTTGATAATTTCTACTCAAACACTCCTCACATACAAGAATAACCTTAGTTCTCATAATTTATCACCTTTTTATCCAAAATAAAAAACCTATACCTAGGCTTCAAATAAATTTTATAACAAAGATTTATCTAAGTCAAGTAAAGTATTTTTTTTAATTGTCTCTTTTATATCATTACAAAGCTTTTTATATTTATAAAATAAATTATTATAATTCAGATTATTTTCTAAAGCATATTGCTTAAGTGGTTTCCCACCAATTAAGCAATCATAAATTAATTTTTTAGATAATGAATCATTATATTTATTTTTAATTAAATTATTAATCTCCATTAAGATAATGCTTTTAACTTGATAAGAATTATCTAATTTAGAAATAATACTTTCTCCTAATACTACATCCTTTTGATAATAATCATTTTTAATTATTCTTTTAGCCTTCCTATTAACACTAATAAGAAAATAAGAATAAAAGCTAACATTATAATTATCCTTATAGCATTTAACACAATCAAAAAGTGTCATTCTCAATTCCTGAGCCAAATCATTACTCCTACTTCCGTATGGAGCATATTCTTTAGCGATAGCTCTTATCAAATAATCATATTTATCAAATAAAACATTTAATGCTTTTTCATTACCATCATTTATTAAATACAAAAGCTCATAATCATTATAATTAATATACAAAATCCTAATCAGCCATTAAATCATGTAAAACAATTCCTGTTGATACTGACGCATTTAAGCTATTAACATGTCCCTTCATAGGAATAGAAATTAAAAAGTCAGATGCCTTTACTAATGTCTTTGACATACCAAAGCCCTCACTTCCGATAATAATAGCTAAATTTAATGTTTTATCTATTTGACTAGATAAGACATTACCACTAGCATCTGTACCACAAATCCAATAGCCCATATCCTTCAATTTATTAACAACATTTAATAAGCTATTAACATACATTATTTTAGTATATTCAATAGCTCCAGTTGAAATATGAGCAACTGTCTTATTAACAGAAACACTATTATTCTTAGGTAAAATAATCATATCATATCCAAAGGCGTCAACACTTCTTATAATCGCACCTAAATTATGTGGATCCTGAATTCCATCTAAAATTAAAACTCTACCCTTTTCCTTAGGCAACAAATTTAAGCTATCAATATCATAGATTTTATAATCATCTCGATAAGCACCATAGCCTTGGTTTCCTTCCCCAAATTCCTTATCCATAAAATTCTTATCAACAATTCTATGGTTAAGCTTCATATCCTTTAATAAGGATACAATATTATTATCTTTTCTTAGAATATCATTACATACAAAAACAGTTTCCAGCTTACTTTTTGCATGTATTGCTGCGTAAACGCAATTTTTACCGTAAATTTTAATCATAATAATTACTCCAAGCTATTAAATTATAACAAATTTAAAATATTAAAAAAAGGGGTTAAACCCCCAATTATTCATTATCAACAAATATATTTCTCTTATAATCGCTATTCTGATAATATTTCTTTTTAGATTCATACATAACTTCATCAGCTAATTTAATTAAATCATCTTCTGAATATTTTTTATCATTCATAACATAACCAAATGATACAGAATAATTAGCTTTAGTAATATTATCATTCATTATCTCAATCATTTTTTTAATATCATCTTCTTTAGCATTAAATACAATAGCGTTAAATTCATCTCCACCTACTCTATAAACCTTATATTTATATCCTTTCACTGAAGTGAATGCTTTTGCTGATGCAACTATAAAATCATCACCAGCCTGATGACCATATGAATCATTAATAGTTTTTAATCCATTTAAATCCATAGATATTAATGCACTTAGCTTATCATCATTATTTTTTAAATCATTTACAAATGATTTCCTATTTAATAATCCTGTTAAGAAATCCTTTTTAGAATTTACATAAAATAAATATACTTCATAGAATAATATTACAGATCCTAATGCTGTATTTAATTGAGCACTAATAATATCTAATGCTTCTAATATAGTAATTACAACACATAATAAAGCAGATGCTAATAAGAATACTAATTCAAATCTTTCAGATTTAAGCTTTATTACAATAATAACAACAAATGCTATTAAATATAATAAAGAAAATGCGAATGGTAATATACCTAAATAGCTTCTAGTAAATGTATTATTTTCTGATATATAATAAACCAAATGAGTAAATTGTGATGTAGCTAATAATATAAATTCTATACCTAATAATGAATATAAGCTTATTTTAATCCTTTTATTACTAGATAATGTAGTTATTAATAAGCATAATATTAATTGAGGTCCTATATATTTAATAACTGTAAGAGCAAATCTAAAATTAGGATAATCATTTGTTTCTTCACATACGTATCTTTCTATAGTATGAACTATAGATAATAAAAATACTATTCCAATAATAGATGCAAGCTTTGCTTTGGCTTTCTTTTCTATTCCTAAATCTGTTGCTAGTATTATTATTGAAAGAGCTAAGAATGCTAATAAAATAATATGCCACTGAAAATATAATTTAATATATTCTCCCATTTTAAAACCCTCTTCCATAACAATTATAGACTTTTATTTTTTTAATTCAAGTAATGAAGTTAGAAAAAATTGGGCTAAACCCAATTTTTATTTCTTAAAAATATTTGCTACAGTTTCTATATTTTGAAGCTCAAATCTATATTTTTGTGTAACGTTAGGATATTTATTATGGTCAACCTCACTTAAGAACATATCAAGTGGTCTAACCCATAAGCTACAATCACCATATAATCTTCTATATACAACCATCTTTTCTTTAGTTTCGCTATCATAAGCTAATTCCTCGACTAAATATAAATCACCCTTAAAATGCTTGTATATTCCTTTAATAACTATTTCTCTCATAATTAGTGATTATGTGAACACTGATGAACCTTTGATGGGTCATATGAAAGCTTACCATTTAAATAATCAATTACATTATTTTCAGCGTCACCCTCTACACCAGTATAAACGTCTATTCCCTTCTGATTTAATAAATCAATCGCATGAGAGCCAATTCCACCAACAAATAAAACATCAACATTCCATGAAGCAAGTAATCCAACTAATTCAGCATGGCTTAATCCATTAGTCCCTCTTAATTCTCTTTTATTGATTGTTCCACCATCAATTTCATAAACTAAAAAATTTTCTGTTCTTCCGAAGTGTTGAAATACACTTCCATTTTCATAAGCTACTGCTAATATCATATTTAATATGTAACCTTATATAAATATAGTCCAGCACCATCAAGTGATTTATGAGAAATACCTGGGTCCTTTTTATCTAAAACTAAATTTATAAAGCTTACATTCTCCTTTCTTCTTCCTATTTCTACTAAAGCTCCCATCATACGTCTAATTTGATATTTTAGGAAACCACTTCCTATAAAAACAAATTCTAAATAATCACCTATTTCATTTATTTCTGTATGATAAATCTCTTTAATAGTGTCTTTTCTTTTATCAATGCTAGCTGAGGCAAAGCCCCTAAAATCATGCTTGCCCTCTAATAATTTAATAGCTTCTCTCATTCTATTAATATCTAAATTAGTAATATATACAGAATAATTAATTTTTAAAGGATCATATTCTCCTTTATTAATATAATATCTATATTCCTTACTTTTAGCACTAAATCTAGCATGAAAATCTAAATCTACTATTTCACATTCCTTAATATAAATATCATTAGGTAAAAATGCATTAATACCAGATTTAACTCCATTTGCAGGTATTTCATTTTCTAAATCAAAATGAATGACCTGCCCCATTGCATGAACTCCTCTATCAGTTCTTCCAGATGGGTATATTTTTACATCATATCCTATAAATTTATTTATAGCATTTTCGATTTCAAGTTCAATTGTAGGAAGCTCATTTTGAATTTGAAATCCCATATAATTATGGCCATCATATGAAATAATACATTTATATCTAACCATAATAAATCATACTCCAAATAACTAAACCAAATAAGGCAATAACAATAATTAATGATAGATAATCTCTCCATCTTAATTTCAATTCATCTAGCTTAGTTCTCTTAGCTCCTATAATATATCCTCTAGCTTCCATAGCATTAGATAAATCTTCTGCTCTTTTGAAGGATATAACAAACATAGGAATCAATAATGAAATTATTTGATTAACCTTATCCTTAATGCTACCCTCATTAAAATCAACACCACGAGATGCTTGAGCATTCATAATCTTTCTAGATTCCTGCATAAGGGTTGGTATAAATCTTAATGTTAAGCTTATTAGCATCGCAAATACAGATACAGGTATATGTAATAATTTTAATGGAGATAATATTGATTCTAATCCATTATTAATATCCGTAGGCATTGTAGATAATGTTAATAGAGAGGTTAAGCCAATCATCAATATAATTCTTATAAATATATATCCTGCCTTATTAGCTCCCTCTTCATATACAATAAAATCAAAATTATTCCATATTAAATTAAAATCCCAATTAAATTTATTGAATGGAGAATTCCATAATACTAAAAATATACCAAATAAAATAATTAATAAATATAAGAATTTTAATGGAATATATTTTTTAGTAAATAAATATAGGAATATTAATCCAACAATAATTAATGTTTGCCATAATCCTATAGACATATTAAAGGTATAAATAATAGTTGTATTATCACCCTTTGTATATATTAGCTGTAATATAACAGTAAATAATAATAGGAATATTACACCTCTAATACCTCTTATTACCTTAATTAATGATATTCTTGTAGTTAAGAATATTAATAAATATACACCAAGTGCTATCAGCATTCCATAAATATTAGGAATTAAAAATATTAAAACAATTAAAGCAATAGTTAAAAATATTTTCATTCTAGGATCTAATTTATAAATCCAGCTAGAACCAGGTACATATTGTCCGAAGGAGATATTATTCATTATTATTACCTCCCTCTAAATATGATAATAATTCATCTAAATCATAATGATCATATGAAATATTCATATTCAATTTTGAATTTAAATAATCAATTAATTTTAAAATTTCAGGCTTTGTTAAATGATTAATCCTATACGTATCATCCTTAAATAAATCTACCTTATTTCCATCATATACTAATTTAGAATCATTTAATACAATAATTCTATTAGCATATTTATAAACAATATCCATATCATGAGAAATCATAATAATGGTTTTATTTGTTTCCTTATGGATCTTATAAAATAAATCCATTATATCTAAGGCACCCTTAGGATCTAATCCTCTTGTTGGCTCATCTAATAAAATAATATCAGGGTCATATGATAAAACACCCGCAATAGCGACACGTCTCATTTGACCACCAGAAATATTAAATGGTGATTTATCCTTTAAATCAGTAATACCTAAAAGCTTCATTATTTCTAATGATTTCTTTTCAGCATCTTCTCTTTTAAATCCGAAATTTAAAGGAGCGAACATAATATCCTTTAAAACAGTTTCTTCAAATAATTGATATTCAGGAAATTGAAAAACATAACCAACTCTTTTTCTTATCTTTTTTAATTTAGGATTTTTATTTTTCTTTGGAGTTAATACATAATCGAATATTTTAACATTACCACTTGTTGGTAATATTAAGCCATTCATATGCTGTAAAAGGGTTGATTTACCACTACCTGTTTTACCTACAATAGCAATAAATTCATTCTTCTCGTTAATATCAAGGCATATATCCTCTAGCGCAACCATGATTTCCTTTTTACGAGCTCCCTTATAGGTTTGGTTTACATGGAGAAATGATATTCCCATAATGCGTCCATTAGCTCCTTATTATCCTTAAGATGTTCCTTTTTTGAGGCTAAATAATAAGCCTTTTGTGAAAAAGGCATATCAAGGTTAGAGCTTAATAATAATTCTCTTTCCTTAAAGATTTCTAGAGGTAAACCTTCTTTAATTATTTTTCCTTCTCTTAAAACAATAATCTTATCTGATTTCATCGCAAGATTTAAATCATGAGTTATTGTTATTAATGTCTTATGATATTTTTCCTTAAGCTCACAAATTAAATTAGTAATATCATTAACTCCCTCAGGGTCTAGCATAGATGTTGCCTCATCTAAAATAACAATATCACAATCTAATGCCAAAATACCAGCAATGGCAACACGCTGTTTTTGGCCACCAGATAGTGAGCTAGGCTCTCTTTCTAGGAATTCATTCATATCAACAAGCTTAGTATATTTATCAATTAGCTTAATCATTTCATTTCTTTCGACATTATGATTTTCTAATCCAAATGCAATATCGTATTTAACATTATATCCAACAAATTGATTATCTGGATTTTGAAATACAATGCCAATCCTTGGTCTTATATCATTAACAGTTTTATTATTTAAAACAACACCATCATATGAAATAGTACCCGCTGTAGGCTCAATTAACCCTGTTAATAGCTTAGCAATTGTAGATTTACCAGAGCCATTATGTCCTATAATTGAAACCCACTCTCCATCCTTAACATCAAAAGAAATTCCTCTAAGAGCAATATCCTGCGCATTATATGCAAATTTTAAATCTTTAACTTCTATCATTGATATGCCCTTCCTTTAAAAAATTCAAAATAATTATAGCATAATTTAATTAGTAAATATATAAAAAAAACTTCGATGTTTAATCATCAAAGTCATAATTTCTATTGGAGTCACAGAGCGGAATCGAACCGCCATCATCTGCATGGCAAGCAGAGGTACTAACCGTTGTACTACTGCGACATTTTTAATACGCACTCTTATTATACCAAAAGAAAAAAATAATGCAACAAGAATTTTATCTTTTTTTGTGCGTATTTTAAATAGTTAATTTTAAAAGTTAA
>Ga0310694_10005638_pt1 | contig 11954 bp, 11 predicted proteins | sample 174DNAGHGhighgp2_FD_203884 | JGI IMG/M metagenome (GOLD analysis project Ga0310694, IMG submission 203884) | Sheep rumen microbial communities from Palmerston North, Manawatu-Wanganui, New Zealand - 1742 DNA GHGhigh gp2 (v2) (version 2) | ecosystem: Host-associated > Mammals > Digestive system...
TCAGTTTGTGGTTGCCAGACAGGAGTACATCCGGCACACGATGACCACGGAAGTCGGTGGGGCGTGTATATACAGGAGCGGAAAGCAGGTTGTCTTGGAAGGAGTCGGAAAGAGCGGAGGCACCGTCACTGATGACGCCGGGAATCACGCGGGCGATGGCATCGGTGATGACCATGGCGGCCAGTTCACCACCGGATAGCACATAGTCGCCGATGCTGAGGTCTTCGGTGATGTAAAGCTCCCGCACCCGCTCGTCAACGCCTTTGTAGTGCCCGCACAGCAGGATGATGTTGCGTAACAGCGACATCTCGTTGGCTTTCTGCTGGTTGAAGGTGGTGCCGTCGGGTGCCATCAGGAAAATGCCGTCATACTCCCGTTCGCTCTGTAATTTTTCTATGCAGCGGGCAATAGGCTCGACCATCATCACCATACCCGCGCCACCGCCAAAGGGGTAGTCATCAGCGCGGCGGTGTTTGTCGAAAGTATAATCCCGTATGTCGTGGGTGTAGAGTTCAATATACTGCTTTTGGACAGCCCGTTTCAGAATCGAGCTTCCAAAAACACCGGGGAACATCTCCGGGAAAAGGGTCAGTATGTCTATTCTCATCATTACAATTTCTCTATCATCATGATGCCGTCGCGGAAAGGCAGCAGAAGGTTTTGTACGCGCCCGTCTTGCTGAACCCTGTCGTTGAAAGCTAAAATGGCTTGGGTGTCTTTGTCGTTATGTTGAATTTCATGTATCACCTTGCTGTTCCACAAAGTATTGTCAATCAACAGGAAACCGTTTTTCTGGACTTGTGGAAAAACCATCTCGTAATACTCCTGATAGTCGGTTTTCTCTGCGTCAATAAACACTAAATCCCATTGTTCGTTCAGAGAGGGGACAATGGCTTTGGCGTCTCCAATGTGGAGGCTGATTTGCCGATTGTAAGGACTTTCTGCGAAGAAAGTGCGGATGCGGTCCTCGTATTCTTCGTTGATTTCAATGGTGTGCAGGATGCCATCGGAGGTTAGTCCCGTTGCCAGGCACAATGCAGAATAGCCGGTAAACGTACCGATTTCCAAGATTCGTTTTGGTCGAATCATATTGGATATTAAGGAAAGGAATTGTCCCTGAAGCTGTCCGGATGCCATTCTCGGGTTAATGGTTTGCAGATGGGTCTGGCGATTCAACCGATAGAGCAAATCCGTTTCCTCGGTGGTGTGTGCCTCGCAGTAGGCTTCTATTTCGGGGGAAATGAGTTCAAAGGTGGACATTTAGGACAACTCGGAAATGGTTTTGTTGATTTCTTCTTCCGTTTTGATCAGCTTGTCTTTGCAGATTTTCATCAGCTCGGTGGCGCGTTTCATCTTCTGAGCCAGTTCATCCACGCTGATGCTGTCGTTCTCAAGTTGATTCACAATTTCCTTCAGCTCCTCAAAAGCGGCGGTATATGTTATCTCATCGTTCATAAAGGTATATTTTCTAGTATAGCCGCAAAATTTTGCATCTATACAATGTGTTTTTATATTAATATTGTATTCCTAACCGTACACCTGCAAAATGGTAAAGGACGTTTTTCTGTCTGTTGGTAGAGTAAGCGGAGAAGTCTTGGTCATTGGGTCCCAAGACGGTGTATCGGATGTCCGTGTATTGGTTTTTGTAGCAGGCGGCGAGGAGCAGTGAGATTTTTTCGTTGAGATGGATGCGCATACCAATGCCGGCTTCCCCCATGGGGCCGGTTTTGGTGCCATGAACCACTCTGTCCATTTTTTCAGGAACGGAGGAGACATACCACTTGAAACTGTAGCCCATGTTGGCATAAAATACGGGCACGAATTTGGTTTTTGTGAAATTCACAGTGATATTCAAGTAGATGGGAATAAAGGCTGTGTGTCTCCAAAAGTCGAATCCTGCACCTAACCCTAATTGGAAGTAAGGGTTGAACTGGTATCCTAACAGTTGGTTGACTGAAATGTCAAAGTTTTTGTTTTGCACGGTTTGCTGTTCCAGTACAATCTGCCCAACTCCAGTCGCATAGCCCACGGAAGTCATGTAGATGAATTTTTTTTCGGGGGTGGGGCGGCGGTGCTGTGCATACATTGAGCAGCAAAGGAGCATCGCGGTGAGGAAAATGAGTGTTTTTTTCATGATATAATTGGTTTATTTTTGACTGGATTTAAGTAACTCTCGGGCTGAGGCAACAGCCGTTTCTGTTCGATTCTCTCCGCTCATCATGGTGGCTAACATCTGTTCGCGCTCCTGTGTGTTGAGCGTTTTGATGTGGGTGTATGTCTGGTTGTCGATGACTTGCTTGTAAACAAGGTAATGATGTTGTCCGCGTGCGGCAATTTGCGGAAGGTGGGTGATGGTTATAACTTGGTGTTTGTCGGCCAATTGTTGCATCATTTGCCCCACTTTGGAGGCGGTTTCCCCAGAAATGCCGGTGTCTATCTCGTCGAAGATGATGGTGGGAAGGAACATGGAGTCTGTGATGATGGACTTGAGGCACAGCATGATGCGCGACATTTCACCGCCAGACGCGATTTTGGACATGTCAGCGGGGGAGATACCGGCGTTGCCGGAGAAGAGAAACGTAACCACGTCGGAGCCGCTTTCGCGCAGTTCGTCAGTGTCTTGCACGTCAACGCAGAAACGGCTTTCGGTCATGCCGAGTTTCCGCAGACGCTCTTCCATGGCATTTACTAACGTGGGAACGGCCTCTTTTCGGGAAGCGGTCACTTTTTTGGCCAATTCCCGAACTGTATTTTCCAAGCGGGAAGTCTCTTTTTCCATTTCAGCTAATTGACCCCGGTCGTCCGAATAGGAGGCCACTTCCTTGCGTAAGGATTCCAAAAGCGCTAACAGTTCTTCATTGTCCCGCACGTGGTGTTTGTTCTGTAATGAGAAAAGCAGGTCCAAACGTTCGTTCAGTTGTTCTAACAGTTCAGGGTTGATTTCTGTTTGTTCGCTTTTCTTGGAAATTTCATAGGAAAGATCTTGGGTTTCAGCGAGGAGGTTGTCAACACGCTGGCGGAAGTTTTCATAGTCGTTGCCGAGGTTTTCCAGTGCGTGACATTCGTTCTGTACTGTTTTGAGCATGTGCAATATGTTACCTCCGTCTTGTTCGGAGAGTAGCATGGCGGCATTGTAAAGATGAGACTTGATACTTTCAGCGTGTGTCAGCTCTTTGATTCGTTGTTCGATAAGCGCTTGCTCGTCCGGTTGGATGGCAGCTTTCTCCAATTCACCGATTGTAAAGGTGTTATAATCGTATTTCAAGGCGGCCTGCTCGCATTTTTGCTTCAAGGCGTCCAGTTCGTTTCTCTTTGTCCGCCATTGGTGCAGTGCCTGTTTGTATGTTTTCAGCAGTTCTCGGTTTTTGGCGAACTGATCTATCAGTTGCAGACGGAAGCCGGCGTTCTGCAGCATTAACGTTTGATGCTGGGAATGAATGTCCACCAGAAATGACGAAATGGTCTTCAAGGTGTTCAGGTTTACCGGAGTGTCATTGATGAAAGCACGGGATTTGCCGTGTTCGTTGATTTCGCGGCGGATGAGTGTGTCATCTTGATAGTCCAGATCAAATTGGTTGAGCCAGGGTTGGAGCCCCAGGTTGCGGATGTCGAAAGCAGCTTCCACAATACATTTCCGGGATTTGTCGAAAAGCACGTCAGTGTCGGCGCGGTTGCCTAAAATCAACGATAACGCGCCCATAAGGATAGACTTCCCTGCACCGGTTTCACCGGTAATGGCGGTCAGCCCTTCGTGAAACGGGATTTTCAGAGATTTAATAATCGCATAATTCTCTATCTGCAAGGAGGTAAGCATCGCTACGATTTGGGTGAGGAGTTGGATGCGGAGTTGATGGCATCGTATGCGGAAGAGTTGGTGGGGTCAATCTGTTTCATGATGTTGATGACCTGGGTCTTCTCTGACGGCATACCTTCCTTGAAAATATTGATAATCTCGTCTTTCTTGGTGTTCAGGATAATGCGGACAACGGCGAGGTTGGATTTCTGAGCATTGACTTGCTGCAGCAGCTTCAGGCTTTCGAGGATGACGGCACGACCCGCATCGGGGGTCTCATACATCACATCCAGTCCCATACGGTGATACTGGTAATAGAAATCGTGCAATTTGCTGTATGTGCCGTTGTTGAAGTTTTCAGCAATCCAATAGCGGTTGTTCTGGCCGCTTTCTGCCACGCTCCAGCCCACGTCTTTTGAGTTCAAGTTGGCAGTGTTCTGGCATTTGGAGAAGTAGGCGGAACCACCGTTCGGGGAAAACGAGTCTAATTCAACACCGATAAAGAGATTCAGATAAAAGGCAACGATTGAGGTGAGTTCTGAAAGTGTGGAGTTCTCGTCATATTCCAAAGGGTCTCCGTCTGCGTAACGGAATTTTATCTTTTTGTCCTGGAAACTCATCAGGGTGGTTTTGTAGCTGGCTTTATAGACGGGGCGTTGCAGCACCAACGTCATTGTGCCTTCGTATTCGTCACCGGACGCTTTGGTGAGGTTGATGGTCATGGAACACTCAATGCGTTCGTTTTGCTTCAGGTTGTACTGGCACCATTTCCGGTCGTGTACAAAAGTGTACAATTTTTGTCGTAATTCATTGAATCGCTGTTGGTTGCCGGAACTTGAAATTTGTGTCGTATTGAGAGATACCGAGCATTGGAAGTCTTGTGCTTTCAATGAGCTGGCGGCAATAGCCAAAATGAGGAGTAGTCCGAATAAACGTTTCATAGTTATGGGTTATTGATGAATATATTTTTGGGCTGTTTGAAGAATTTCCGTTGCTATTTCCTGTTTGCTTTTCAGTTCGCTGGCGAACTCGCGACCGTCTCTCGCAAGAATGGTGACTTGATTGGTGGCAGTGCGAAAACCGGCGCCTTTCGTTCGCAGGGAATTGAGAACGATGAGATCAGCGTTTTTATTATGCAGTTTTTTTCTGGCGTTCTCGATTTCGTTTTCCGTTTCTAAGGCAAAACCGACCAACAACTGGTTGTCGCGTTTTATTTTCCCGACGGAAGCAAGAATGTCCTTTGTCTTGACCAGTTCGAGGGTGAGCTGCGTGTTCTCTTTTTTGATTTTTTCCGGGGCAACATGCGCAGGGGTGAAGTCGGCGACAGCGGCGGACATGATGATGATGTCTTGGTTGTCCACGAGGCTCATACATTGCTGGTACATTTCCTCTGCCGTTTTCACATCGTAACGGGTGATGTTGTGGTGGTGTGCGGAGCAGTTGGACGGGCCTGTCACGAGGGAGACTTGTGCGCCTTTGCGGGCGGCGGCTTCGGCGAGGCAGAACCCCATAAGACCGGAAGAATGGTTTCCAATAAACCGAACGGGGTCAATGGGCTCGTATGTCGGACCGGCGGTGATCATCACGTTTTTGCCTTGCAGGGAATGGTCGTCCTCCAGTTTTTCGTCCACGGTTTCAAAAATCTCCTCCGGCTCTTGCATGCGTCCGCTTCCAGTAGTGCCACAGGCAAGAAAGCCTTCGTTCGGAGCAAGGATGAAACATCCGCGATCCCGCAGAATGTCGAGGTTTTGCTGCACTGCAGGGTTTTCGTACATGTTGGTGTTCATGGCTGGAGCGATGAACAAGGGCTTTTTGACGGCCAAAAAGAGGGTGGAGAGGGCATCATCCGCGATTCCGTGAGCGAATTTGGCGATGATGTTGGCGGTGGCGGGAGCCACGACGAGCGCGTCCGCCCATTCCGCCATGCTGATATGCTCAACCTCCAATGTACGGTTGGTGTCGAACATATCCGTGTATAACCTGTTCTCCGACAGGGTCTCTATCGTCAATGGGGTAACAAATTGCAGGGCGTTCCGAGTAGCAGTGACACGAACTTCGTAGCCGTTCTTTTTGAACAGCCGTATCAGCGTCAGGGTCTTGTAGGCCGCGATGCCGCCGGAAATGCCGATGACAATGTGTTTACCCATGGATGTTTTTTACTCGTCGGAGTCTTTGAAGTAAATCTGATCGTTTTCGAACTCGTAAATGGCCAACTGGGTGGGCTTGGGAATCTGTTCGTAAAGTTTGGACAGTTCGATTTGCTCGCGATTCTCATATACCTCTTCACCGGAGCGGTCTTGCGTGGCAGATAGATGCGAGTTCTCCTGGAACTCCTGTTTCAGCTCCGCAGCAATTTGGTCAGCGCGTTTTGACATAATCACGATGCTTTTGTAGAAGTTGCCCGTCTGCTTGTCGTATTTGCGGATGTCCTTGGTATTGGCAAAAAGGTCGATTTTCAATTTTTTGTACTCTAAAGCTTTCATTATATGACTAATTTGTTGATTTTTTCGCGTATTTTTCTAATTGCTTGGTTACGTCTTGTGCGATTTTTTCCGTTTCCTTGATATATTTTGAATCCGGGAAGTTGACGCTCATTTTCTCGCAGGCTTCTAAACAGGCCTTGAGGCGTTCCTGTTTTTTCCGTTCAGTGCTTCGTTTGGCGTATTCGTAGTTGTTCAAGACCAGATAATAGACAGCTTCAGGCATCAAGGGGGAGTAGGAATACTTGTTGAAGAAGTTTCTGGCGGAAATTTGGCAGGCCTCGTAGTGGTCGGTGTTGTAGTAGAGTTTCATTACCTCAAGGTCTTTGCGGGCGAGTTTCAGCCGCAGGTCATCCAGCATCTCATTGCATTCTTCAATGTGCTTGTTTTCCGGATAGGCTTGGAGATAAGCGTTGATTTGTTCAATCGCGTAATGGGTGTTGGATTGGTCAAGGTAGTAGTCAGGGCAGGTCTTGTAAACGGCGGAGATGCAGTAGTAGAAAGCGTCTTCGGTGCGGTCGGAGTTTGGGTAGCGTCGCACGTAGTCGCGGAAATGGAAAGCGGCCATGTTGTAGTCGCCGTTCATGTAGTACGAGTGGGCGAAGAGGAAGAGAATGGTGTCGGCGCGGGGGGTACCTAACGAGAGCGGGTAGAGTTCCTCAAAGAGTCCGGCGGCGGAGAGCCATTGACGGTTGTTGTAGTATTTCAAGGCGCGGGCGTAGTATTGGTCGAAACTCTCAAACGTCACCCGTTTGGATGTGCGGCTGACGGTCTTCTTTTTTTTCTCCGGTTTGGCTGTACTTTTTTGAGCCTGCGTTTTCGGCTTAATGGTGTCTGCTTGAGTTTGTGTTTTGGGTATAATAGTGTCCGTTGCGCCGCGGAAGTCCGCTGCACACACGTCCACCGCGAAGGCTAACAATATGACTAACAGTATATTACAAGTCTTCTTTGCCATAGTAAAAAAACTGTGCAAATATAGTATTTTTTTGGTACGATAGGAGGGGTATTTTTGTCGTCATTGTACTCTTGTAGAGACGTTTCATGAAACGTCTCTACAGACCATGAAACGTCTCATGGTTGTCATGAAACATCTCTGCGATGAGTTGATCTGTTAATCGAAATCCAGGTGCATGACGGAATCCCTCTTGGTCTCGTTGCAGCCCGACGGGTCGCCGATGTAGGCGCTCGGGATGGTGAAATTGTAGCCCGACTTTGCTCCGCGGTTTTCGCCGGAAACGACCGACAGGTAAGGCAGTTTCGGGTCGGCATAGACCTTGCTCATGAAGAGTCCGAACACGGGCATGGCGGTTCTCGCACCTTGTCCGAGTGCGGTGCTGCGGAAGTGCGCCGCACGGTCCTCGCAGCCCACCCACACGCCGCAGGTCAGCAACGGGGTGTAGCCCACGAACCAGCCGTCGGACTGATTGTCGGTGGTGCCGGTTTTGCCCGCCAACGGGAAAGAGATGCCGTATTGGCTGCGCAGGCGGCCGCCGGTACCGTAATCGACCACGCCTTGCATCAGACGCACCGTCTTGAACGCGGTAATCTGGTCCATGGCCTCATTGGTTTTAGGCACTTTTGTGTATATGACATTGCCCTCTTTGTCGCAGATGTGTGTGATGAAGACCGGCTCCACATAGACACCCTGGTTGGGGAAACAATTGATGGCACCGACTTGTTCGTAAAGGGTTAACTCGCAAGCTCCCAGACAGATGGAGGGTACGGCGGGGATGTCGGAGGTCATACCCATGTTGCGCACGAGGTCGATGACGGCGTTCGGACCGTAGCGTTTCATAAGGTAAGCTGACACTTGGTTGAGGGAGTGCGCCAGTGCTTCGCGCAGCGGCATCATCTGTCCTTCCTTGTAACCTCCGGAATTGTGTGGGGTCCAAGAACCTCCTGGCGTCTCGATAGTCACGGGTACGTTGGGAACCATGGTACACGGGTCGAAGTCACCGCTCTGCATGGCCACGGTATAGACGTACGGTTTGAAAGTCGATCCGACCTGCCGTTTGGATAGTTTCACGTGGTCGAACTGGAAATACTCGTAATTGGTGCCGCCCACATAGGCTTTGACGTGGCCGGTGGCCGCTTCCACGCACATCAGACCACACTGCAAGAACGATTTGTAATAGCGGATAGAGTCCATCGGGGTCATCACCGTGTCTATCATCCCCTTGTAGTTGTAAACGGTCATTTTGACTTTCTTGTTGAAGGCGGCTTCGATTTCGGAGTCGGATTTGCCGGCGTCCTTCATCTGCGCATAACGATCCGACTGTTTCACGGCGCGCCAGAGGATTCTGTGCGTCTGCTCGTCGCTGATATTGACGAACGGCGCGTTTTTGGCTCCTTTGATGTGGTTGAAGAACAGAGGCTGGAGGTAGTCACAGACGTGCTCTTTCACAGCGGCTTCCGCATGTTGCTGCATTCGCGAGTCGATGGTTGTGTAAATTTTGAGTCCATCGCAGTATAGGTCATAGCAGGTGCCGTCGTTTTTAGGGTTCTTGTTGCACCAATCCTTCAGGACCATGCGCAGGTATTCGCGGAAATAGGTGGCGATGCCGGCGGTGTGGGCCTGCGACTTGAAGTTGCTCATGTCAATCGGGATGGCTTTGATGGAGTCGAATTGCGCTTCGGTGAGGTAGTTGTATTTTTTCATCTGCCCCAACACCGTGTTGCGGCGGTCGAGGGCGGCTTGCGGATGGCGGCGCGGACTGTACTTGGAGGGGGCTTTCAACATTCCCACCAACAGGGCAGCTTCTTCTGTGTTGATTTCCGCAGGTTCCTTGTCGAAGTAGGTGCGTGCGGCGGACTTGATGCCCACGGCGTTGTTGCCGAAATCCACCGTGTTGAAGTACATCGCCAGGATTTCGTCTTTCGAATAGGCGCGTTCCAGTTTGGTGGCGACGACCCACTCTTTGAATTTGGTGAACACGATTTTGATTTTCCCGGCGTTAGGGTCGCGGGGGAAAAGGTTTTTGGCCAACTGTTGCGTGATGGTGCTGCCGCCGCCCTTGTGATGGCGGGTGGCCACCCCCAAGGCGACGCGGAACAGGGCCTTCACATCGACACCGGAGTGCTTGTAGAAACGGGAATCTTCGGTGGCGATGAGTGCATTCTTCAGTTCATCGGAAAGGTCGGCGTATTTGCAGTTGGAACGGTTTTCACGGTAGTAGGTGCCTAACAGTACCCCGTCGGATGAGATGACCTCCGTGGCTAAGTTCGAATCCGGGTTCTCAAGTTCCGCGAACGAAGGCATATATCCCATCCATCCCAAAGAGATGAGGAGGAACATCAGACATACCAGGCCGAACAAGATGAAATACACTTTCCAAAAGGTTTTGACCCATTTTGGACGGCCATCCCCGGATTGTTTCTTTTTCGTGTCTTTCTGCGACAAGTCAGATTTTGCCGTGTACATATTTCCTTAATATAATTGAGGCTGCAAAAGTACAAAAATTACAATCGTTCAAGAGTGTGAATTTGAATTGGAGTTTTTTTTGATTTTTTTTTTAGAAAATTATGTTTGTATTAAAAAAATAGTATTTTTGCGATATGAAAATCTATCACAAATAAAAGATTGTATTTTAACAAAAATAAGATGTAAAACAAATTAAATCAAACCGTTAAAAAAACAGAATATGAAAGAGTTTATTTCTTTATTGCAAAGTGTAGTTGTCAGCCCAGGCGGAATCTTAACCATTTTGTCCTTGCTGATTATCGCTCTCATTTGGTTGAGTCATTGGACGACAAAGAAGTTTACGGAGATTCATGTCACGTTGCGGTTCATGAGGCAAAATCAGAACTTGCAAGACACCAAGATTGACGTTTTGTCCGATAAGATAGACACCTTGTCCGACAGGATGGACTCTAAGTTTGATGTATTGCACAGGGAGATAGACGAACGTTTCGACAGGATGGACTCGAAGTTTGATGCGAAAATAGACGCATTGTCCGACAAGATGGATGCGAAGTTTGATATGTTGCACAGGGAGATGGACGAACGTTTCGAGAAGGTGGATGCGAAGTTTAATGCCCTCCACAGGGAGATGGACGAACGTTTCGAGAAAATGGATGCGAAATTTGATGCGAAGATAGACGCGTTGTCCGATAAGATAGATGCGAAGATGGATGCTCGTTTCGATAAAGTGGATGCTCGTTTCGATAAAGTGGATGCTCGTTTTGACAAAGTGGATAAGCGTTTTGAGAAAGTGGATGAACGATTTGAGAGGGTGGAAGTGCATTTCGACATAGTAGAGGCGAAAATAGAAGAAGTGAAAGACAAACAGAACGACAATGTTTCCACTATCCGAGGAGAAATAATCGCGCTGAAGACAAGGATGGAGTGTTCAGATACGTTGAAATTGCCTCCGAGGACAGTGTCTGTGTCGTGAAAAGAACAATCTCAAGTGTAATTTTAAATCTCTGTGCTATAACTTTTCCCCGGCAGGGCGAACAATACCCCTTTGAGTTCCAGTGAAAGGAGGATGCCAGCCAACTTGGATGGTGAAAAACCGATACAGTGTTCGGCAATCTCATCAATGGTCTTCCTTCCTGTCTGAATATAACGATAGACCAGCGCCTCATCTTCAGACATGTCAGGAAAGAGCTGTGTTTGCACAGGCTGCGGTGCGGAATCCCAATTCATCATCTCAAGCAGATCTTTTCCGGAAGTGACGATAGCAGCGATGTTTTTGCGGATCAGTTCGTGGCATCCAGCGTGCCGCTCGTCAAAAATGGTGCCGGGTATGGCGAAAACATCCCGGTTATAGGAGTTTGCAATGTGCGCGGTGATGATGCTCCCTCCTTTGATGCCGCTTTCCGCCACCAACACAGCATCCGCCATGCCCGCGATGATACGGTTGCGCGCTGGGAAGTTCATCCTGTCAGGTCCGGTGTTGAAGTCAAATTCGCTGATAAGAGTTCCTCCGGCAGCCGTTATCCGTTCCGACAGGTTCTTGTTTGTGGATGGGTAGATGGTGTGCAACCCGTTTCCCAACACCGCAATCGTGGGAATGCCAAGGTTGAGCGACTCCTCATGCGCCACCGTGTCAATGCCGTACGCTAATCCGCTGACAGTTGTGATGTCGCTGTCCTTTAGGTCATTGAGTATCTTTGTGAGGCTTTTGATGCCGTAGGCTGTCGCATTGCGCGTGCCTACCACCGCCAACATCCTTGAACGGTTGAAGTCGCCACCACCACGGAAATAGAAGGAAACAGGTGCGTCGGGACAGCGTTTCAGCCGGTGGGGATATGTTGTGTCCAAATAATGGCACAGTTGGACTTTGTATTTTTCCATCAGGCTCATTTCCTTGTCAACCAAACCTTTCAACTTGTCGGTGAGTTTTATGACCACTTGGCAACGTTTGCGGTGTTGCAATCTTCTTTGCCATGATTCAGGGAACTCATAGACGTTTTGTGCCGACCCGGCAGCGGTCAGAATTTGTTTCAATGTAGATTTTCCAAGTCCTTCGGTCTTGTTTAAGGCAATTCGGTAGAAAATTTCAGTGTGCATTTTTTTTGCTTTCGGTTGATTTATTTTTATAGTTTTGCATTTTTTTTTGGACTGCAAAGATAACAATTAAATAAAATAAAACCAATAGAAAAATTAATTTTATTAATATGAAGAAAATCAGTTGTTTCGTATTAGCGATAGTGTTGTTGTCCATGACCTCCTGTCA
>Ga0310694_10005639_pt1 | contig 11951 bp, 5 predicted proteins | sample 174DNAGHGhighgp2_FD_203884 | JGI IMG/M metagenome (GOLD analysis project Ga0310694, IMG submission 203884) | Sheep rumen microbial communities from Palmerston North, Manawatu-Wanganui, New Zealand - 1742 DNA GHGhigh gp2 (v2) (version 2) | ecosystem: Host-associated > Mammals > Digestive system >...
AAACTGCTCAATAAACACACAGATGTTGATAGTCAGCAGGTTCTGGTCCTGAGTGAATGCCAGGTAGATGAACGTTAAGCAGGTCAGCGACATGCTCCACGCCATGGGCTGCAGCCAGTGCTTGAGGCCGCCCTTGGCTGCCACTATACCACCGATGATGCCACCTATCGTCAACCCAATGATTCCGACGGTGCCATAAACGATTCCCACCTCACTGGTCGACAATGCCAAACCGCCCTTATCCAGCGGGTCAACGAGGAACGGCATGATGATCTTGGTCAACTGGGCTTCGGGGAAACGATAGAAGAGCATGAACAAGATGGCTGCTACTGTCTGCCACACAGGAAACTTAGTGAAGAACGATTTGAATGTGTCCAGGAAACCCCTAACGATTTCGGCTGAAGTCTTTTTCTCCTGATTAGTATCAACGGCTGGCCTGGGTAGCGCCCAGGTGTGGTAAATAACAACTATCAGGAAAAATACCGACAGCACAACGAACACAATAGCCCAAGCCAACGGGATGTTACCCGATGTGCCAAGGAAAGACGACGAGACATCTTTCTTGATTTTGTTGTCTACCGTGAAGTAGATATAGGCCAGTTTTTCCCAGTTGTTCTCGTTGAAGACGATGCGCGTCTGCGACGCCTTGATGTCGGTGCTGCCCTTGTCATTGGCAAGATTCAGCACATACTCCTTACCCGCATCGGGCTTCTTATTAAGGCGCACGGCCACTACAGCAAAGTTGTTGCTCTGATTGTTGGAATTCACCTGCTTGAACTTGTCAGGGAACGTCTTAGCAATCCAGGCTTCAAAGCCAGTTCTCTCCTCTACCTTTTTTGAGAGCTCATCGGCTGACACGGCTACATGTTCAGCATCGGGGGTTTCACCATAATATACATAGTGGCCATTCTCCCAGACAGCTTTGTCCAAAACGAATTTCTTTCCCTTGTATTCCAGGTCATCTTTCTCGGTAAAAGCGGGGTCAGGTATGTAAAAGCCGTTGGCGATGTTCATCTTCTCGACCGAGTCGGCGACGGCCTTGGAATAGGCGGCAAAGTCGATTACCGCACCGCCCGACTGAATATCCGTGGGTGCTTTCACCGACGTCTTGATATCGGTCGCACTGGTGACGAAGCAAATGTTGTTGCCTGCCTGGTCACCGACCGGGACATCGCTGGGAATGACTGCTGTAACTGGTGCACTGTTCACATCGGCATCAATGTTGAAGCGGACAGGGTCGAGGCCCGAATTCATCTCGATGACACCTGCCAGGATCACAAGCAAGCCTTGACCCACAACAGTAGCAATGCGGTAGAAAGTGGAGCGAATGCCCACAAACAACGACTGCTCATGCTCGGTCAGTGCCAACATATAGAATCCGTCTGCTGCGATGTCGTGAGTTGCACTGGCAAAGCCCATCAGCATGAACACCGCGAACGTGAGTTGTACCCACCACGACGTCGGGATAGTGAATGCAATACCCGCCAGCGCAATAGCGACAATCCACTGCATAATGATAACCCACCAGCGCTTGGACTTGATGATGTCCACAAAGGGGCTCCAGAAGGGCTTAATCACCCACGGCAGTCCCAGCCATCCCGTGTAAAGGGCTATATCGGTGTTAGACATGCCCAGACGCTTGTACATAATCACCGAAATCGTCATCACCGCCACATAGGGCAGGCCCTGGGCGAAATAAAGCGTCGGTATCCACGCCCATGGCGAGCGCTTTGTCGCTTTTTGTTCTTGACTGTCTTTCATCTTTATCTTCATTTTAGGTTAATATCGTTTCTCGATGCTGGCGCCCACGAAGTAGTGCAGTAGAATTTGTTTGTAGTTATAGCCCTTGGCGCCCATTACTGCGGCTCCAATTTGGCACAGGCCAGCACCATGCCCCCACCCTGCTCCGCGCAGGACGAATTTGGCAGGATAGCCGTCGTCAGCAACATCATGCTTCTCAACAACAAAGGCCGAGCTGTACAGGCACGAGGGCGACAGTGCATAGCGGATAGTCAATTCCTTGCCAATGATGCGTTCAAGTTTTTCACCCACGATGCGCAGGCGATACAGACGACCGCTGGTGCCACGCGCCACAGGCTGCAAATCGCGAATTCGGCCGTAGTCGGTACCCGTGCGCTCCTTAATCAGTGCAGCGAGCTCGTCTTGGGTATATTCCACTTTCCAGCGGTAGAAGTCCTTGGTCTCCTGATCATAATCGTTAAGCACTTGAGAGAGGATTTCGGGGTCAGTGGTGTTGCAAAAGGCGCTGGGAGTAGAGAGAATCCACTCGGTGGCGTTATCCTCCTCGTCCTCTCCATCGCGGCGCGCCTCCAGATAATCATGGTGATGCGGTTCCCAGCAGTTTTCAAACTCCTCCATCACGCCGCCGCAGGACTTGCTGAAGCGGGCATCACACAACGCACCGCTGTGTATGAGCACCTGGCCCCAAGTAGCGAGGATAGCCTGCTCCACCTTCTCGGTGGTGGCCCGGGTGATACCCTGGTAGCGCTGGCAATGGTCATCGGCACACACGTCGAAGTTTTTATGGTCATCGTGATCCCACCACTTGACGAGTTCTTCGGGAGTGTCCTTCATTAATCCAGGAATATCAGGATCCAGCTCAACCGGTTTCACCGTTTCCTCGGGATGAATCTGCGCAAGCAACCAGCTGCGTGAGATGACCGCATGCGCTTTCAAGAGTTCGAGCGAAGCGTTGGCACTCATTTCACTAGAGATAACGCTCAGCAGGTAGTCTTCAACACTCAACACGTTGACGGGCGTGAGCTTGCCATCCTCAACAATGAGGTGGAGGGCGCCCTTGAAGGTTTGGTCTTCCTGGCGTTTCCAGTGGAAACTCACACCGATGGTCACACCCTGCAGCGTGAAGGAAGCCTTTTCGGCATTGATAGGCTCAAATAACAGGTCGCCATAACGGTTGCCGCCCCACTCCACCTGTCCATCGACACAACGGGCTGTATGTTCGCCGCTGCATATGTCGCCATTCACACGGTAGTCACTATTGAGCACAAAGTGAATCTCGGGCTCATTCATAATGCCTACCCTCACTTGCGGTATCTGATTCTCGTTCATATTAATATAGTCCTTAGTTTCTAATTGTTGCTTTTGTCATCAAAAGAACGGTCCCTTTTTTTTACCCTAGATGGGTTGAAGATCTTCCCAGTGCTGGGTGAAGCCTGTAATGACCGGAGCAAGCTCCTTGCGCGTCATGCAGAGTTCGTCGTAGAGGGACTGGATTATCTCGGGTGTGAGCGCATCAAAGTCCTTGCGCTCGGGGATAGGCCACAGTCCGCCCATATCGACGGCTCCAGGACTGACCAGTAAACGCCCTTCTCCTTCACCGAAGCAGGAGGGACGATGCTTGCGGCGCGGGAAGATGACCAGACGCCACAAGCGGTGTGTAGTATCCCACCAGCACAAAGCATTAACCATGGGCTCGCCAGCACCTTCGGGTACCGGTAGCAGACCCAATAGACGCAGTGCATAGCGTTCAGCAGTCCTTTGAGTGGATGTTTCGATTGTGAACAGGCTGCGTTCCAGCGCATCTACATAGCCTATCAGGCCCTCGTCGCCATCGGCCAGCAGATGGGTCGTGGCATGGAGTATTTCATCGCATAGGGGCATTTCGCCCTTGGCTCCCGCTTGGAAGTGCATGTGATCGGGCGCCGATGCGCCACATTGAGGACCGTTATAAAACACCACAAAGTCGGGCAACGACTTGGCCAATTGCAGCATATCCCCAACCCTGCCCGAAAGCCGTTGTGGCACATGGTGCAGGTCGGCTATCGTGAGGTGACGCTTGAAGATGGGATATGGATTGACTTGAATCTTGTAACGGCCACCCCACAGCACGGCCTTTTGCTTGACAGGTTGGTTCTCACTGCACAGGAAACACTTGCGGCGTTCCAGCGACTTCTTGTCGATAGCCGCAACCGACGAACGTAGTCTTTCAGGGTTGAACTGCAGCGTGATGGTCGACTCATCCAGTTGGAATGAGCGCGTGACGGTACCGGCGAGCGCCGCATAATTGGCGCTAGCCACGTCCCAGTCACGCATTTGCCTGGTAATAAGTCGATTCACCACACCACTGTAGTCCATTGCTATTATTTAAATCTAGAATATCTAGTATATCTAGTTTTTCTAAAACAACCAGATTATTACTTTTTGTTTAAAGCAATGCGGGCTTGGAGCTCCCAAGTGCGAATGCGGTCCTTGTACAGGTTGTTGCGGTTCATCTTCTCAACGTCGAGCGATGCGTCGCTGTTGTCATCCCAGCGGCGGCACAGATAAACGGGGTCATAGACGCGACCAATCTGGTAGTAGCGCGAGATATTCAAACCCAGGGCATAGTCTTCGCCATAGCTAGTGTTAGGAATCTTTACTTCACGCAGTACAGGCGTGTAGAAGGCACGAGGAGCGCCCAGTCCATTGATGCGCAGGGCATTGTTACGGCCATTGCTGGGTGACCACTCCCTGTGATCGATGATGCCGGGAGGAATGGGATTGAGGTTGATGTCGGTCATCTGATAGGTGCCTACAACCATGGCTACATTCTGCTCGTAGAAAGCATTGACCATCGTCTGCAGGGTGTTCTCGTCTTTGTACATGTCATCGCTGTCAAGCTGCACGATGAACTTTCCAGCGTTTTTGCGATGAGCGGCCAAGTTCCAATAGCCACCGATGCCCATGTCATAATAGTCGGCGATAATATGGATCAGGCGCGGGTCATTATATTCAGCGATAGCTTCACGGGTGCCGTCGGTGGAGAAATTGTCCACCACCATCAGGTTAAACTTGAAGTCACACTTCTGTTTGAGAACCGAATCAATGGCATCGCGGATGGTGCGAATGCGGTTGCGCACGGGAATCATCACAGTGGCCTCGACCTCAAACTCGCCCTGGTCGAACTCGATGTGGCGGAAGTTAGGCACCTCCTCGCCGTTTTCCTCGCGTACGGGTGACAGATATCCGCCTATTTCCTTGAGGTGCTCGGTGCAGGCCTTCTCCATCTCGATTTGGCGACCGCGGTTGCGCGGATCCACATAGTCAAAGATCTTCTCACCGCTCTTGCGGGTATCCAATTCAACGTCACTGTAGAGGAACTCGTTGATGTGGGTGATGGCGGCAAACTGTGACAACTTGAGGCGCAGATCATAGAGACCGGCAAACTCATAGTTGGCCTTCATTGCTTCGACAGCCTTCTTGAAGCACTTGCTGCAGAAGAACATCACTGAACCAAAGTCGAAGTCATCCCTGAGGCTACCCATCTGATAGTCAATCACCGGAGCCTTGTCGGCGCCCTTGTCGGTCACATTGTAGTGGTCGGCATAGAGCATGCCCGACTGCGTGTCATCGCCCAACTTGGCAAAACGCTCCAGCGAGAATGGACCCATCTTCAAGGTGTCATACTTAGTGTAAAGCAGCACATAGTCGGCATCGGCATGTCCTGCAATTTCGCGCATCGTTGCGCTCGAGAAAAGCACATTGACGGGTAACATTTCACAGCCCTCGACTGGCTTGGGCTTGTCCACTGTGGCGAGCAGATAAATCTTGTTCACCAGTTCTTGACCTTTGAGGTGCTCGATGGTCTGCGCAGCTTGTCCTTCGCTGACAAACGGAATAAAGCAATTAATTCTTCCCATGATTTTCAAATATATTAATGATTGTTGTTGTCTATCAGATTTTTAATGATTGGATTGCTAATTCTTGAGGTAATCCATGATGCGGCTCAGCAGGCTGGTGCGCTCCTGAACGGTGGTCACGGTCTCAAGTGGGAAGCCCACAACCACAGTGCGGTAGCCCATTCGCTCGCTGGCAATTGCGGCGGGCAAGCCGTTCTCGCCATATCGCATCCAGGTAAAGCCACGGTCATCACTGGCACGGATGGCATCGGGAGACTCGACGGCATAAACCTTATCGTTCAACTTGCTGACGAAAGTCCATGCACCTGGAGAGGATAGGCGAATTTCAGGGCTGTCCACTGTGACGACGGTGCCATCGAGCGATGCACGGCCGTGCAACTGCTCAAAGCCCAAGACGTCCTTTACAAAGGATTTGCCCATTTCATCATTGTTGCCGGCTGCGTTGTCCCACAAATCACTGCCCACATAGGCACCGCTCAACAGGACACTACCTCCAGCAGCAGTGAATTGGCGCAAAACATTCTGCAATCCCTGAGTGTAGATTTTAAAGCGTGTGGGCATCAGGCCGCTGCCAGTCTTGATTTCCTTTTGCTTACCCAAGATCAGGTCCATCAAGCGATAGCCGTCGGTATCATAGCCGTTTTCCAGTGCCTGCTGGCTGCATGACACAAAGGAGTAGCCAGCATTCATCAGTGCCTCGCCGTGCACAGCAGGATAGTCAAAGGTGTTACCTGCCACGTTCATTGTCTCGTAGTCGCTGCGACTAGAGCCAAAGCCAGGCGCGTCATCGTCTTTCCACTCGATAGCACGACGGAACTCATATTGTGAGCCCAAATAGTTAATTTGCTGGATGTAAGGCACACCGTGATCCTTGTTGTCGTCAAAACCGGCACGGTCAGGACCGTCGAACCAGTCGGGAGCGCTCACGCGGGTAAACCCGTTCACAACGAGCACGTCGCCCTGGCTACCAGCGGCCTCGCCCAGACTCAAGGTCTCACTGGGGAAGCTGCGGCCACCATCGTTCATGGCAATGATGCGATAGGAGTGCATCTTGTTGTCGTTGATGCGCACACTGTACTGCGGGCCGCGTGTGGTGGCAATCTCCTTGAAAGCGCCGTCTAAGCCTACGCGTTCACACACGATATAACTTGTAGCATTGGCATTGTCGCTCAAGTCGTCATGTGTGGGATTCCAAGTGAGCAGGTAGTTATGCTTGTCGGTCTTGCTGATGGCAAAGCTGTTGACGGGCAACGGCTGCACAACATAGCTGCGGTGGTCACGCTGGGCGATGAACTTCAGCATACCTTTATATATAGCACGGCTCACATCAAAGCGGAACATCGGGTCCAGGCCATATTTCATGTCGGCAAAATTCTGATGCGAGAGCAACTCCATGAGCACAGCAGGCACCTCGGGCACACGGGCCTCATAATAACTCTTGTCCCACATGCCGCGACGCGTCCAGTTGGGTTCCCACTTGGCACGGATGTCCTTGACAATCTCGGTCGAAAGCAGGTTGCAATATCGGCGCGACAGTTCGCGCGGCGTACCGTTAGCATATTTGCCGAATTTCTTGCCACCGCTGTTGGTGCAGTAAATCAACAGGGTGCCTACGATCTCATCGTCGGGCGTGCTGCCGGCATCAGTGTGCAGGCAGAACGATATGTCCACCGGCACCTTCAGACCGCCACGGTCAGGCAACACGTCGCTACCGCCGGCCAGATAGTTGACCCACTCGCCGCGACTGCGGTAGTCGTCGGTATAGTCATTGATGCCATGTGAGGTTGAATAGACGCTATCGGGAAAACCGGCCCACTGCAGGTAGTAGCGTGAACCCAGGTGGAACCAGGGATGATTGCCGCTGCCCACATAACTGTATTCCACGCCTTCCTTGCCCAGGTATTTCTCATTTTCCTGCTCGGCGGCAATACGGATGTTCTCCTCGGTGGGCAATGCCACACGACGCACAATGTTGCCCTTGCCGCCACCCACCTTAATGGCGTCGGCCGTGATGACGGCATCCTTGTCATCGTTCAAGTTTGACACCTCGACCACAGCCTTGTTCAGGCCCTTGGCCAACGGAAATGTGCCCAAATATACCCACACGCCGCCAGCCATTGTCTGATCGACGCGGAAATGCCGCATACCGGCGAGGCTATTGACTGTATAGTTCACGTCACGGGCACTGTTGGGCAATGACTTGTAGGAAATATACACTGCGAACTCGCCAGCCTCGGGCATGTCAACATCCCATGAAGCAGTCGAGAGTTTTTTCTTATCCTTCTCGGCCTTGACCATGCGGTAAGTGCCCTCGGTGAAAGGATTCTCAAAGTCCTTGTATTGCGGACGAAGGAAAGCAAAACCATTGCCATCCTTGCCATTCTCCCACTTGTTCTTGCCGTTGTTCTCGGTATAGCCTTGCTGTGCCTCTCCGCCGTCGTTATCAACCACAACGCCAAAGTTGTGCGTATCGCGCTCACGGGCATTCCACACATAGGCACCGGCATTCTCCAGCATGGGAATGAGGAAAGGAAGCACATAGCTGTGGGTGTACATGTCTTCCACCGTCTGCATCAGTCGTGCACGTTGCCACTCCCAGCGGTTCAATTTCGGTTCGAAGTACCAGCCATGGCTGGGCCACATTGCCACGATATTTCCGTCCAAGCCGCGCTTGTAATGGCGATTGGCGTCCATCTCGCTGATGAAGGCCTTGTGGCTGCGCTTATAGTCAGGCTCATAGTCGGCAAAGTATTTCTCGATATCATTGCCCACGATGGTGATGAGCACGGGGTTGCCGGCAAATCCGCTGCCCAATGCGTCACGAATCTCACCACGCATCTGCTCCACACCGTCTTGGGTGAATGGTACGTCACCAAAGTTCTCGCTCACGTCGAGTTTGAGTGTGTCGTTCTCAAATGTCAAGGAACGCACTTTCAGGTTGCCCACGCCCATGTGTTCGGGGAGTTTGCTTTCTACCACACGCTGCACGGCATCAAGCTGCTCTTGAGTGAACGCCTGTTCCTGGGCTTTTGCAGGAGTCATTACAGCCATGCAAGCGGCAAAGGTCAACAATACTTTACTGGTAATTTTCATATCTTCTTTTTGATGATAATGTCGAATCTGCAGACAGAATTCAACCAAAATTTCTTTTTTCTTATGCAACAAAGGTAACGACAAACTACGAAAAACCAAAACCAAACCACCTAAAACCCCATCTTTACAACATTTTTTATAAATTAACTACACTTTTTAAGAAAAATTCAAGGCATAGATACCATCATCACCCTATAATTGGCATTGTACCAACCAACAGCAATATCATTACTAAGTTTTTCCATTAACTGGTATCAAATTTCGAGAAATGTGTGTAAATTTGTCGCCAAATATAAAACCATTAACGTTCAAGTAGCATGAAGAAATTTGCGACATTACTGACCCTGGCCACCTGGGCACTTTTAATGGCAGCCCAAATGGCCAATCCCGTCACATTTACCTCCCAGCTCAAGACCACCAGCGGCTCCAGCGAAGGCGAAATCGTCTTCACGGGCAAGATTGACAAGGGTTGGCATGTGTATTCGACCAACCTGGGCGATGCGGGTCCCACCGAGGCCAGCATCACCTTCCACAAGAAAGATGGAGTGGAACCAGTTGGCAAATTGAAGCCCGTCGGTAAGGAGATTTCACAATATGACGAATTGTTCGGTGCCAAACTGCGTTTCTTTGAGAACAACGTGCAGTTTGTGCAGAAGGTGAAGTTCACCAAGCCCAATTATGATATCGACTGCGATCTGGAATATGGCGCCTGCAATGACCAGTCGTGCCTTCCCCCCTCGAGCGTGAGCCTGAAAAAAGCCGGCAAATCGCCCGCCGTCGATGGTGAAACCGACAAGAACAAGGAAGAAGAGGACAAAGCAAAGGCTGAAGCCGAAGCCAAGGCCAAAGCCGACTCTCTCGCCGCCGTGGCCGCAGCCGCAGCCGACAGCGCAGCCATGGGTGCTCCCGTGGACAGTGCAGCCCTCGCCGCCCTGGATCACGATGCATTGTGGAAACCCGTTGTGGGTGACATCCAGCGATTTGACGGCACTGACGGTGCCAGCGGAGGCCGCTCACTTTGGTACATCTTCCTGCTGGGTCTGCTGGGTGGACTGGTGGCCCTGTTCACACCGTGCGTGTGGCCCATCATCCCCATGACGGTGAGTTTCTTCCTCAAACGCGCCAAGGACGACAAGAAAAAAGGCATCAAGGACGCCATCACCTATGGCATCTCGATTGTTGTCATCTACCTGCTGCTGGGCCTGATTGTGACCGCCATCTTCGGCCCAAGCGCCCTGAACGCCTTGTCGACCAACGCAGTGTTTAACATCTTCCTGTGCCTGCTGTTGGTTGTGTTCGCCCTGTCGTTCTTCGGCATGTTCGAAATCAAGCTGCCCAGCAAGTGGTCTAACGCTGTTGACAACAAGGCCAGCAGCACCAGCGGTCTGTTGTCCATCTTCCTGATGGCCTTCACCCTGGCGTTGGTATCGTTCTCGTGCACCGGTCCCATCATCGGTTTCCTGCTCGTGGATTTCGCCACCAGCGGCAACTTCTGGGGTCCCGCCATCGGCATGTTGGGCTTTGCATTGGCCCTGGCTCTGCCGTTCACCCTGTTTGCCCTCTTCCCCTCGTGGCTCAAGTCGGCACCCAAGTCGGGTGGCTGGATGAACATCCTCAAGGTGGTTCTCGGCTTCATCGAGCTGGCATTTGCCTGCAAGTTCTTCTCGGTAGCCGACCTGGCCTATGGCTGGCACCTGATGGACCGCGAGGTGTTCCTGTGCCTGTGGATTGCCATCTTCGGCCTGCTGGGACTCTACCTCATTGGCAAACTCAAATTCAAGAGCGACATCGTCGAGCCTGGTGATGAGACCAAGCCCATGCCCGTCATCTGCATCATGGGCGGACTGATCTCGATTGCCTTCGCCATCTATATGCTCCCAGGCCTGTGGGGCGCACCTTGCAAGGCCGTTAGCGCCTTTGCACCGCCCATGAACACCCAGGACTTTAATCTGAACACCAAGGAGGTGCGTGCCGCCTATACCGACTACGAACAAGGCATGGCCGCTGCTGCCGCCACGGGCAAACCCGTCTTCCTAGACTTCACCGGCTTTGGCTGCGTGAATTGCCGCAAGATGGAGGCTGCAGTGTGGACCGACCCCAGCGTGGCCGACAAACTGAACAAGGACTATGTGCTCATCTCGCTGTTTGTCGATGACAAACGCCCGTTGCCAGAGCCCATCGAGGTGACCGAGGCGACCGGCGAGACGCGCACACTGCGCACAATCGGTGACAAGTGGAGTTACCTGCAACGCTACAAGTTCGGCAGCAACACCCAGCCGTTCTACGTGTGCGTGGATCCGCAGGGCAACGCCCTGAGCGGCTCGTTCAGCTACAAGGAGGACGTCCCCGCCTTCCTCGAATTCCTGAACGGCGGCCTGACCAAATTCCGAGAATAAACTTTTAAACTACGAATTACACGAATTTAACGAAATATTTTCTCATTGAGAATATGTGAACTTTGCGTAATTCGTAGCTCCGCTACTATATATAAAACATAATGATTGAGAAGAGTATTAGAGAGCAGATTATTGCGCTGATAAAGCGTGAAGTGGTTCCTGCCGTTGGCTGTACCGAGCCCATGGCAGTGGCCTTGTGTGTGAGCCGCGCCACCGAGGCGCTCGGCTGCCTTCCCGAGAAGATTACCGTCCTGTTGAGTGCCAACATCCTGAAAAACGCCATGGGCGTGGGCATACCCGGCACCGGCATGATCGGCCTGCCCATTGCCATCGCGCTGGGCGCCATCATCGGCAAGAGCGAGTACCAGCTCGAGGTGCTCAAAGACATCACCCCCGAGTCGCTGGAGCAAGGCAAAAAATATATTGATGAAGGCCGCATCGACATCCAACTGAAGCAGAACTGCTGCGATAAACTATATGTCGAAGTCATCTGCGAGGGCGACGGGCACACCGCAACGGCAATCATTCAAGGGTCACACACCCACTTTGTGCGCGTCATCCGTGACGACAAGGTCTTGCTCGACGAGCAAGCCGGAGCCAGCACTGAAGGCGACAAAAGCGACATCACGCTGAACCTGCGTTTGGTCTATGACTTCGCTATGCAGGCTCCGCTCGACGAAATCAGTTTCATACTCGAAACCCGCGACTATAACCTCAAGGCGGCCCAAGAGTCGCTCAAGGGCAACTACGGTCACTGTCTAGGAAAGACGATGGACCGACCACTGAGTCACGGCATCTTCGG
>Ga0310694_10005641_pt1 | contig 11947 bp, 9 predicted proteins | sample 174DNAGHGhighgp2_FD_203884 | JGI IMG/M metagenome (GOLD analysis project Ga0310694, IMG submission 203884) | Sheep rumen microbial communities from Palmerston North, Manawatu-Wanganui, New Zealand - 1742 DNA GHGhigh gp2 (v2) (version 2) | ecosystem: Host-associated > Mammals > Digestive system >...
GAATGGAATTATTCAGACAATGTAACATATAGCGAAGATTCACTATGGCTATACGAAGTTAGAACATTGAATATATGTGGGATCGAAACAAGTAATTGTATCGTACCAGGGCTACTGCTAAATGTCTACAATGAGGATGAAGAATGGTATCTGTCCATAAAAAGTCTATTACAAAGCGACATCGGATTTGGTTCTAGTTACTTGTTTTTAATATACACTGTAGATCCTTATGGTAATAGACATGTCTTTCAAGATGAAAATGGTCCAGTAATTCTTCAACCGAGAACCACCTCTTGGCCCATCTCTCCCGACATGGTCGCGCACCCGTTCTACCAATGCGGTGTCGCGAGGACCTTGGAGGATGGCAGCTACGAACTGCTCTCCTTGTCGAACAAGGTGGTCAACCCATATTATCCCTACTATCCGTACCCTTACGAGGCTTTGCGGATAGAGGACGTCGAGGAGGGTCATACCTACGACTATTGTTTGTATCAATATGGGAGCCTGCCCTTAGTCGCCCTACTTGGGGAAACCGACTGTCAGCAGCAGGAATGGGAGTGGGAATGCAACGGGGAACACTTCAGCGAAACGGGTGACTCTGTCTCCATCGCCATCCCCGACGTGACCCAGCGGTGGGACGTCACTTACCATGGCTGCGACAGGGATGTGTCGTTCCACGTCTTGTTCTACATCCCCGACTGGGACAATCCCTTTGCTGCGCCCTTCGTGTGGAAACACAACGGCGAAGCCGTCGGCCTGGCCGCCGTCGACGACGAGTCCTACGCATCGGGCGACATCGCTTGCCATTGGTCAACGGGCGAGACCACAAACCACATCGAGGCCACCGAGGTGGGAACCTATTCCGTGAGCATCAGCGCCCACGGCTGCTCTGATGCCTACTCTATGAAGTTGCGCGACAATGTGGAAATTGCCGTCGCCACCGTCGACCTGAAGACGGGCCGCGACAAGGTCACCTGGCAGGTCATTCCCGAGCAGGCGGAATACATCGACAAGGTGAAGGTCATCAGATACGACGGCTCGGCCTACGCTGCACCTTACGACCAAGGCTATTATCTTCTTTATGGTGTTGAAGACGTTGCGCGCAACTACCATCTTGTGGCCGTTTCGGAAGAAGGCCAGGAATGTCCCGTGGCCAGCTACGAGAAAGGCACCGTCCACGCCACCTACGAGCAGGACATCGACGGCTACCTGAACATCCGATGGAACACGCCGTACATGGAGGCCGGTGCCCCAACCGAACTCGCGGGCTTCCAAATCTGCCTCTACAACGCCTCCACCGAGGCAGTGACCGTGGTGGATGAGGTGGATGCCACCGCCACTGACTACACGGGCGACGCGAGCCAGTATACGGGCGGCGGCGAGGTGGTGGTTGCCGCTGTCTTCGGCGACGGCAGCCGCTCGTTCTCCAACCTCTACACCATGCTTGCCGTAGGCGAAAACGCCGTGGGCGGCTTCGACATCTACCCCAACCCGTCGAAAGGCCGCGTGACCGTGGAAGGCACGGGCAGGATGACCGTCACGAATGCGTTGGGGCAGACAGTCATGGTCAAGGAAATCGAAGGCCAAACGACGATAGAATTACCGCAAGGGCTGTATTTTGTGAAATTAGGCAGCGCAGTGCAGAAAATTGTGGTGGAATAACCTCGTTTTTCATTCATATAAACACAATAAATAAAACCAAACAATTAAACATTAACGCTATGAGAGAAAGACTTTTACTTCTGATGATGCTAGGCGCAATGGCTTTGGCATCGGTGGCACAGCAGCCACCCATCTCGCATCTCGAGATTAACAATGTGTTTCCTACCATCCTCGGCGATGGCAGTTGCTTTGTTCCGCAAAAAAACGGCACTTGGTATGACGAATGGCAGATTTACCATGACGATTGTTCCACTTGGGAGGTGCCTGCGGGTAGCGGCAAGCAGACCATCTTCCAGCACGCGCTTTGGTTCGGAGGCTTGGATGCAGATGACGGCTTGCATTTGGCAGCCTATAGATATGGACAGGGCCCCAATATTAATGGTGGTCAAGACTACTGGTCGGGACCACTGAAAACATCGGATGGTTCCATCGACTGGATGACTTCGATAAAGTACCATCACATCTGGAACCTTACCCGAGCTGAAATCGAGCAATTCGTCGCTAACCACGGCAACGCGGGCTATCAAATTCCCGAAGACATCCTAACTTGGCCGGCCCACGGCGAGGAAGGCTATGCCGAAAACCTCGCGCCTTTCGTTGACGTGAATGGCGACGGCCATTACAACCCCGCCGACGGCGACTATCCCGACATCAAGGGCGACCAATGCCTGTTCTTCATTTTCAACGATGCTTTCAAAAGCCATACCGAATCAGGAGGTGTTCCGATTAAGTTGGAGGTACATGCCATGGTGTATGCTTTCGATGCCCCGAACGACGAGGCCATGAACAACACCGTGTTTGTGAATTATAAGTTCTTCAACCGCTCTGCCAACGATTACCACGACACCTATCTTGGCCTTTGGACCGATTGGGATCTCGGCTATGGCTGGGACGACTATGTGGGTTGCGACGTGCAGCGCAATTCCTGTTTTGCCTACAATGGCACCGCCATTGATGGCGATGGTCAGCCTTGGGCTTATGGCGACAACCCGCCTGTTCAGGTCCTTACTGTGTTGAACGGTCCTGATGGGCTGGGAATGACCGGATTTATGTATCACTATAATTCTGACGCTGATAATGGAGACCCAAGAATTGCAGAACATTATTACCTTTATATGAAAGGCTGTTGGAAAAATGGTCAACACATGTTGTACGGATCAAATGCATATGGTATACATGAAACGATTTGGGAAGGAGATGAGCCTGTGGAAATCAATTATGATCCAGTTGGCCCGGAATGCAACTACATGTTTCCTGGCGATTCCGATCCTGACAACATCGGAACGGGAGGGATTGCTCCCAATGGGGGCTACAACACGAATGGGAAGTATTGGACCGAGGAAGAATGTTTTGAGAACTACTCTGACTTGAATCCAGAAGGTGAATATAATCCTTTTGAGCCTAACGACCGTCGCGGACTTGCCTCGGTAGGCCCATTCGACTTCCCTGCGGGGAGCATGAAGGAACTGGACTACGCCATGATTACCGTTTGGAAGAACAACAGCCAAACCGCCTTTGAGCGCAAGGGCGAGTTTATTGACCATGTAAAAACCTTGTTCAACAACGGATTTGCGAAATAAACAGATTGTCAAACCATTTAATAACGAACGAAATGAAAAAGATATATATCATGATGATGCTCGTTTTGGCGGGCACGATGGCCACAGCCCAAACTAGCATTTGGCACGGTGGCAGACAAGTTTGGACCCGGGGCGCGGGAACGGAAAGTGATCCCTTCCTGATTGAATCGGCCGACAATCTGGCCTACTTGGCCTACGTTGTCAACAAAGGCTATGAAACGGAAGGCATGTATTTCCGTCTTACCACCGACATCGACCTCAATGGCAGCGAAGATCAACCGTGGGTGCCAATTGGCATAGGTCTGAAACGATGGTTTAGCGAAGACGGATGCGATAGAGGCCAAGCGTCGTATGCTTTTTATGGTATTCCCCAAACCTCTTTTCGTGGCCATTTTGATGGTGGCGAACACAACATCTCCAACATCTACATCAACAGTACAGACGACGGGTGTGAATATGCCGGTTTGTTCGGTAGTGTTGAGGGCCGACAAGAAGGACAAGAGGTGTATCCTGCCACCATTGAAAATGTTTTTGTCACCAGCGGCTACATCAGAGGCTGGAGTGCTGGTGGCCTAGTCGGGAAGGGTCAGAACACCGTGGTCTCTCGCTGTTTGAACGGTGCTGACATTGAGGGTCTTAGAAGTGCTGGAGGCATTGTTGGAGAATATGGATATCGAGTCTATAATTCTTATAATCTTGGTGATATCAGTGGCAAAAATGCAGGAGGTATAGTTGGAAATTTTGGAGCCGACATCGAGGGATGTTTCAATGGAGGTGATATTACTGGCACCTATGCGGGTGGTATCTATGGCTTCGCTTTGGTGCAACGTGTGACGATTAATAATTGCTACAATACAGGAAGTATCACTGCTAATGAGGATTATGGAGTGCCTATCGTCAGTGCGCCCGCTGGGCCTGCTGCGGGCGGCATTGCTAGTTTCTTGTTCAATGGAACTACCTCAATAACTAATTGCTATAATGTGGGATCGATTTCCAGCACTCAAGACGCAGGTTGTATTTTGGCCTATGGCAATAATACGACATTAGAGAATAACTTTTACATTGCAACTTGTGATACTGGTGGCGAGGGTGAACCACTAAGTGAAGACTACATGCGCAGCCAAGCCTTTGTTGATTTCCTCAATAGTTTAGGGACTGGCCAAGTGTGGGCCTTGGACGAGAACAATACCAACGACGGCTTCCCTGTTCTAATGGAAGTCAACGGCTTGGATGTCTCTGAGCAGCCCGAAGCCTCTTTTAGTGTCTATCCCAATCCAGCCCATGGCACATTCACCGTTGAGGGCACTGGCGAGATGACGGTGAGCAACGTGCTTGGGCAAATCATCCTCACGAAAGAAATCGACGGCCAAACGATCGTTGCCTTGCCGCAAGGTTTGTATTTCGTGAAATTGGGTGGTGCCGTACGTAAAATCGTTGTGGAATAATCGCTTGTAGGGCTGTCACATCGTGGCAGCCGCATAATGGCAAATTGCGAAATGCGGCTGCCGTAGTACGACAGCCCTACGATGCCAACGATAGACGAAACAATAATCCTTCAGCCTGCAGGTTGAAGGATTTTTTGTGTCCATTATTCCACCAACTGCATAAAATTGTGTAATTTTGCACCTCAATTTGAAGGATATGGCACGAATCATGGCAATCGACCTCGGACGCAAGCGCAGCGGCATCGCCGTCACCGACCCTTTGCAAATCATCGCAAACGGGCTGACAACGGTGGAATCGCATCGCCTTGTCGACTTCGTGCTCAACTATCTGAAACAAGAAGAAGTGGAGACCATCGTCATCGGCGAGCCAAAGGACATGCGCAACAACCCATCGGACTGCTCCAAGTACATTGACCCCATCGTCAACCGGCTGAAAAAACTTCTGCCTGATATGAATATCGTTCGCTACGACGAGCGATTTACCTCCGTCATGGCGCACCAAACCATGCTCGACGCGGGCCTGAAGAAATCAAAGCGCCAGGACAAGGAACTTGTCGACACCATTGCCGCCACCATTATTCTGCAATCGTATATGGAATCCATTAAAATGCGGAATAAAGAATGAGGAATGCTGAATGAAGAATAACTGATAACTGAATAACTGAAAACTGACAACTAAAATGATATTACCAATAGTAGCATACGGCCATCCCACGCTGAAAGCTGTTGCCCAGCCCATTACTGCAGATTATCCCGAGTTGGATACCTTAATTAAAGATATGTGGGAAACCTTGGCTCATTCCGAAGGTGTCGGATTGGCTGCCCCGCAAGTCAACAAGTCCATACAACTTTTCCTCGTTGATGGCAACCCGTTCTATCCCGACTATCCAGACGCAAAGGACTTCAAGCAGGCATTCATCAACGCCGAGGTTTTGGAGACCTCTGAAGAAATGGAACCGTTTAAGGAGGGGTGTCTCAGTCTGCCTAACATCTATGAAGAGGTGATGCGTCCAAGCAAAATCCGAATCAAATATCTCGACGAAAACTTCCTGGAACACGAGGATGTGTTTGAAGGCATCCGCGCTCGCATCATCCAACATGAGTATGAACACCTGCAAGGCCATGTGTTTGTCGACGATATCGCACCGTTGCGCAAGACCCTGCTGCAAGGCAAGTTGCGTGCCATTTCCGAAGGCAAATGCGATGTCGATTACCGCATGGTGTTTCCTAACAAAAAGAGACACAGATAATTCCATTTACAATGAAAAACACACTGAAAATCATCATCTTCGCCCTGCTGTCCATTGCTATGATGGCTTGCGGCGAGAAGAAAATCACGCAAGATGACCTGAAGAAGGCCGAAGCCACGCTCTTCAACGAAAACCAGACCATGAACGAGGACGCGGCTCCAGGAGTGGCCGAAACCTACGAGAAGTTCGTTAGTCAAAGCCCCGACGACCCGACGGCACCAACTTGGCTTTTCCACGCCATGGAAATCAACATTCAACTGAAAAACACCGACAAGAGTATCGCTTTGGGCAATCAGCTCTTGGAGCAGTATCCTGAATCGAAATGGGCACCGAGGACCTTGTTCTTCTTGGGCAATTATGTATATGATGAGCAACTTCACGACCTCGACAAGGCTCGCGAAGTCTACGAACGCCTCATCAAAGACTATCCTGACAGTGATTTGGTCGATGATGCCCAGAAGTCGATAGAATATTTAGGCTTGACTCCTGAGGAAATCCTTTCGAAGATCATGACGTCGCGCATGGATGAGGTGGAAGGTGAGTTTTGAAACTAACTGCATGAAGCAAAAAAGCCTGCGAGAGCGAATCCCGCAGGCTTTTTTCATTTTTCTTGGTGGCATTTAGCAGCCAAAGGCGGCCTTGAGTTGCTCCACCAGATCGAGTTTCTCCCAGGCAAAGAACTCCACGTCTTTGTAAATCTTGCCATCCTTCTCGTAGGTGGTGCTGTCCTTATAGAGTACTTCAACAGGCTCGATGACGGGCTGTCTGCCGAAGTGACCATAGGACGCCGTCCTCTCGAAGATGGGGTTGGTCAGCCCGAAGCGTTTCACGATGAAGTAGGGCCTTAGGTCGACCAGTTCCTTCACCTTGAGGGCAATCTCGGAATCGCTCATCTTGACGTGCGAGGTGCCTTCCGTGTTGATGTAGAATCCCACTGGATCGGCCTTGCCGATGGCGTAGGCAATCTGCACCAAGACTTGGTCGCAAATACCGGCAGCTACGAGGTTTTTGGCGATGTGGCGCGCAGCGTAGGCCGCCGAACGGTCCACTTTCGAGCTGTCCTTGCCTGAGAAGGCGCCGCCGCCGTGGGCACCGCGACCACCGTAAGTGTCGACGATAATCTTGCGCCCAGTCACACCCGTGTCGCCGTGGGGTCCGCCGATGACGAATTTGCCCGTCGGGTTGACGAAAATCTTCATGTCTTGGTCGAACAGCTTGCGGAGCTTGGCTGGCAGTTTGCGTTTCACTCTCGGGATGAGGATGTTGAGCACATCGGCCTCGATTTTGTCGACCATGCGTTGGTCGGCTTCATCTTGAGCTTCCTTGCTGCTGTCAACGGGTTGGATGAATTCGTCATGTTGTGTGCTGATGACGATGGTGTCGATGCGGATTGGCTTCCAACCATCCGCATACTCTACTGTCACTTGTGATTTGGCATCGGGGCGAAGGTAGGTCATCTTCTTACCCTCGCGGCGGATGGCGGCAAGTTCTTGCAACAGCATGTGTGAGAGGTCGATGGTGAGCGGCATATAGTTTTCGGTCTCCTTACAGGCAAAGCCGAACATCATGCCTTGGTCGCCGGCACCCTGTTCCTCTGGCTTTTGGCGACCGACACCCATGTAGATGTCGTTCGACTGACCATGAAGGGACGATAGCACGCCACACGATTGTGCGTCAAATTGGTATTCCGACTTGTTGTAGCCGATGCGATTGATGACGCGTCGGGCAATGTCGGGAACTTCAACGTAAGCATTGGTGCGAATCTCGCCAGCCACTACGACGAGTCCTGTGGTGACCAAGGTCTCACAAGCCACTTTCGAGCTGGGGTCTTGGCTGAGAATCGCGTCCAAAATAGCATCCGAAATCTGATCGGCTACCTTGTCGGGATGGCCTTCCGAAACGGATTCTGATGTGAAATAGTAACCCATAACAAATTGTTTATTAGTTGTTTAATAATAAATTTGTGTGGGAAGTCTGAAGTTGAAAGGGTCCTTCGGCAGGCTCAGGAACCCAAGGAAAAAGCATTGGTTTAGCATTTTTTCTTGTGGTTGCAATCAAATCAAATCTTTCCACGTTTGCGGCTGCAAAAGTACGAAATAAAACTGAATGTGGTATGTGAAATCTTCGAGCATTGCAACATTTTTCTTCTTTTCTGAAAAAAACAAAAAAAAGGCGACCCGAAGGCCGCCTTCCTAACGTAATAATGCTTTATAGTTTGATGAAGCGTTGCGTTTTAACGCTGTTTTCTGTGGTCAATTTCAGGAGGTAGCTGCCTGATGAAAGGTCGCTCAAGTCGATTTCGATGGCTTTACGTCCAGCAATGCCGCTACGCACCAAGGCTCCGGTAATGCTATACACTTCGTAGGTTTCAATTTGGTCGTCGCTGTTGACCATGATACGGTCGGCGGCGGGGTTGGGGTAGATGCTCATCGTGGTCGGGGTTTGGTCGGCCACGCCGTCCCAATCGCGGTAGAGCGTGATGTCGTCGACCACGATCATAAATTGGTCGGTGCAGCCAAAGTGGCGGATGGCCACCCAAATCTCCTGGCCTTGGTATTCCCTGAGGTCGGCGGTGAATTCATACCACAGACCTTGCGTCTTGGCGGTCAGTGTCCATTCTTGGATGGTGGTGAAGTCGGCGGCTTCAGGGTTGTCTTTGGTGGCCACGGCCACGCCGAAGTGTTCGGCAGGATAGGTCTCGTCTTGTGCGCAGGCCCAGAAGGTGATGCAGTCATAGGTGAGCTTGAAGGGACTGACAAGGTAGTTGTCGGGCGTCAAGGGTTGCTCGTTGTCGTCAACAGAGGCAGAAGCCACGCTGTAGGGGTTGTTATAGTTGCCCCAATTGCGGATCAGGCTCCAGTTGTAGCCGTCACCGTCGGCATCGATGGTGGTCCACTCCAGGTATCCATCGTCGAAGTCATAGAACAGGTCGCCAGTGGGCGGCTCGGGCGGGGTGGGAGTGAAGTCACCCAAAGCATAGATGGCGATGAAGTTGGGACTGGCAGGCGAGTCGCCGAAGAAGCAGACGTGCCCGTTGTATTCGCCGACGAAGGCACCGCCTGCGCCGCCGTAGGCCACATAGCCCGGGGTGTTGGCAAACTCGAGCACAGCCGTGCTGTTAAACGCGTTGTCGGTGATGTTGTAGTCATAGACGTAAGGGTAGATTCCGTTGTTGCAGAACATGAACAGGTGGGCTTCGCCTTCATCATCGGTGAAATAGCCCGAACCACTGCAATAGAGACCTGTGACCGGTACGCCAGTAACAGTTTGCACGGTTTGTCCCTCGCGGTTGATGCGTATGAGGGAAGTCGAAGTGCCAATCCAGAAGCCGTCGTTGACGGGGTCGTAGGAGCAATGGCGGATGCTTTCAAGGGATGTGTCGATGTAACCTATCACGGCCTTGTTGGCCAGGTCGACGCAATACAGCCTCGACTCGTGTCCGTCAGCCGCGCTGCCGCCATAGAAATACTGACCGTCGTAGGTCAGGTCGCGGAGGTGGTCGCAGCCCACGATGTCGAATTCCTCGATAAGGTTGCCGTCAAGGTCATATTTGTAGAACATGGAGTTGACGGGCGGGTTGCCATCAGGGTTTTTCGAATAGGTGCTGGTGTAGATAAACTGACCATCACAGGCAATGTTCTGTTGGCGGCCCGTTGTGGCGCGGAACGAGGTGATGTAGTCCCACATGTCTTTTTCTTGTGCCTTGAGGGGCCAAGACATGCACGCTGCAAGGAGCAGTACAATGAGTAAAGATTTCTTATTCATGCTAGAATGTTTTTTAGTGAAACTGTTGTTAATTGCGGCTACAAAGATACGAAAAAAGCTGACGATGATTGTGACCAGCCTGTTTTGTGAAAAATAATCAAATAATTCTGTCTTAAGAGTCTAGACCTCTAGTTTCTCGTCAGTTTTTGGAAGGCCTCCTCGATGCTTAGGTCTTCTTTTTGCAATGTCTTGATGATGAGGCCGCGTTCCACCGACCAGCGCATCAGGTTGGCACGGATGTCGGCGTCGCCTTGCGGCTCGATGATCCAGTGGTTGTCCTTCACGCGTTGCACCTTGCTCACCATCGGGATGCTGCGCAGCAGGTTCTCGCTCACCTCGCTCTCAAATTCGACGATGACGACGTTGCTCGTGGCGTTCTCCTGTTTCAGGTTCTCGATCTTGTCGTCGGCCACCACCACACCTTTATTAATAATAATGGCGCGTTCGCAGATGGCTTCCACTTCCTGCATGATGTGGGTGGAGAGCAGGACGGTCTTCTCTTTGCCGAGGTTGGAGATGAGGTTGCGGATGTCGATGAGCTGGTTGGGGTCGAGGCCGGAGGTGGGTTCGTCGAGGATGAGCACCTGAGGGTCGTGCATCATGGCTTGGGCGAGGCCCACGCGCTGGCGGTAGCCTTTCGAGAGGGCACTGATCTTCTTGTGCGCTTCGAGGCCGAGGCCCGTCTCCTCAATCATTTCTTCAATACGCTTTTTGGCAGCCGCACCTTTCAATTGGTGCACACCGGCGACAAATTCAAGATATTCTCGGACATACATGTCAAGGTAGAGCGGGTTGTGTTCGGGAAGATAGCCCACGATGCGCTTCACCGCCATGGGGTCGTCCATGACATCGTGACCTTCCACGCTTACGGTGCCCGAAGTGGGCGGGATGAAGCAGGTGATGATTTTCATCAGCGTCGACTTGCCGGCACCATTGGGACCGAGTAGGCCGACGATACCTTTATTAATAGAGAGCGAAACGTCGTTGAGGGCAAGTTGCTCGCCGTAACGCTTGGTGATATGGTTGATTTGGATGGACATTGTTCGTAAAGATTTGGCCGCAAAGGTAAGCATTTTGCGTAAAAGCACAACAAAATCGATTCAACCTAATAAATTTGTATTGTAATTAGAAAAATAGTTCTATATTTGCAGCGTTAATTATAAACCAAGCGCACAATGAAAGCAAGACTCTTATTATTAATAGCCGCGCTCGCGCTCGCCCTGCCGATGCGGGGGCAAGATGACGAATGTTATGAAGTGCTCGACGAAGCAAAATTGAGAGTGAATTACACGCTAACCTACCGTTACGATAGTACTACACCAAAAATTGGCAAACAGGAAGACATGATTCTTCTTATCGGCAGCGAAATCAGTTGTTTCCAAAGCCGCTTGTACTATAGTGAGATGGAATTTAAGTGTAACAACCCACAACTACCAATAGATAATTGGTTGGAGCAGGGCAATGTGCCTACAGATATCCGTTATCGCATCTATAAGAATTATCCCATCGGCAAGACAACGGTGATGGAGAGGGTGATTTTTACTGACAGTTTTGAGTATGTAGAAGACATCCCTGAATTTGGTTGGGAGATTCAGGAAGACACGATGCGCATTGAAGGGTATTTGGCGCAAAAAGCAGTGTGCCAATATGGCGGCCGCACATGGGAAGCATGGTTCACCGAGGAATTGCCCTTCAATGACGGGCCTTACAAGTTCTGCGGCCTGCCAGGGCTTATCCTCAACATGATTGATGCCAGGCGAGACTACCGGTTCTATTTCCAGTCCATCGAAGTGCCAGAGAAAGGTACCACAATCAAATGGGAGAACACGGAAACGGTGAAAACGACGAAAAAAGGCTTGTTCAAGGTGATAGACCAAAGCGCCGAAAGCGTGATGCGCAATTTCGACGATAAGACAAGCACGGGGGCGCAAAAAGCCATATACAAAGCTATGAAATCCCGCAACAACCCCATCGAACTCGACAGGAAATGAAAAAAAACGAATAAATTTCCTTTGAAATTAAAATATTAGTCCCAACTTTGCAGCGTTAATCATAAAAACAATCGCGCAATGAAAACAAGACTCCTTTTATTAATTGCGGCTTTAGCCTTTGCTTCGCCGATGCGGGCACAGGACGAGGACACGCTTTGCCAAGCTCGTCTGATGGTGATGTACGAACTCACATACCGTGAGGACACCAACCACATGGACCGCGCAAAAAAAGAGCGGATGATGTTGCTTATCGG
>Ga0310694_10005643_pt1 | contig 11943 bp, 7 predicted proteins | sample 174DNAGHGhighgp2_FD_203884 | JGI IMG/M metagenome (GOLD analysis project Ga0310694, IMG submission 203884) | Sheep rumen microbial communities from Palmerston North, Manawatu-Wanganui, New Zealand - 1742 DNA GHGhigh gp2 (v2) (version 2) | ecosystem: Host-associated > Mammals > Digestive system >...
GTGATGGCCACCATCTTGTCGGGTTCGCGCATCATGCCGCTGCCGGCGCCGCGGCCCGCAATCTTGGAGACGGGGCAGCCGAAGTTGATATCCACGATATCGGCCCCGTGCCCCCCGGCCAGTTCTTTGGCGTTGGCGGCCATCCGGGCGGCGTCCACCATGGCCTCGGGGATGCTCCCATAGATCTGGACGGCCACGGGCGCCTCTTCCTCCAGGGTGTGCATCTTGGCGATGGTCTTCTGGATGTCCCGCACCAGGCCGTCGGAGCTCACGAACTCCGTGGTGACCATGGCGGCGCCGGCCTCCCTGCACAGGATGCGGAAGCTGGCGTCCGTGACGTCTTCCATGGGCGCCAGCATTACCGGGCGGTATCCCAAATCGATGTTTCCCACTTTCATGGCTGCAAAGATAGCGCTTTTTTGGGATATGGGTGTTTTAGCAATCTTTAGCTGCTAAATTATTTTTGCTGTCACAAATTATTAGTAAATTTGCGCCCCAAATTAAAAACTGAAATCAAACCATCGTATTAACCAATTCTTTATTCAATGTTAAACAACAGCTTACGTAAGGTTTGCCTCGTTGCCGTTTCGTTGCTTGCGGCCTGCTCCCTGGTCTTTGCCCAGGGCGGCCGTACCATTACCGGACAGGTAGTGGACCAGAACAACGAACCGCTCATCGGGGCAGGCGTAGTGGTCGAAGGCCAGCCAACCATTGGCACCATCACGGACTTCGACGGAAACTACTCGCTGAACGTACCTGAGAATGCCACGCAGCTGCGCTATTCCTACATAGGGATGGTGGACCAGCTGGTAGATATCGCAGGGCGTACAGTGATCCATGTCACCCTGGCCGAAGACGCTACCGTCCTGGAAGGCGTCGTGGTTACCGCGCTGGGCATCAAGCGTGCCGAAAAAGCGGTCACGTACAATGTCCAGAAACTGGACGAAAAGGTGTTCGTGACCCGCGAGGCCAACATGGTGAATTCCCTCTCCGGCAAGATTGCCGGTGTCCAGATCAATGAAACCGCCGCAGGTGCCGGTTCCGAGACCAAGGTGGTGATGCGCGGTGCCAAGTCCATCAGCGGCAACAACAACGCCCTGTATGTGCTGGACGGCATTCCGCTGCCTACCCTGAGCACCACCAAGCCGGGCGACTCCTGGAGCATCTATGCCGGATCCGGCCTGTCCGGTGACGGTATGTCCAACATCAACTCGGAGGATATTGCCGACATGAGCGCCCTGGTAGGCGCTTCGGCCGCCGCCCTGTATGGCTACAAGGCCGCCAACGGTATCCTCATGCTCACCTCCCGCACCGGCGAGGAAGGGTTCCATGTGTCGTATTCCAACAGCACCACCTTCTCTTCCCCGCTCATGCTTCCCGCCCGCCAGAACCAGTATGGCGCCGCTGCCGGGGCCTATGCCTCCTGGGGCGGCAAGCTGGATACGGCTCCTGCCTGGAGTATCAAGGATTTCTTCCAGACCGGTTACAACAGCGCCCACTCCGTGAGCCTGTCTGCCGGCCGTGAGCATTCAACTACTTACCTGAGCGCAGGTTATACGGATGCCCGGGGCATCGTTCCCAACAACGACTACAACCGTTTCAACGCCACCTTCCGTCACACGGCCGACTACTTGAACGACAGGCTGCACCTGAGCGTGCTGGGCATGTTCATCCGCGTGAACGAGCAGAACATGCTTTCCGGCGGTCTGTACCACAACCCGCTGGTACCGCTGTACCTGATGAGCCCCGGCGACAACCTGTACGCCTACACCGTGTACGAGCGCTACAATGGGGAGCGCAATTTCCCCACACAGTTCTGGAGCACCAGCCAGCTGTCCATGCAGAACCCCTTCTGGACCATCAACCGCAACATGTTCACGGCCCGGAAGAACCGTTACATCCTGGGCGGCTCCCTGGGGTATGACATTGCCGACTGGATGGACGTGCAGGCCCGCGTGCGCACGGACAGCAACGCTACCATCGCCGAACAGAAGCACTATGCCTCCTCCAACGGCCTGTTCGCCGGAAAATACGGCCGTTACTACTATGACGACCAGAAGACCACCCAGACCTATGCCGATGTTCTGCTGAACATCCACAAGAACTTCGGCGAGAACAGCCTCTTCTCCGTGAACGCCACCCTGGGCGCTTCCATCGAAGATTACTTCTACCGCGGCACCGCCCTGGGCGGAGACCTCCTGGGGGTGGCCAACCTGTTTACCTTCACCAATATGGAAACCGGCAAGGCCCAGTCCAAGGACACCTTCCGCGACCAGACCCAGTCTGTCTTCGGCACCCTGAACCTGGGCTACCGCAACTTCCTGTTCCTGGAAGCGACGGCCCGCGAAGACTGGGCTTCCCAGATGGCCACCAAGGACGGTGTGAAGCCTTTCTTCTATCCTTCCGTGGGCGCCTCCTGGCTCATTACCGAGATGTTCGACAAGAAGTCCGACTTCATCCCGTACGCCAAACTCCGCGCTTCCTATGCCGAGGTGGGCAACCCCATCAGCCGCTATATCCTGAGCACCACCTATCCCGTGGTAGGCGGTACGCCCAACCTGAATACCTGGAGCGCCGCTCCCGGCTTCCAGCCCGAGCGCACCCGTTCCTGGGAAGTGGGTGCCGACGTGCGCCTGTTCAAGAGCGCCCTGCAGCTGGCAGCCACCTACTATCATTCTTCTACGTACAACCAGGTGTTCACGCCCACCAATACCGCCGCAGGCGGTTCCAGCGTGTTCTACGTGAATGCCGGCCAGGTAGACAACAACGGTGTGGAACTGTCGGCCCTGTTTACCAAGGACCTCTTCTCCGACTTCAACTGGACGTCCAACATCATCTGGACCAAGAACACCAACAAAGTGGTGAAGATGCTGGATTACACAAACGGCAACGAGCACTATGTGAGCACTCGTGAGAACGTGGGCGGCACTTCGGCCGTGACCATGTGGCTCATCGAAGGCCGTCCCGTGGGCGAAATGTACGTCTCCGGTCTGGCTACCAATGAGGACGGCACTCCTTATGTGACGCCTTCCGACAAGGGCGGTGTCATGTATAAGGCACCCAACGACGGTACGCCCGACACCATGTGGTATGCCGGTAACGTAAATCCGGACTGGACCGCTTCCTGGCGCAACCAGTTCAGCTGGAAGGGCCTGAACCTGGCCTTCATGTTCACCATGCGCAAGGGCGGTGTGGGCGTTTCCCTCACCGAGGCGGCCATGGACGGCTTCGGCGTCACCAACAAGACGCTGCTGGGCCGCGAGGAAGGTTTCAACTTCGCCCCCGCCAATATCTATGGCAACGCCCGCAACTACTACCAGGTCAGTGCCCAGGATTACTGGCAGACCATTGCCAGCCCTACCGGTACCGACGCTCTGGGCGCCTACTACGTATACGACATGACCAATGTCCGCCTGTCCGAACTCTCCATCGGCTACGATATTCCCATCGGCAAGGCCGTGAAGTGGATCGAGGGCCTGAACGTGTCCCTGGTGGGCCGTAACCTGGCCATGCTGTACTGCAAGGCCCCCTTCGACCCCGAGCAGGTGTCCAACGCCGGTAACTACGGTGCCGGCATCGACCTGTTCATGACGCCTTCTACCCGCAACCTGGGCTTCTCCGTGAGGGTGAAGTTCGGCAAGAAGGCCGAAAAAGCCGCCGCCCCCGCCCCCGTGCACGTGGAACCCTATGTGCCGCAAGTGAAAGAAGTGGTGAAAGAGGTGGTGAAGGAAGTCCCCGTAGAGGTGATCAAGGAAGTGGTGAAGGAAGTCTATGTGGCGCCCAAGCAGGAAGTTTATCAGGAAGATGTCCATTTCACCCTCGGAAAATCTTCCCTGAGTGAAGACGAAATCTTCAAGCTGGGCCGCATCTTCCAGGTGCTCCGGGCCTATCCCGATGCCCGCATCCAGATTACAGGTTATGCCGATACGGCTACCGGCACCGCCGAAATCAACCGCCGTCTCTCCCGCGAGCGCGTGGAGAATGTTTCCCGTAAGCTGCAGGAAGCCGGCGTCGACGCCTCCCGCATTTCCGTGTCGGTGGGCGAGGGAGACTGGAACAAGAGTGCTTCTCCCGAGGCCAACCGCCGCGTTACGGTCAGTATCATTAATCAATAAGGAGACCGGATACCATGAGAAAGATATTTACGATTTTCGTTACCGCGAGCCTGGTCTTCTGCACCGAATCCTGTGTAAAAGACTTCTACAACCGCAATACCAACCCCGAGCAGGCTACGGAACAGATGCTGGAGCACGACAACCTCCGCACCGGCTCTTACGTGGCCCAGATGATGGCCAATGTGCTGCCTTCTTACCAGCGCGGTGAGAATGAGTACGGTTCTGCCTCCTACCAGGTGGTCCAGGGCCTTACCGGCAACATTTTCTCCAACTACGAGGCGGCCTCCAATCCCGGCTTCCACCAGACCAACGAGTATAATCTGGTAGCCGACGGTTGGACCAAAGCCCTTTTCGAGGACGCTTTCGTCCGCGCTATCGCTCCCTGGACGGAATTGAACAGACTCCGTGAGGAATCTCCCGCCGACGTGGCGCTGGGCGACATCCTGAAGGTGGCCGCCCTGCACCGCGTGACCGATGCTTACGGCCCCATTCCGTATTCCCAGCTGGGAAGCGGTGCCATCCACCTGTCCTACGACAAGCAGCAGGAGGTCTATCCCGCCATGTTCGCCGACCTGGACAAGGGTATCGAGGCCCTGGAAAGCCTGCTGAACGGCGGCACCGCCACTTATATGGCCGACTACGACAACGTGTTCTACGGTGACGTGGCCAAGTGGATCCAGTTTGCCAACACCCTGCGCCTGCGCCTGGCCCTGCGCGTAGCCTATGCCGACGAGGCCCTTTACCAGGCCGAGGCTGCCAAGGCCATGGCCTGCCCCGAAGGCTTCCTGGAGGCTGACGCGGCCCTGCATCCTGGTGCCGGAGCCTGGGAGTATCCCATCTTCGTCATCGAATACAACTTTAATGACGGCGATGCCAAACCCGGCGCCACCATCGTCACTTACATGAACAGCTACAACGACCCTCGCCGCGCCGTTTATTTCACCAAGGGTTCCGACGGTGATTACCATGGCGTGCGTATGGGCGCCGTGGTAGATGACAAATATGCCGCCAACGGCCTGCTGTCCAAGATCAACTGCACCAACAACGACCCGCTCAAGTGGATGTCCGGAGCCGAGAGCTTCTTCCTGCGCGCCGAGCATGCCCTGCGCCAGGGCGACGATGCCATGGCCCGCGCCATGTACGAGGCCGGTGTGAAAAAGAGCTTCGAACTGTGCGGGGTAGGCGTGGGCAATTACCTGAGCACCACCGCCGCCGTGGGCAGCTATACGGACCCTGTCACCGCCGGCAACAGCTACAGCACCAACCTGACGGACGTTTCCGTAGCCTGGAGCAGCCAGAGCAGCTTCGAGGGACACCTGGAGCAGATCATCACCCAGAAGTACATCGCCGGATTCCCGGAGGGCATGGAGGCCTGGGCCGAATTCCGCCGTACCGGTTATCCGAAGGTCATCCCTACGCTCACCAACAGTTCCCAGGGAACCATCGACACGGATAAGCAGATCCGCCGTATCATCTATCCCGACTCCGAGTACAAGGCCAACAACGCCGCCGTGACCGAAGCCGTGACCCTGCTGGACAGCGAAGCCAAGGAAGGCGCCGGCGACAACGGCGGCACCCGTCTGTGGTGGGACCAGAAATAAGCCTTAAACAGAAATGCTTATGAAAAAGACTTTATATATTGCATGGGGCGTCGCCCTCGTCGTGCTTGCCTCCTGCCGGCAGGAGGTGAAACCCCTGACGGTGGAGCGCACTTCCGGCGTTCACGAAGTGGCTGCCTGGGCAGAAGGTGTAGCCGAATACCTCACCGGTACCGGCACCGTGAACAAGCTGGAATCCGAAGAGTACTATCAAAACCTGCGTGAGTGGAAGAAGGCCGCCTTCGACGAAAGGGGCATCTCTACCCGCAGCATCTCCTACATTTTCTTTGCCGACTACGGCTCCATGGCTTTCCGCTTTGCCGACATCCCGGACTCCATCGACGTCATCAACCTCTGGGGCGGTACGCCCAAGCTGGGGTCGCTGGACTATCAGGAAATGAAGGCTTGCCAGGAAGTGAAGGGAATGAAGGTGGTCGGCTGCCGCATTACCCGTATCCTGGAGAATGCCCGCTGGGGCATGGAAGCCCAGATCCCTTCGTTCATGAAGGCCTACAATGCCTACAAGTATGAGAACATGGGCCGGGTCATCTCCGGAAAAATGACTGAACAGGAACTGGAATCGGCCGCCCTCAGCGCCGGTAACAATGCCCTTCGCGCCGACATGCAGGCCAACCCCGGCAACGGTGTGGCCACCCTGGAGGAGGAGAATCCCGCCTGGCCCGAATGGTGCGTCTATGCCTCCCAGGTCCTGCTGGACGAGATAGAGCAGTATGGCCTGAACGGCTATGACCTGGACTATGAACCCGAGGGAGACCCGCTCAGCGGCACCTGCTTCAACACCATGGTAGCCTACCTGTCCCAGTTTATCGGCCCCAAGTCCGGGAACGAGAATACGCTGCTGATCATCGACCGCAACTCGGGCGCCGGTGACGCTTCCCTGGCTCCGCTGTGCAACTTCTGGATCTATCAGAAGTACGGCAGCCTGGGCGGTGCCAGCCCCGCTACCGAAAGTGACTTCGGCGGCAATCTGGATCCCGATGCAGGCTGGGTACCCGCCCAGATCATCACCACCGAGAATGTGGGCGATACTTACAGCGAAGGGTGCCACAACCTGGAGCAGATGGCTTCTTTCCAGCCTTCCACCTGCGGTCAGCAGTATGGCCACAAGGGCGGTTTCGCTTCTTTCCATGGCCAGCGTGACTGGCGCCTGGAGGCCGAAGGTGCGGAAAAGGGCAAGACCCTGCGCTATCAGCATCACATCATGGGCATCCGTGCCCAGTCCAAGGTGGAATACTACAACGGCACCGCCGCCGAATAAAATCAAGCAACGAGTATGAAAAAGATTATCATAGCGCTTTGCGCCCTTGCCTGCCTGGCCTCCTGTCAGAAGAGCATCCTGTACTCCGAGCAGCTGTTCGAAAACGGTATCGTGGCTTTCCAGGCTGCGTCCAACGGTGAAGTGGGCGCATTCCTGGAAGAATCCGGCCCGGTCACTTTCTCCCTGTCATCTTCCGTGAAGGTAGACCAGGACGTGACCGTGAACTTTGAACCGGTGCGCGACTCCGCCGCTGTGCTCGGCGTCTTCAACAAGGCCAACGGGACCAATTACTGGCTCCTGCCCGAGGCCAACTATACCATCGCCAAAAACAGCACCGTCATCAAGGCCGGAAAGGCTGTTTCCGAACCGGTGACCGTCCAGGTGGACATCGACGGTTTCGTGAACGGCGTCATCTACTGCCTCCCGCTCAAAATCACGGGTTCCGACTCTTCCCTGGCCACCGTGCCCGGTCAGGAGTATGCCTATCTGGTCATCCGCGGTTATGTATACGCTTCGGCGGCCAATCTGCCCGGCGGTTCTTACTTCGAGATGCCCTCTACCGTGAACGACCCCCGGCTGCAGCTGGAAGTCTGCACCATGGAAATCCGCGTGAAGGCCAACAGCTGGGCCGGAGCCAACCCGTTCATCTCTTCGCTTATCGGCGTTGAGGAGAACTTCCTCCTGCGTTTCGGCGACATTTCCTGCGACCCCAACCAGCTTCAGCTGGCCGGCCAGGGCGTATCCATCACTTCCAAGGCCCACTTCGACACCGGCAAGTGGTATCACATCGCCGTGGTGGCCGACGGCGTGAAGCAGACCTGCGACCTGTACGTGAACGGTGTCCTGGACAGCTCTACGCCCATGGGTGGCAAGGGAATCAACCTGGGTAAGGTGTACAACTCCAAGTTCGCCATCGGCATGTCCGAGAAAGGCCGTTATCTGAACGGCCAGGTGAGCGAGGCCCGCGTATGGGGACGTCTCCTGAGCGCCACCGAACTCATCAACGGTCAGTGTTCCATCGCCGACCCTGTGAAGGAAGCGCAGGAAAACAAGCTCCTGGGTTACTGGAAGCTGGATGCCGACAACCGTGGCAAAGACCTCTCCGGCAACGGTTTCGACGGTTATGCCCACGGCAGCGTCAGCTATACCGAAGCCAATATCCGTTGCCCTGAATAATGGAAAAGAACCGTATCATAGCGCTGATTCTGTGCCTGGGCTTCTCCTCTATGGCGGCCCGGGCCCAGGATGGCCGTCTGGTCTGTTTCGCCCATCCGGAACAGGCTGTGGATACGGTACGCTTTGACAGCGGTGCCCTTACGCTCCGTTATCCTTTTGAAAATGTTTCCGGAAAAACCGTCACCGTCCTGGAGGTCCATTCCAACTGCGGCTGTTTCACCGGAGAGGTATCTGCCCGCGTGCTTCCGCCCGGGGCCAGGGCTGTCCTGAAGGCGGTCTTCGACCCGGCCAGCCTGTACGGCCCGCAGACCCGTCACCTTACCGTCGTCACCAGCGACGGCGACAAGACCGTCCTGAGTTCGGTCTCCGTGACGGGGTATGTGCTCAGGGACCTCTCCGAGGGCCGGATCCGCTATGCGGAAGACCTGGGACAGGGACTGAGGACCGACACCTCCGTGAATGCACTCGTAAAGGATTCGTTCGGAGACTTTGTGTTCTCCATTCCCCTTTACAACGATACGGACCGGGAAATGGTCATCGGGGTGAGCGCTCCTTCCCGCGTGAAGCTGTATGCGCCAGCCACCATCGGCCCGCATTCCCGCGAAGATCTGCATGGGCAATACAATGCCCTGTGGAAACGCCGTGGAAGCGTTGTTTCGGAAACATTGCAAATTACCGTTGACGGAGTGGAAGTTGCTCCGCTCCAAATCAGAGGAAACATTTATTAGACAATAAAGTTTTATGAAAAAGATATTTTCCATTTTTGCCACCGTCGTGGCAATGACGGCCTTCTTCTCCTGCACCAAGGTGGATGAGTTGGAAAACAGGACCAACCCGCTGCCCATGCCGGAGCAGGTGGCAGTTCCCGTTCAGGGCCTGACAGTTATGCCCAAGACCAATTACGTGGTGGTGGGCGAGGCCGTGAGCCTGTCGGCTGTCCTGAATCCGGAAGACGCCCAGGCCGGCACCGTGGCCTGGACCTCGTCTGACGAGTCCGTCGCTACGGTAGACGCCGGCGGTAACGTGACCACGCTCTCCGTAGGTGTGGCCCGCATCACCGCCACCGTAGACGGGGTGTCCGCCACCTCGCTCGTGAATGTGTTTGCCGAGCGGGTTCCCGCCACGGAAATCAAACTGAACAAGACGGAAGTGACCCTCCTGGTGGGCCGCGCCGCCAATATCAAAGCCTCCCTGCTGCCCGACGGCAGCGGTGAGGACGGCATTGCCACCACCGACCAGCTGAACCTGGAATGGTCCTCCTCCGACGAGAATGTGGCTGTCGTGAGTTATGGTTACATCCAGGCCAAGTCCATGGGCGAAGCCATCGTTACGGCCAGGCAGGGTGAACTCTCCGCAACCGTGAAAGTGACCGTGGCCGACAAGATCCAGCTGGTAGACCGCGGTGATGCCTGGACGGTTACCGACACGCCCAAGTGGGACAAGGACTGGAACGGCAACATCTCCGGTTCCCATGTAGAAGTGGCTGTGGGCGCCTTCGACGGTGAATATGCCTACTTTGACGTTGTGCCCAAAGAGAAATTCGAAGGCATCGAGGCCGTCTCCAACAGCGTTTACGAGCAGGTGACCGAGCGTCAGGATGCCGGTGAAGATCCCTCCAGCCTTTTCTCCAAGGGCGAAAGTTTCTCCAAGAATTACTCTGACATGGGCGCGGCCGTCGCCTATGTGCTCTCCTATGACGAGGCCTTCGAGTTTACCGGCGACTATGCCGTGTACGAGTTCGAAGGACGTACCCCGGATCCGGTACATGCTACCGGTATCCAGTTCCAGGGCCAGTCCGGTTGGGATTATGCCCCTGTCACTTCCCTGGAAATCAAGGAAGGCAAGAGTACGCACGTCAAACTGGCCCTCCTGCCGGAAGACTGCACCGATACCGGTTCCATTTCCCTGGAAGCCGAAGATGAATCCATGCTCAAGGTGGAGGCCTACTATCCGCAGTGGTACCCGAACCAGTTTACGGTATCGGCCCTCGCTGCCGGCACTACCAAACTCATCGCCAGGTTCAATGATGTGGTTTCCGAACTGGAGGTGACCATTACGGGCAGTTCCATGGTGTGGACGGATCTGTCTTCCCAGTGGGCCGGAGAATGGGGAATGGGCCTGTACTACGGTTATTACGAGTGCTTTGGCTTCACCCTGAATTCCTGCACTTCCTCTTCCCACCTGATCGTGGTGATGAGCGCTGCCGACGTTAACGGCGATCCGGCCACCTATTTCAAGACCGTGGCCAGCCAGAACGAGGAAAACCTGAGCTGGTATGCCTCTTCCGACATTCCCGACTTCTCGGCCATGTCCTGGGACGACAAAGACGAAACCATCGAGCGCTATGCCTTTGTGTTCGGCGTGTCTTCCGGCGACTATGACGGCAGTTACGCCATCTTCCACTATGATCCCAACGGCGGCAGCAATCCCGACCCGGACCCCGAACCCGTGGATGGCAAGCGCATCAAGTTCGGAGACGTGGTATTCCGTGCCGAACTCCCTGCCAGCCGTGCCACTTCGGACGAAGGTTCGCTCGAAGCCTGGGTCTATGTGACATCAACGGGCGGTTGCCAGAATATCGTCGGCAGCGAGTCCAACTTCCTCCTCCGTATCGACGGAGGCGAGCTTGACTACGTCTACGGCGGCGAGATTGACAGCCGCGGCGAAGTAGGGGAATCTCACGTGAGAGCTTCAATTACCACCAATGAATGGCATCACGTTGTGGCTACTTATACCCAGAACGATAAGGCCATCCTCTATGTGGACGGTGAGGAAGCCGGATCCGCAGCTACGCTGGACCACCCCGTGTACATGGACGGCAAGACCAAGAACGATGGAACGTATCCTTGCTGGGGCTATCCTTTCCGCTTCTACTTCGGCAGCGGCAGCGATAAGCACAATTTCAGCGGCAGCCTTGCATATGTCCGCGTGTATGACCGCGCCATCGCGGCCGGTGAGATCTCCGGTCTCATGTACGAGGAGGATGTTGAGGACAGTGCGCTTATCGGCTACTGGAAGTTCAACGAGGGCAGCGGAAACCAGATCACCGACTACTCCGGCAATGGCATCACCCTGACTGCCAAGAAAGCCCTGACGGGCGGCGCATCCGGTAACGCTCCTACGCTGGACGACGGTACCATCACCTGGGAAGATGGCAACCTCCCTTACTGATAATATTTGGTTTTCTCCCAAATAATTGCTACCTTTGCGGTCCCTCTGAGTGTAGGGGGATCGCAATTTTTATGTTAAACCATTAATAATCAAGACAGTGGACACACTTAGCTACAAAACAGTCTCCCTGAACAAGGCAACTGTGAACAAAGAGTGGATCCTCATTGATGCAACGGACCTGGTGCTCGGTCGCCTGGCTTCCCGCGTGGCCCTGGTGCTGCGTGGCAAGAACAAGGCCGGCTACACCCCGCACGTGGACTGTGGCGACAACGTCGTCATCATCAACGCCGAAAAGATTCGTCTCACCGGCAAGAAGATGACGGACCGCGTCTACACCCGCTACACCGGCTATCCCGGTGGCCAGCGCTTCACCACGCCCCATGAAATCCTTGCAAAAAGACCCGAGGAACTCATCCGCAAGTCTGTGCGCGGTATGCTGCCCAAGACCCGTCTGGGCGACAAGCTCATCAACAACCTGTACATCTATGCAGGTCCGGAGCACAAGCAGCAGGCACAGAACCCCAAACCCATTAAGTTTAACGAAATCTAAACAGAGCACATGGAACAGAAACACGCCCTTGGAAGACGTAAATCAGCTGTCGCT